>OBXC01001131.1_pt1 | contig 13968 bp, 10 predicted proteins | sample 1538111 | NCBI WGS metagenome assembly OBXC01 (sample SAMEA2580137, study PRJEB22360) | human gut metagenome | biome: human gut; feature: human-associated habitat; material: faeces | place: Denmark | collected 2008/2010 | reverse complement strand
CCTCCAGCTCTTCGTTGCGGTAGCCGAACATGTGGCCGCCGATGTCGTGGCTCCACCAGCCATACCCGATGTTGGAAGCGGTGGCGGTGAACTGCGGCTGGAAGGCGAGCGATTCCCAGGTCACGATCGTGTCTCCGGAGAAGCCGACCGGGTAGCGGTGGGAGCCGGGGCCGGCGTACCGGGAGAAGGTGAGCGGCCAGTTGCCACCGCGCCCTGAGTCGAGGTAGTGCATGTGGTTGAGCATCCACAGCGGGTCGAGACCCTTCTGGCGGGTCACGCCGCCCTGCTGCCAGTCCAGCCACCAGAAGTCGACACCTTCGGCCTCCATGCGGTGGTGCATGTCGAAATAGGCGTCCACGAAGTCCGGGTTGGTGAGGTCGAATTCCACGTTCTCCTCGGTGGCCGGGTCGATGCCGACGCGCTTGGCGACTTCGGGGTAGGCGTCCTCGAACGCGCGCACGCCGTCGCGCGGGTGGACGTTCAGTGTGGTGCGCAGGCCGCGCCGGTGCAGGTCGGCGAGGAAGGCCGGCGGGTCGGGGAACAGTTCGCGATTCCACGAGTAGCCGGTCCAGCCGGAACCGTACTTCGGGTCCACGTCGTCCACGCGATGCCAGTCCATGTCGATCACGGAGGTGGTGAACGGGATGCCCTCGCGCTTGAAGCAGTCCATCAGGGCCAGATAGCCGTCCTGCGTGTACCGGTAGTAGCGGCTCCACCAGTTGCCCATGGCGAAGCGCGGCAGGAGCGGCGTGGGGCCGGTCAGGCGATAGAAGTCGCGTACGGCCTCGATGTAGCGGTGGCCATAGCCGAAGAAGTACAAGTCCGTTTCGGCGGTGGCGCGCGGGGATACCCAGGTGCCGAACGGGTTCGCCTTGCCGTTCACCGTGTCGGTTTCGATGATGATGTTGGCGGCGGAATCGTCGATGACGGCCCAGCCATCGCGCGAGATCACGCCGTTGTCAAGCTCGATGGCGCCGTCCGCCTCGTCCAGCGTGCGGGCGGTGCCTTTGAGGTTGCCGCGCTGGGCGTCGCCGTAATGCCAGGTGTTGAACTGGGTGTCGGCCACGCCTTTGACGACCACGCTCAGGCCTTCCTTGCTGAACGGCTGCTGGTCGTAGACGATGGTCAGGGCCGCGGTGTCGATGATGACGCGGCCGTCACGCTCGGTGACGCGGCGTTCGACTGGGCTACCGAAATCGCGGTTCAGGACGGTCTGGGTCGGGCGGTTCTCGAATACGCCGGAATCGGACCATTCGAATCGCACGAGCGAATCGGTGATGAGTCCGATGCGCCAGTGCTCGCCGGACACCACATTGTCGGCGCGCATGGCCGGCGTGGCGTCGAGGCGGAAGTCCTGCGGATCGGGCGAGGTCGGAGACGACTGCTTGAGTTGTGGTGACTGTGCCATGGTTACCCCTTCTGTACGGTTATTCACGATGATACGAGTGATGCGGCCGCGGCTCCCCGGGACTGGTGGGAGACTGCGGCGCGGTTCGGATTCGGCCGAAACCGGCCGGGTTTACTTGCCAGAGCCGGTGGCGATGCCGGCGATGAACTGCTTCTGGAACACCAGGTAGACGATGACCACCGGGATGATGGTCACGGAGGTGGCGGCGAACAGTCCGCCGTAATCGGTGCCGTACTGGCCGGAGAACATCTTGAGGCCCACCGACAACAGCTGCTTGTCGTCATCGGTGATCATGAGGAACGGCCAGAGGTAGTCCTCCCAGTTCCACAGGAAGGTGAAGATGGCGAGCGCGGCGATGGAATTGCGGCTCATCGGCAGCACCACCTGGTGGAAGATGCGCCAGTCGCTGGCGCCGTCGAGGCGGACGGCGTGCGGGCGGAGCAGGGCATCCTCGGAGTTGTGGACGTTGAACAGCACGGGGGCGTTCTTGTTGCCCTTGAGCGAGAGCGGGGTCTTGACCCAGTAGTCGCTCCAAGCCACCTGCGAGATCTTGAAGGTGACGTTCGGGTGGATCTTCTCGTACTCGTGGAGCATGGAGATCACCGGGTCAGTGCTTTCGTCGCCCCAGGACCAGTAGCCCAGTTCGATGGGCTGGCCGTCGTTGACCAAGTGGTTGGGGTCGTAGGTGATGGTGTCGCCCATGACGGCCAGGCCCTTGTCGGCCTGGGTGTCGACGACGCCTGACGAACCGCTCGAACTGCAACCGGTTGCAAGTGCCATAATGCTCACGGTTGCAGTCAGCGCGGCGAGAGATTTCTTGATCTTCATTATCTCCCTTACTTCCTCGCAAGCTCTAAGTGAACACGGTTCAGTATACGGGCGTCGAACTAGTTCGGCAACCCGGCTTTCTCAGCCATGCAAACCGTTACATTTGCAACCTGTTACATTCCAAAGCTATTGAGACCATATTGGTCTATATTTTCGGCGTGTCGCAATATCGCAACCCATTGCACTATGACTGTCGTAAAACGTACTGCAATGATTTACAATGAAGAGAAGTTTGTCACACCGTCAACTTTGAAAAACCGGGAGGGGCCATGAAAGCCAGCATCGAGGACGTCGCCAGGCAAGCAGGCGTCTCCACCGCCACGGTCTCCCGCGCGTTCTCCCGCCCTGACATGGTCTCCGCCAAAACGCGCGCCAAGGTGATGGAGGCCGCCCAACAACTCGACTTCTCGGTATCCCGCATGGCCGGCATCCTCAAATCGGGCCGCTCCCACCGCGTGGCGCTGCTGGTGGGCAGCAGCAAGCTCGACTGGTTCACCTCGCGCATCATCGAAGGCCTCAACGAAGTGCTGCGATCGGCCGGCTACGATCTGGTCATCCAACCGATCGGCGACGCGGGCGCGCGCGAGGAGTTCTTCGACGAATTGCCGGTGCGCGGCAACGCGGACGCGGTCATCGTCTCGTCGTTCGCCATCACCCCGGCCGAAATCAGGCGACTCAACACCACGCGGATCCCGCTCATCGGCATCAACACGGCCTCGCAGGGGTTCACCGCCTCCGTGGGCATCGACGACAAGGCCGGCATCCGGCTGATCGTGCGCCATCTGACCACGCTCGGCCACCGCAACCTGTTGTATTTGTACGAGACGTTCGATGCCACGATGGGCTTCAGCTCGCACAACCGCGTCACCGGATTCCTGGAGGCGTGCAGCGAACTGGACGGCGTGACCGGCCAGACGATGGACATGCAGGCCGGCGACGATCCGGTCGACGCCGCCCTCACCGCGCTGCTCGCGCGCGACGACGCCCCGACTGCCCTGTGCTTCCATCAGGATTCGCTGGCGATTCCGCTGTTCTTCCGCCTGCGCCAATGCGGCATGGCGATTCCGACCGACCTGTCCGTCACCGGATTCGACAACAGCACGTTCTCGGGCGAGGTGGGGCTGACCACCGTGCGCCAGAAGCCGTACGACATGGCCGTCGCCGCCGCGCGCAAGGCCCTGGACCTTATCGAGGGGCGCACCCTGGACCAGCCGCACGAGATCTTCCCCGTGCAACTGCTGGTACGCGACTCCACCGCCGCGCCGCGGGTGCGCGGCTGAGCGGGGCCGAATCAGTCGTTATTCGGGCCGCTGTTGTCGGACTGGGCTTTGCCGTTCCTGCGAGCTATCGCCATGAACGTGACGCCGACGATGACGGGCAGGAGGATGGCGGCGAGCGTTGCGGCGCGGCGGATGGCATCGGACGTTGCCTTTCCGGACTTGGCGTCGCCTGACTTGGCGGACGCTGCGGAATCGGCGGACTTGGCGGCGGTGTCATCGCCCTTATGCGGTGTTTCGCCGGTGAACCAGGCGGGATCGGACGGATCGTATTTCCGGGTGCCGGCCCAGTTTGCGGGCGTCGCGCCGGCGTATAGGGCGACGGCCGAGCCCTTGGCCACGGTGGCGGTGAAGGTGCCGGCCACGGCGTTGCGGAAGCCGATCATGCCGCGGATGGCGGTCCAGCGTTGCGCGCAGTGCCAGATGCCGGCGGTTTCGATGCCGTCGGTCGGACAGGTCATGTCCGGCACGGAGGTGCGGGTGGCGCCGGGAGCGCCGTCGTCGACGCCGGCGTAGTAGTAGCCGGAGAAGATGTGCGGCTGGCCGTAATCGTAGGCGAGCATGAAGGCGTTGGCGAGCAGGTAGCTGGTGCCGTCACGGGTGGTGAGCGAGGAGCCGTTGCGCTCGGTGTCCCAGTTGGTCACCCATACGGCCGCCTTATCGGAATCCACCCAGGTCGGTCCGCCGATGGCGTCCAGGCCATCCGAACGAATCGATGCAGGCCGGCTTCGACATGGACCTCTACCTCGACTGGCGCCGGGACGGCCACCCGAACGGCTACAACCTGTTGCTGCGCAATACCGACACGCCTATGGAGCACGAAGGCGATTCCAGTTATTTCAACGCCGATTCAGGTGCCTCAATCGCCTCATTCCTCACGGAATACCTGCCGGACGAGCTCTCTTCCGACGCCGACGTGCTGCTCAGTCTTGGTGAACCGGCCGTGAGCGGCGGGCAGCTGACGCTCTCCCCGCAATCGTTCGTCGTGTTTGGTTAAACCCGTTCGACCTCACCTCCGCCGGCGAGGCTGTCGGCAAAGTCGACTGGGGATAGTCAACGGGCCATCACGACAAACACCAACACCTCTAGCCTCGTCCAACTCACCGAATGTATTGCAATCGTTGTCAATATGAGTTACGGTAGAGGCAGAACAGCTCGAACATTGGTCTGTCAGGTTGCCGGAACCTCAACGCAGAGCGGCCCTCGAACAGCAATGCAAACGACTAGCAGTACCCGATTTGCAAGCAAGGAGTCATCATGACCGACGCATACGGCAACGACGCAGCAACCAGCACCGGCACCATCGCAGACACCACCAACAACGCCGCTTCCGGTGCCCCGCAGCGCGCGGAAAGCACGGAACGACTCGCCCGCCCGCTCATCAAGCTCGCCAAAGCCTGCGGACTTGCCACCTCATTCATCGACCAGCTCGGCACCTACACCGAAATCAGCGACGCGGCCTTGGTCGCCGTACTCAAGGCCCTCGACGTGGACGCATCCAGCGACGAGGCCATCGTACGCTCCATGACCCAACTTGAGGTGGAAAACAGCAAACGTTTGCTCCCCTCCACCATCGTCGCCACCACCGGCAAACCGACCGGCATCACCCTGAACTGCTCGTCGGACGCGGACATCACCGCCTCCATCGAACTGGAGGACGGCACCGCGTTTGGCCACTTTGCCCTGCTGCCGAACCTCAATTCCGGCAAGCCGGACTTGACCATCGCCCCCGATTTGCCGATGGGTTACCACACGCTGACCGTCACGGTTGACGGGCGCGAGGGCAAGGCGGCCATCATCGCCGCCCCCGCGCGCATTCCCGTGCCGGAGGCGGTCGCCGAGCACCAGCGGTGGGGCTGGATGACGCAGATGTATTCCGTGCGGTCCCGCGAATCGTGGGGCATCGGCGATTACGGCGATCTGAAGCGTCTTTTGGCAGATGCCGCCGAGAAGTCCAAGGCCGACTTCATGCTCATCAATCCGATTCACGCCGGCGCGCCGATTCCGCCGCTTGAGCCATCGCCGTATCTACCGGAATCGCGCCGATTCCTCAACGTGACGTACATCCGGCCGCAGGATATCCCCGAATATGCCACACTGCCGGCCGACGTGCGCGCGCAGGTGGATGCGCTGCATGATTCGGTGGCCGCGCGCAACGACGAATCGACCCCGATGGACATCAACGCGGCGTGGGAGGCCAAGCGCCCGGCGCTGCGCCTGATCTTCGAAGCGGGCCGCAACAACAAGCGCGAGCTCGAATTCGAGCATTTCAAGACCACCGCCGGCCCGGACCTCGATTCCTTCGCCACATGGTGCCTGTGCTTCGAGGTATGGGGCGCGCCGTGGGGCGAGAACCGTTGGTTCTTCGAGAAGACCATCGACGACCCGGCCGTGCGCCAGCTCGTCGAGGAGCACCACGACCTGTTCGAGTTCAACCGCTGGCTGCAGTGGATCGCTGCCGAGCAGGTGAACGCCGCGCAGCAGGAGGCGCTGGACCACGGCATGACGCTGGGGCTGATGCAGGACATGGCCGTGGGCGTGCACGGGCTCGGCGCGGATGCCTGGGCCAATCCGGAACGCTTCGCCTCAGGTGGCGTCACGGTCGGCTGCCCGCCGGACTTCTATAACCAGCAGGGCCAGGATTGGGGCCAGCCACCGTTCAACCCGCGCTACCTGGAGGCCACCGGCTACCAGGTGTACCGCGAGATGGTGCATTCGATGTACGAGCACGCGGGCGCGGTGCGCATCGACCATGTGCTGGGCTTGTTCCGCCTGTGGTGGATTCCGCAGGGGCTCGGTGCCCGCAACGGCGCATACGTGACGTACAACCACGAGGCGATGTTGGGAGTACTGGCCATCGAGGCCACGCGCGCCGGAGGCATGGTGGTTGGCGAGGATCTGGGCACCGTACCGGATTACGTGCGCCGCATTCTGGCCGATCACGGCGTGCTCGGCACTGACGTGGAATGGTTCAACCGCGTGGACGATTCGCCGAACGCCGGCGACCCGTACCGCGCACCCAAGGACTATCGCAAACAGGCATTGGCCTCGGTGACCACGCACGATCTGCCACCCACCGCCGGCTACCTGAACTTCGCACACGTCAAGCTGCGCGAGGAGCTGCATCTCCTGAGCGAGCCGGTGGAGGCATTCGCCGCCTCGGCGATGGCCGAGCGCACGGCCATGATGAACCGTCTGGTGGAGAACGGCTATATCTCGCAGACCGTGGCGGATGATGTGGAAGGCCATGTGCAGGAAATCGTGGAAGCGATGCACGCCATGCTCACCGATACGCCGTCGCTGCTGCTGCAGGCAGCGCTGGTGGACGGCGTGGGCGAATGCCGCTCCCAGAATCAGCCGGGCACTTCCAGAGAGTATTCGAACTGGCGCGTGCCGCTGGCGGACAGCTCAGGCCACGTGGTACATACCGACGAGGTCTTCGACCTGCCACGCGTGCAGTCCCTAGCCGCCGTGATGCGCCGAGAGAAGCGGTGATCGATTCCGGCAATGGGAAATTGGTCTAAATCAGCCCCTCGTAATCGAGATAGCCGAAGACGGCGACTTGTTATGGGCATGTTATCGTTGTCATGACAATGATTGTTCGCGACGGTAAAGGAGCGACGGCATATGACCAAGGCAAGCATTCAGGCAGTGGCCCGCGAGGCCGGCGTTTCCGTATCCACGGTGTCCCGAACCTTCGCCAAGCCGGATCTAGTGCTTCCAGAGACTCGAGACCGAGTGATGACCGCGGCCGAAAAGCTCGACTACTCCGTCTCTCGCTCGGCCGCCGCACTGAAGTCCGGCCAGTCGTTCCGCATTGCGCTGCTGGCCAGCGAGACCATCACCACCTGGTTCAATGCAAACATCTTCGCCGGCCTTGACTCGGCGCTGCGCCCCTCCGGCTACGACACTGTGCCCTACCCCATGCGCAACGCCGCCGAGCGCCATGACTTCTTTGCGGATTTGCCCGTGCGACGCAATGCGGATGCGGTGATTGTCAGCTCCTTCGACATTGAGCCGGCTGAAGTGGAGCGACTGAAGCATATGCACGTGCCGATTGTCGGCATCAACATTCCCTCCACCGATGGGTTCGACGCAGGCGTGAGCATTGACGATTACGCCGCCACACGTTCGGCCATCGAGCACCTGATTGCACTCGGCCACCGGCATATCGCGTTCGTCGGCAGCGCACCGACCGAAACCAATATGCGCTACAGTGCCGAGGCTCGTTTGCAGGGCGTCATTGATGCCGCTGCCGCCCATCCGGGGATCGAGCTAACGCCCCTGAGCATTCAACGCGGTCTTGGCGAAAGCAACGCGGCATTGAACGCCGTACTGAACGCCTTCCCCAGCATCACCGCCTTCTGTTTTGAGGATGACGAAATGGCCGCGCCCGTGCTGTATCGCCTGCGTCAATACGGGCGGCGGGTACCTCAGGACATTTCCATCATCGGCTTCGACGATTCCACCCTGTCCGCCGCCGTGGGACTGACCACACTGCATCAGGACCCGTTCGCAATGGGCGTGGCCGCCGGGCACATGGTATTGGATGCCATTGCGGGCAAGTCAATCGAACCGGCATTCGTACGGCCGGACACTCCGCTGATACTGCGCGAAACCACCGCGCCGCCTGCCGCAACAGCAGCGTCCGCGCAGGCGTGACTACGTTACCATCGCAAAACGCCGATAAATCGACTTTTGCATGCGTAATTCACATGATATCGTTGTCATCATCAATACAACGGTTGGGTCTTCACACAGCAGTTCGAGCACAACCGGAACAACCCAACCACAACGCACCCGGAACAGGAAGGAATCGGCATGACCGCCAACAACCTCAATGACGACTGGTGGAAGCAGGCCGTCGTCTACCAGATCTACCCGCGCAGCTTCAAGGACGTCAACGGCGACGGACTCGGCGACATCGCCGGCGTCACCGAGAAGATGGACTACCTGAAGAACCTCGGCGTCGACGCGATCTGGCTCTCCCCGTTCTACCCCTCGGATCTGGCGGACGGCGGCTACGACGTGATCGACTACCGCAACGTCGACCCGCGCCTAGGCACCATGGACGACTTCGACGCGATGGCCGAGGCCGCGCACGAGGCCGGCATCAAAGTGATCGTGGACATCGTGCCCAACCACACCGCCGACAAGCACGTGTTCTTCAAGGAAGCCCTCGCCTCCGAACCTGGCTCCCCCGCACGCGATCGCTATATCTTCCGTGACGGCCGCGGCGAGCACGGCGAACTGCCGCCCAACGACTGGCAATCCTTCTTCGGCGGCCCGGCCTGGGCGCGCGTGGCCGACGGCCAGTGGTATCTGCACCTGTTCGATAAGGCGCAGCCGGACGTCAACTGGAAGAATCCGGACATCCACGAGGAGTTCAAGAAGACCCTACGTTTCTGGTCCGACCACGGCACCGACGGCTTCCGCATCGACGTGGCGCACGGCCTGGCCAAGGATCTCGAATCCAAGCCGTTGGAAGAGCTCGGCCGCGAATACAGCGTGGTCGGCGTGCTGAATCATGACTTCAGCCACCCGCTGTTCGACCGTCGTGAGGTGCACGACATCTACCGCGAGTGGCGCAAGGTGTTCAACGAATACAACCCGCCGCGCTTTGCCGTGGCCGAGGCGTGGGTGGTGCCTGAGCACCAGCACCTGTACGCTTCGATGGACGAGCTGGGCCAGTCCTTCAACTTCGACTTCGCGCAGGCCAACTGGTATGCCGACGAGTTCCGCGCAGCCATCGCCGCAGGTCTTAAGGCCGCCGAGGAAACCAACGGTTCCACCACCACGTGGGTGATGAACAATCATGACGTGCCGCGCAGCCCCTCCCGCTACGGTCTGCCGCAGATCAAGGGCGCGCCCTACCACCAGTTGCCGCACGACTGGCTGCTGCGCAACGGCACCGCGTATCCCGAGGATCGCGAGCTCGGCACCCGCCGCGCCCGCGCCGCCGCGCTGATGGAGCTTGGCCTGCCCGGTGCCGCCTACATCTATCAGGGCGAGGAGCTGGGTCTGTTCGAGGTTGCCGATATTCCGTGGGATCGGCTGGAGGATCCGACCGCTTTCCACACCGCCCGCAACACGATGGACAAGGGCCGCGACGGTTGCCGCGTGCCTCTGCCTTGGACCGCTTCCGACGAGCCCGCTCTGGCCGATTTCAGCCGTCCGGCTCCGGCCGACGATGGCACCGGCGAGAACCATGTGCCGCTGTGCGCCGCCGGCCAGTTCGGCACGGGCGCTTCCTTCGGCTTCTCCCCTGCGGTTCGCGCCGATGGCGTGACGCCGGCCGCCGACCCGCACCTGCCGCAGCCGCTGTGGTTCAAGGATTACGCGGTGGACGTGGAGCAGGCCGACCCGGATTCGATGTACACGTTGTATCATGCGGCGTTGGCGATTCGTCAGGAGTCGCTGACCGCCACGCGCGACACCACGGCCGAGCAGGTGGGCATGGGCGACGATGTGGTGGCGTACACCCGCGCGGCGGTTGGCGGGCGGGTGTTCACCTCAATCACCAACTTCGGCAATGCTCCGATCGCGCTGCCCGATGGCTCCGTGGTGCTGGCGTCCGGCCCGCTGACCCCCGAAGGCCAGCTCCCCACCGACACTTCTGCGTGGGTTGTTCAGTAGAGCTTTTGCGAGCTTACCCGACGCCAGTCATCCATCTTCTCCGGATGCTGGCGTCGTCCTTTTTCCCGGCTAAGCTGTCTCCATTTCGGGGATGACTGCCCTTTCTTTCCATTCGCGACATGCCAACCCCGAAATACTTAATAATATTCTATATACTTAACAAGAGATGTGAATCTTACAGATTTTCGTTAAGGATTGAGGTCGACATGGATGCCGAGCATTACATTCGCGAGACACTTGGTCTGCCCTGCCAAATCACTTCTTGGAATGGCACTGCCTCACTGCCGCTATTTCTGACCAACGGACGGACATTCAGCAAACTCACCATCGACAACACGAGCATGCTAATCGCGAGCGGAGAGGCTCACCCATTCAGCATCACACGCGTCACCGCCGACGCCAGCAGGCTTGAGCAGCGGACGGATCTGCCCATTGTCTTTCAGTTTCCCCGGCTTTCTGCATACCAGCGAAAAGCCCTGATTCAGAATCACGTTCCTTTCATCGTGCCCGGTACCCAACTGTATATCCCTTCACTGGGCATGGTGTTCACCCAGCGCATCTCCTCACGGCCGCTGGAGAACGCACAGGATATCGAGGTGCGACCCTTCTCCCCCGCAACACAGCTGGTCTGGCTGTATTTGCTCTACTCCAACGAGAGCAAAGTCCAATCAGATATTGCCCGAGCGCTTCAGTTTACCGAAGCTCAGGTCAGCGTTGCCGTGACGCTGTTAGAACAGCTGGCATTCGTGCACCGCACCAAGCAAGGCCGCAGCAATAGCGTCGAACTACTGACTTCAAGGCAGACCAGCCGACTTGATTTACTGAAATCATCTTGGCATCTCCTGAAGTCACCAATATTCAGCAAATATACCGTCACGAATCGCAATCGCCAGATGATTGCCGACGAGCTGATTCCGGCCGGCGAATTTGCTCTTTCGCACAGGACGCAACTGGCCACCCCAAAACTGCGAATCTATGCCGTTGAACGTCATTGGCTCAAGCAGCACAACAAGGAACTATGCATTATCGACCCCGCTTTGGAAAAGGTGCCAGATAATGCATATATTCTGGAGCTGTGGAGGTACGATCCCCGCCTACTTGCTCAATATACGCAGGAAGACTACCTTGCCGACCCCATTTCCACGGCCCTGACTCTTGGCGAGATTGCCGACGAACGTTTGGAAGACGCCATACAAGAATCCATCCGCAATACTTTCTCAGGAGCGACAATATGACACAAGGCCTGCAGCTCATCAGAACGGCCTTTGCCGGCTACGAAGATTCTTACGTAATCATCGGCGGCACCGCTTGTGACATCATCATGACCGACAACGAACTGGACTTCCGAGCCACCAAAGATATTGACATGGTGCTGATTGCCGAGGGACATCTTCGCGAGTTTGCACAACGATTGTGGTCTTTCATTCGCGATGGCGGATACACCTCTATCACGAAGAACTCCGCACAGCCTCACCTGTACCGTTTCATGCACCCCAGTACGTACGGGTATCCCACTATGATCGAGCTATTTTCACGTCACCCTGACTTCCCTATTGTGCCGAACTCGTTCCTGACGCCATTGCATATTGCAAACGACGTTTCCAGCCTGTCAGCCATCATGCTGAACGACAGCTACTATCGGCTACTGCAGCAAGGCCGCGAATCAATACAAGGCATCAGCGTGCTTAACGAGAAATATCTCATTCCTTTCAAGGCGAAAGCATGGTTGGATCTCAACGCCCGAGAACAACATGGCGAGCACGTAGACGGAAAAGATCTCAAGAAGCATAAATATGATGTATTCCGTTTGGCTCAACTACTTGCTCCAGAGGATCGCGTGTCTCTCAACGACGAGGCCTACCATGATCTCGCTGATTTTCTTGGGAAAATATCCCATGAAACGCTTCCGATAAAGCAGCTCGGCATACGGGGAACACAGCAAGACATCATTGATTTGATAGCCGGCGTATATCAACTGTCTATCCCACCACGCGATGAACTGCCCACCACGCGATGAATCTTCTACCACGATGTCAGCGTAATTTTGTATTCCGCGGAATAAAGCCGTTTTGCGTCACCACGTGGTGGGTAGTTTGCTACGTCGTGGGGATTTTACTACGTGGTGGAGGTTTGACTATATGGTGGGACCATACTAGAAGGCCGCCGTTCCGAATGAATCGGAGCGGCGGCCTTTTGGTACGTGCTGGGTACTCCCCTCAGGCGCTTATGCGCCAGCGGGAGCTACAGGGGCTCACTGAACCTGAGCGCGGGCGATCTTACCGGTGAAGGAATTGGCCTCGTCGGCATCCTTGACGCCATCCTTGTTCCAGGAGAACATGGCGCGCAGCTTCGGGCCGACGGTCTCGATGCGCTCGTTGGAGTACTTCTCCTGCAGCTCCTTGAAGTGCGGGGCGCCGGCATCCTGATCGTCGATGAACTCCTTGGCGAAGGAGCCGTCCTGGATGCGCTGCAGGTGGTATTCCATGCGCTTGCGGCAGTCCTCGTTGATGACGGTGTTGACGTAGTCGCCGTACTGAGCGGTGTCAGAGCAGGACCAACGAGCCTTGTTCAGACCGCCCTCGTTCATCAGGTCGACGAGCATCTTGAGCTCGTGGCAGACCTCGAAGTAGGCGATTTCCGGCTGGTAGCCGGCGTCGGTCAGGACTTCGAAGCCCATCTCGACGAGCTTGTTCACGCCACCCATGAGCACGTTCTGCTCGCCGAAGAGATCGGTCTCGGTCTCTTCCTTGAAGGTGGTCTTGATGGCACCGGCGCGCAGGGCACCGAGGGCCTTGGCGTAGGCCAGGGTCAGAGCCCAGCCGTCGCCACGCGGATCCTGCTCGACGGCCACAACGACCGGCACGCCACGGCCAGCGGCGTACTCACGACGAACGATGTGGCCCGGGCCCTTCGGGGCAACCATGAACACCGGGTGATCCTCAGACGGCTTGATGTAGCCGTAATGAATGTTGAAGCCATGAGCGAACGCAACAGCAGCACCCGGCTTGATGTTGGGCTCGATGTCGTTGGCCCAGATGGTGCGCTGGTACTGGTCGGGGGCCAGAATCATGATCACGTCGGCCTCGGCGGAAGCCTCGGCCACGGACTTGACCTCGAGGCCCTGCTCCTTGGCGAAGTCGACCGACTTGGAGGTCGGACGCAGGCCGACGACCACGTCAACACCGGAATCGCGCAGGTTCAGCGCGTGGGCGTGGCCCTGGGAGCCGTAGCCGATGATTGCGACTTTCTTGCCTTCGAGGACGGAAAGATCGCCGTCGTTCTCATACCAGATTTGTGCTGCCATTATTGGCACTCCTTTTCAGTAGTGGGTTGTGGCGCCGCTGGGCGCCGGGGGGTATCTACGGTGTGCAGATAAGTCCTGTTTTGCGAGGATTGTGTCCTTCAAACCGAGTTCAATCCTACCGAGAACGCCGTCGCAGCCCCGCTGGAGTCCACAACGTGAGCTAGGTCACTATTGGAGTATGGACAGCCGTGTGCAGAGAACGATTCTCGATAACAACTCTGCACCCTTTTGAACAGAATCGCACAATCCCACATATGGGGAAAGGCTGAGATATCAACGATCTTGCATATTCGGTGTTCGTTTGCCTGCAAGAAATCAGCGCATAGTTGTTATTGAGAATGATTCGCTGCGCGCAACAACACAAAACCGCCGCTCCCGAATGAACGGGAACGGCGGTTTCACTAGTTTAAATCCCCTTCAGGGGCGACAATCACTGAACCTGGGTACGAGCAATCTTGCCGTTGAAGGACTCGGTCTCATCCTTGTCCTTGGCCTCGGCGTTATTCCAGGAGAAC
>OBXC01001130.1_pt1 | contig 13974 bp, 24 predicted proteins | sample 1538111 | NCBI WGS metagenome assembly OBXC01 (sample SAMEA2580137, study PRJEB22360) | human gut metagenome | biome: human gut; feature: human-associated habitat; material: faeces | place: Denmark | collected 2008/2010 | reverse complement strand
TATATGATATGCTTGACTATTTAATTAAGAATAATACTGGCAGAAATATAGATGTAAAAACAATACAAGTATTTGCCAGTAAAGATGAAAAATTAAAAGATTTTATTTTTAATTTAGCTACAAAATCAATTAAATTAGGAATAACATATAAGACTGTAGACAAAATAATGCCAGGTTTAATTATCTAATAAATTTTGTATTTTTTACAAAAAACTATTGAGAACATAGAGGTTATATGATATAATAAAAATATATTGAGAACAGAGAAGTTAAAGGGGGGCAATGAGATGACTGACAAAATAATAATAGCAAGTGTAGATGGAGAGGAAATGATATTTAGAACTGAAATGAAAAAGTTAGAAAAAGGAGATAGTCTTATAGTTTCTGTAAATGGTGTAAAAAGATTAGCTCTATTCATTAGGTATATAAGTACTTGTGAAGAATATATAGAAGATATAGCATTTCAAAAAGTAGATGAAATATTATATGAAAACACAATTGCCAAAGAAAAAGAAAGAGTTAAAAAGGTATTTAAAGATAAGTGTATGAAAAATTATAAACCTATTGTTAATACAGAAATAGACTCTTATTTGAGAGAATGTGGTTTCAATTGTGATGGTAGACAATTTTTCAAAAGTATAGACAATACACAAATTTTAATTAGCAGGGATTGTGATAAAGATGTTTTGACTGTATCGAAAGGTTTGACAATAACTAAAACAGATATAACAAATAAAAATTTAATTACAGTTATTAAAATAATAAATAATAGTCTATTAATAGTTAGGTAATAGAAATAAATATTGAACTTTTAATAAGAAAAAAGATTTTAAATAAAAGGAGTGATTTAATGAAGAATGTTATTAAAAGAGATGGGAGGATAGTTCCCTTTGATGAAAAGAAAATAATAAATGCAATAGAAAAAAGCTTTTTATCATTAAGGAACAAAGGAAAAAGTGAAGTATTTGATAGAGAATTAGCAACACTAATAGCTAAAAAAATAAAAAATAAACCATGTGAAAAAATGCATATAGAAGATATACAAGATATAATCGAATTTAGCTTAATGGCTAGTAAAAAGAAAGATGTCGCTAAAGAATATATAACATACAGAGAGAAAAGAAATATAGCAAGAGGAAGAAAAACTTATAATGATTATATGTCTATTGTAAATACTGAAAGTAATGATATAACTAAAGAAAATGCAAATATGAACGCAGATACTCCAGCAGGTATGATGATGAAGTTTGCAAGTGAAGCTACTAAAACTTTTACTGACCATGTACTTTTATCTGAAGAAGCAAAAGAAGCAATGATGGATAATTATATACATATACATGATAAAGACTATTATCCTACGAAATCATTGACTTGTATCCAACATCCTTTAGATAAAATTTTTAATAATGGTTTTAGAGCGGGACATGGCTCTAGTAGACCTACTAAAAGAATAGAGACTTCAAGTATATTAGGATGTATTAGTTTAGAGACTGTACAAAATGAAATGCATGGAGGACAGGCGATACCAGCTTTTGATTTTTATAATGCTCCGAGTGTAAGAAAAACATTTATAGAAGAAATAAAAAATATAGAAATAAAGGATGATATTGATTTATCTCATTTATACAATATAGAAATAGAGGATTATATAATTAAGGACTTAAAAGAATTAGACAGCGAAAAAAGAAATGTTCAACATGCTATAAACAGAACTGTATGGAGAGTTCATCAATCAATGGAGTCATTTATACATAATATGAACACAATTCATTCAAGGGGTGGAAATCAGGTCGTGTTTAGTTCTATAAATTATGGTACAGATACTTCAGCAGAAGGTAGATGTATAATAAGAGAAATACTAAAATCTACTTATGAAGGAGTCGGAAATGGAGAAACACCAATTTTCCCAATTCAAATCTGGAAAGTGAAAGAAGGTGTGAACTATAATCCTACTGATAGAAATTATGACTTATATGAATTAGCATGTAAAGTATCAGCTAAAAGATTTTTTCCTAATTTTTTAAATTTAGATGCAACCTTCAATAAGCATGTAAAATGGAAAATGTGCGACCCAAACAGATATATTTATGAAGTAGCAACAATGGGGTGTCGTACAAGGGTATTTGAAGATTTGCATGGAGAAAAAACAAGTATAGGAAGAGGAAATCTATCTTTTACGACTCTTAATTTAGTAAAAATGGCATTAGAGGCTAAAGAAAAATATCCAAATAATGAAGCTAATAGAGTTGCAGAGTTTATTTTTCTTCTTGATAAATATTCAGATGTAGTAGCAAGACAATTATATGATAGATACTTATTTCAATGTACTGCTAAAGCAAAACAGTTTCCACTATTAATGAGTGGGTTATGGAAAAACTCAGAAAATTTAAATCCAAATGATGATGTAAGCGAAGTTTTAAAGCATGGAACACTTGGGGTAGGATTTATAGGTCTAGCAGAATGTTTAATAGCTCTTATAGGTGAGCATCATGGTGAAAGCGAAAAGGCACAAAAATTAGGTTTAGAAATCATATCACTTCTAAAGTCTAAAGTAGAAAAATATAAAAAGAAATATAACCTCAATTATTCTGTATTAGGCACACCCGCAGAAGGTCTTTCTGGAAAATTTACTCAAAAAGATAAAAAAATATTTGGAGAAATAAAAAATATTACAGACAAAGATTATTATACTAATAGTTCTCATGTTCCAGTTTGGTATAACTGCAATGTTGAACATAAAGCGAAAATAGAAGCACCTTACCATGAATTAGAAGGTGGTGGCCACATATTTTATGTTGAATTAGATGGGGATGCAACACATAATCCTAAAGCTATAATGAAAGTTGTGGATTTAATGAAAAAGTACAATATGGGATATGGTTCTGTAAATCATACAAGAAGTAGATGTATGAATTGTGGTTTTGAAAACGCAGATTCAGAGTTAAAAGAATGTCCTAAATGTGGCAGCAATAGTATAAATATTATCCAAAGAATTACAGGTTATTTAGTTGGAACTACGGATAGCTGGAATAATGCAAAATTAGCTGAGTTAAAGGATAGAGTCACACATGGATAAAGACTATATTTATATTTTAGATATAAAACATGACACAATTGTTGATGGAGAAGGGTTTAGAACATCTATTTATTGTTCTGGATGTAATCATATGTGTAGAGGCTGCCACAATCCTCAATCTTGGGATATAAAAAATGGAACTTTAACTAAAGTATTAGATATTTATAAGGAAATCATTTCAAATAAATTTTCAGATGTAACATTTTCAGGAGGAGACCCACTTCTACAACTGCAAGGATTTGTTCATTTAGCTAAATTAATTAAAAAGAATACAAACAAAACAATATGGTGTTATACAGGTTTTAAGTTTGAGGAACTCATAACAGACAATGAAAAGCTAGAATTGTTAAAATTAATAGATGTTCTTGTGGATGGAAAATTTGAAGAAGATAAAAAATCTTTAGAGTTGATTTTAAAGGTTCGTCAAATCAAAGGATAATTGATGTTCAAAAAACATTGTATGAAAAACAAATAGTATTATATGAATAAGAGAGGCTTAGCCCTCTCTTTGGAGGTAAATGTTATGACCAAAGAAGAATTTATTACTAAATTTCTTAAAGAGCAGCAGAGAAGAATAAAGGTTTTATATTATGAAGTTGAAAATTTCAAGATGGATAGAAGGTTTAATGAGAGGAAAAAGTCTAGGAGACATTAAAATGTTTCTTTTAATATAAGGAGGAAGTAGCTATATGTATTTTGAAACGGACATTATAAAAAATAAGAATACTGTAAATAAAATAATAAAATATTGTGGTGGAAATACTGAAAAATTGAAAGATTGGCTAAAAGAAATAGAAAATAAAAGTATCAGTAGTTTAGAAGAATTAAAAGAATATCCATTAAAAAGAAATTATAAATTTGTATTTTCCAAAGAAGAAGCTCCTAATTTAGATAAGCTTATAAAAATGAAACTAAGAGATAATTGTTTAGAAAAATGTGAGATTTGTAGTTTAGAAAATCTCTTAAGTATGCTAAATGATGAGATTTTAGATTTAAATAAAGAAGATATCTCTTATGAAGATAATATTGAATGGATTGAAAATTGTAAAGAAGAACTAATTAAATTAAAGGTAGGAAGTATTTGCATAGATTGGTAGAAAAATAAAGGAGTGATACTGTGAGATTTTGGTGTGAGAATTGTAATAAATACTTCAATGCGGAAGAAACATTACAAGAATATAATTATTTCTTAAATGAAGATATAATAGTATGTCCTAGTTGCAAAAAAGATTTAATACCTATAGCTAGGGAAACAGAATTATCATTAGGTTTTGATAGTGATACAAACCAATTAACTTATGTTGAATATGATTCTAGTGATTATAGTTTACTTAGAAAGGTAAATGCAGATGTTGAAGATGTAGTAAAACCTATAATACATTACATAAGAAATTTAAATAAAAATAGTTTAGATTTAAATGGAATTACAATAACAATGAATGGTAATAGAGAAGGAAAAAGACTTGATGGATTAAATTATGAAGAAGGAGTGGTTATGGATAATTTGATAAATGCATGGAATGGATTTTGCAAATTAAAAAGACAGCATCCTTCTGAGCTAGGAGATTTTCAAAATGCTATACATCAAGCTCAACAAGTATTAGGGTTAAGAGTTTTAAGAAATGATTATCCAAAAGGTTGGATTAAAAAATAAATATAATAAGGAGAGAAACCATGTCTACAAAAACTATATTAAAAAATATAGATATAAAAGATGATAAAGCAGCAGAAAGACTAATATCGGCTTTGGAAGAATCAGAAAATAAACAAGATTCAGATTGGGATATTAAAAAAATGTTGGAACTAATAGACAATCTTCCTTGCCCTCATATTATATATGGAACTCCAAAAGCATTAAGTAAATTAGAAAATATTTTAAATATCTTAAAAATAGACAAAGCAAATTCTCATCATGTTCAAAATTTTATAGAAGTACCAGTAAGAGATTTAAGTGAATATTGTAATTATGAAAATAATAAATCTCTCTTTGATGATAGTGTGCTGTACATTGTACCAAGAGGTACAAAGTTAAAAGTATATGGGGGAGAATATAGGCATGTTACTTTGAAATAGATGAGGATATATGTGTATCAAAAGGAGGTTTGAATGACCAAATATAAAATAGAAGATAGAACTAATCTTATAATTCATCAATCTAAAAAATATAATGTTAAGTTTATCTTAATTCCAGAAAATGAAGATAAAAGAGAAATGCTTAAAAAAGTTTTAAGATGCTTAAAGAAGGAACGTATTGTGTTTCTATTGAAGGTAAGTTAAGCAGTGAGGAAGTAGAATTAGGAAATGTTACAATAACAATGTTTGTAGATGGAAATATTATTTTAAAAATGGATGTGTTGAAATATCTGGTGAGTATAAAGTTGAATAGATAAATAAAATTAGAGGGGAGAATGAATATGGAATTTAATAATTTTAAAAAACAAGTTCAAGAGAGATTTAATAAAATGACAACTGGAATCTCTTATATATATGAAGTAGATTTAGATAAAGATAGGCTGTGGAATTTATATTTAGATAGTTTTCCAGAAGGTACAAACGAAATATTTAGAGAGAGAAGAGAATATGATTGCTCTTGTTGTAGGCAATTTATTAAAAATATAGGAAATGTAGTAACTATAAAGGATAATAAAATATCATCAATCTGGGACATAGACACAGATTGTCCTACATTTAAACCTGTTGTAAAAGCACTATCTGAATATGTTAAATCTCATAATATAAATGATATATATGTAAGTAAATTTAAGAAAATAGGAACTGATAAAAATTTTGAAAACACATCTGAAAAAGTATATGAATGGAATCATTTATATATAGAATTACCTGATAGATTTGTGGATAAAACTAATAAATCTGTAGGAGATATTAAAGGAAGAATTAGAGATGTTAAGAATGTATTTAAACGTTCATTGGATGAAATAAGCGAAGATAGTGTATCTATAGTGCTAGACTTAATAAATCAAAAGTCTCTCTATAAGGGGGAGGAATGGCAAAACCCATTGATAGAATTTCTAAAATATAAAAGAAATTATATTAAATTACAAACTGAAACTGATAAGCAAAATTTCGCATGGGAACAATCTGTAAAAGCTGGAGTTGTTATAGGTAAAATGAGAAATCATAGTATTGGTACTTTATTACTTGATATATCAGAAGGAGTTGAATTAGATAAAGCTGTAAATAGATATGAAAAAATAGTAGCTCCATCTAACTATAAAAGACCAAAGGCGATATATACTAAAAAAATGTTAGACGAAGCAAAGAAAACTATAACTGAACTAGGATATATGGATTCACTTCAAAGAAGACACGCTACAATAGATGATATTACTGTAAATAACATATTATTTGTTAATAAGGATTCAGCAAAACAAATGGGAGAATTTGATATATTTGATGAAATGTCTAAAGGCATAGGTATAGATTCTAAGAAGTTTTCAAAAGTAGAAGAATTAAATATAGAAGAGTTTATTCAAAATGTTCTACCAACATCAAAAGAAGTTGAACTGTTATTAGAAAATAGACATATAGACAATTTTGTATCATTAATAGCACCAGTTAATAAGGATGCCAAATCAATGTTGAAATGGGATAATAACTTTGGATGGGCTTACGCTGGAAATATGACAGATAGTAGCATGAAGGAGAATGTTAAAAATGCAGGTGGAAAAGTAGATGGCGTATTAAGATTTAGTATTCAATGGAATGATACCGAATTCGATAACAACGATTTAGATGCTCATTGTATAGAACCAAATGGAAATCATATATATTTTGGTAATAAAACGAATTACTCTACAACTGGTATGTTAGATATAGATATAATGCATCCAAAAAGAGGTAATGTTGCAGTTGAAAATATAACTTGGTCTGATATAAACAAAATGAGATTAGGTACATATAAGTTTTATGTAAATAATTACTCGAAGAGAAGTGGAATATCTGGATTTAGAGCTGAAATAGAGTTTAATGGTGAAATTTATTCATTTGATTATAACAAACCTTTAAGAGATGGAGAAAATGTAATGGTTGCTGAAGTAACGTTAGATATAGGTAATAGATTTAAAATTAAGCCATTGTTACCTTCTAATGTTTCAAATAAAGAAATATGGGGATTAACTACAAATCAATTTATACCTGTAAGTGTAATAATGAACTCTCCTAATTATTGGGATGGGCAACAAGGAATAGGAAATAAACATTATTTCTTTATGTTGAAAGATTGTATAAATGAAGAAACAGTAAATGGTTTTTATAATGAATATCTAAAAAATGATTTAAATGTACATAGAAAAGTTTTTGAAGCACTAGGAAGTAAAATGTCTGTTCCTTTTAGTGAAAATCAAATGAGTGGATTAGGGTTTAGCTCTACCAGAAGAAATGAAGTAATTGTAAAAGTTAGAGGAAGTTATGAAAGAATATTAAAAATAAAATTCTAAAGAGAGAGAGGTAAATAATAGTATGGAAAATGTATTTGAGATGGCAACAAGAAATAAATTTAGATTTGAATTTAGAGGATTAATTTCAGTTGAGGATTTATGGGATTTAAAATTGGAGCAGTTAGATGAAGTATACAAAACCTTAACAACAGATATGAAAAAAGCTAATGAGGAGAGCTTATTAAAGATAAAAACAAAAGACCAAAAGGAAGTAGAATTAAAAATAAAAATAGTTAAATATATAGTAGAGTTAAGACTTGCAGAAATAGAAAATAGAAATAAAGAAAAGAAGAAAAAAGAACAAAAGCAACATATATTAGAGCTAATAAATAAGAAGGAAAATCAAGAATTGGAAAATAAATCAATAGAAGAATTAAAATCAATGATTAATAGTTTAGAGTAGTTCTAGTAAAAGATGCTCTTGTTTAATAGAGCATCTTTGAATAAAAAACAGATTCTAATAAGAAAGGGTGTTAGAATGTGGATAGTAAAATAGAAGTTGGAAGCATATGGGGATTAGAAGATTGGATAGCACAACCTCAATATGTAGGAACAAAAGTTAAAGTGGTTTCTATTTCATATATAGAAGAATTTAATAAAAGACTTATAACGTTTATGGAAATTGAGGAAAAAGAAGAAGATACTTGGATAGATGCAGATTGGGAAGATGTTTTTTTAAATGATTTCTTTAAATTAGACTAATTAAAACAACAGTTTTAAATAAATAAAATTTAAAAGGAGGATTAATAAATATGAATAATAAAGTATTGATACATTTAACGAATGGAGCAATAGTAGATATAACAACAGAGCAAGGATACTCAAGTGGATGTGAAACATGTGACTATGGTACCCGTTATATAACAGACTTAATGATAATATATAAGAATAAAAAGAAGGATATTATAAGAGATGAATCGATGTATGATTATGGGATATCTTTGTCATCTATTATGAAGGTTATCTTAAATCATCAAGAAGATATAGAAAAGTTAAAAGAAGAGGAGGTAGCAGAATTTATAAAAAATAAATTAGAAAATGAGCATGATTGTGATGAATTAAAAATATTCAATTAAAATACAGGATTTAATATCAATAGAAAATTTAGTGCTAGTTTTATAATAAAAGTTTTGGAATATGCTAAAATGAATATAAGTAAAAGGGTGATATAATTATTAGTTGGAGGTAAATATGTGTAAATTTTGTGACAGTATAAAAGATATGAAAAAACATGAAACTAGAAGAGTAAGAATTTCTTCTGTAGGAATCAAAGGAAAAGATACTACTTATGAGAGTATAGAACTTTTAGACCAGGAAGAGTATTTTGATATTAGTTTTTATAAATTTAAAGAAGGGAATATAAATTTATCAGTAGAACACAATCTAATTGTCAAAGATTCAAATCAAAATATAAAGTTAAATGTGGATAGATTTGCAGGAGGAATACCATTTAAATATTGTTTTTTATGTGGGGAAAAATTAAGTAGTGAAAGTATTGATTTTGAGAATTACATAGATAATTTGATGATTTTAGAAGAATAGGATTTAATTAAAAATGAGCACATTAATAATATAAGTGTAAATTGACTTATATTATTAATGTGAAATTATAATACTAGGAGTTATTTTTATAGTATTATAATTTGAAATGAAAAAGTGAGAAATAGCTATTGATGGTAAATTTGACAAGAATAAATAGTTTAGATTTTACAAGAAAGGAGCTTAGATAAAACATGTTTGATATGATAATAAATAAAGAAATATTCAAATACAACAATGAAAATATTTATGATACATTGATAAATAGTTTTTCTAACGAAACTCATGAAGATGATATTAAACAAGGAGAAACAATAATAATTTTTACTACAAACAAACAACTTGTCTACAAAGAATTAATAAGAGCAGCTATAAAAAATAAATATACTCTAATAAAGCATAGAAATAGAATCAAACATAATATAGAAATAGAGTTAAAAGTTCTTAACACAGATAGATTAATAAAATTTTTAATATTTGATAGGGATATAAATTATCAGGAGTTGAGAGGGTACAGGGGTGAATGTGTAATAGTAGATGTAAACACTTCAAATAAAACTATCCAAAATTTCATTACAGAGCAAATAAAACTAGTCTTACTTTTTATGAATGTATATAAAAAAGAATATAAGCCTTTTCATGGAGTTTTACTATTTAAATAAAATTAAAAAGGAGAATATGATGAATATTAATACTAATTATGTAAGCACAAATATGATTGTTATGGATATATCCAAAGGCCATAATATAGAAATAACTAAAGCTATGGTTGAAAAATCTATACATACTTTTAAAAATGCACCAGTTATATATAATCCAAATCAAGAATTATCAGATTATAGAGATGCTGATAGAGTAAATGATTTTTGTAAAGATGAAGTTGTAGGAATTATAATGGATGTAGCAATAGTAGATAACCAAGTTATAGGAAAAATACTATGGTATGACAATTGTCATATTAAAGAGAAATATGATAATTGGTACATTAGTTTAAGCGATGATAAATCCGAATTTATTTTAAAGGGGGTCGAGATATCTTAAAAGATTATTAAAGGAGTGTAGATATGTTAAAAAAGGATTGGAAGGAGAATAAATGGAAATTAAAGGAAAATATAATAAAGCAAAAATATTTACAGATAATGTAGATAGTACAACAATAAGTCAAATAATAAATTTATGTAATCAAAAGGAATTTAAAGAATCTAGTATAAGAATTATGCCTGATTGTCATGCTGGTAAAGGATGTACAATAGGAACGACAATGACTATAAGTAATAAAGTAGTGCCAAATCTGGTAGGGGTGGATATAGGTTGTGGAATGGCTACTATTCCATTAGAAAAATATATTAATAATATAAATTATACAAAATTAGATAAGATTATAAGAGATTATATTCCTCATGGATTTAAAATACATAATAAGTCAAGAGAAAAACTATTAAAGAATTTATTTAATATAGACATAAATAATCTTAGATGCGAGGTGAATAAAAATAGAGCATATATGTCGTTAGGAACTTTAGGTGGAGGCAATCACTTTATAGAAGTTGATAAAAGTGAAAAAGGTCAAATGTATCTTACTGTTCATACAGGTTCAAGAAATTTAGGAAAACAAATAGCTGATTATTACCAAGACAAAGCTATAAAATATTGTATTGAAAAATATAAAAAGTCATATGATGATGCAAAAGAGTTTTTAATATCTACTCTAAAAAAAGACAATAAAGAACATTTGATAAATAAATATTTGAAAGACCTTAGTGATAGAAAATTGAATAAGCCACATGATGATTTATGTTATTTAGAAAATGATTTAATGGAAGATTATTTACATGATATGAGTATAGCTCAAAAATACGCTGCTGCAAATAGAATGGTTATAATTGCGGATATATTGTTTAAATATAACAGCCTAGATGTAAATTATGACCATTTTATAAGAGATATTAAATGTGATGTTATAGAATGTATTCATAACTATATAGATATGGATAGTAAAATACTTAGAAAAGGAGCAATTTCTGCAAATAAAGATGAAACAGTAATAATTCCAGTAAACATGAGAGATGGGATTATATTAGGAAAAGGTAAAGGTAATTCTGAGTGGAATTATTCAGCACCACATGGAGCAGGAAGAATTTTATCAAGAGGAAAAGCTAAAGAAAAAATATCTTTAGATGAATTTGAAGAATCTATGAAAGAAATATTTACAACTTGCGTAGGTCAATCAACATTAGATGAAGCACCACAAGCATACAAACCTATAGAGAACATCTTAAACAATATAGGAGATACTATTGAGATAATGGAGGTGTTAAAGCCAATTTATAATTTTAAAAGCAATTAGAATCTTGTTATTTAAATAAAATCAAAAGGAGAAAAAAGGATATGATAAAATTAATAACACATAATGATTTAGATGGTGTAGGTTGCTGTATTATAGCAAAGTATATTTTACGAGAACAAATAGATGTTAACTATTGTAATTATAAAAATATAAATGATGTAGTATTAGATACATTAAAAAATCATGATAAATATGAACAAATATTAATAACAGATATATCAGTAAATGAAGATGTTGCCAAGAAGTTAGATAGGATTAAAAATAAAGTTCAATTGCTTGACCATCATCCAACAGCACTATTTTTAAATAATTATGATTGGGCTAATGTAGAAATAGAGTGTAACAAAGGCAAAACATGTGGGACTCAAATGTTATTTAATTATTTACAAAGATGCTATGATGATACTTCAGAATCTACATTAAAATATTTTATAGAACTTGTTAGAAGGTATGATACATGGGAATGGAAAGATAAATATAATGATTTAGATGCCAAATATTTAAATGATTTAATGTATATTATGGGAATAGAGGATTTTATAATGGACATGTTAACTAAAATAGATAGTGATGAGATGTGTCTATTTGATAAATTAAGTTTAAAATTATTAGAAATAAAACAAAAAGAAATAGATAGATATGTAGAGAAAAAAGATGAAAATATAATGGTTAAAGAAATTCTAGGATATAATGCAGGAATTGTATTTGCAGAAAATCATATAAGCGAATTAGGAAATAAATTAAGTGAGTTACATCCAGAACTTGATTTTATAGTTATAATTAATCGAGAAATCATTTCATATAGAACTATAAAAGATAATATAAATTTAAGTGAAATCGCTAAAGTATTTGGAGGTGGAGGAAATCCGAAAGCATCAGGAAGTCAGATTGATGAGAGTTGTATAGATAATTACATAAAAGATATATTTAATATAAAATCTTAATTTTAAATGGAGGTATATATGAAATTTGAAAACAACATGATTAAATACAATTTAGATTTAATAACTATGATATGTAAGATGAAACTAATAATTTATGAGGTGTAATAATGATGATAGATAAATTCAATTATGAATTATATAATGAGTTTCCACATTTATCACCAATAATAGAATTGTATAATTTAAATATAGAGTACATAAGAGAAGTTGTAAGTATACTTATCAATACAGATATGACATTTCAAAGGTTTAAATATTCCAAATCTAGAGTTGAGTGTTCTATGAAAGCGTATATTATTTCACCTAATAGTAAGCTAAGTGTTGTATTTGCATACGATTGTGAATTAAATGGAATTGACTTAGACAACCTGAAGGCAATTATATGAGTATAAACAAATAAAAATAATACTTTACAAGAAAGGTAAATTGAATATGTGTAAGTTTTGTGAAAGTATAATTGATAATACAAAAGATATACTTTTAACCTCAAGAAGTAGATTATTAGAAGATAATACATGTGAAATTATAGCAGAAGATAATTGTAATAATTGCTATGATGGATGTTATGAATATTTCAAACTAAACGGATATAAAAGTAGAGGAAATATATATGTTAATATTGACTACTACAAAAATATTAGAAAAATAATAGTTGCTCCATGTTCAGAATCAGTACATATAAACTATTGTCCATATTGTGGTAAACAAGTTTCTAAAGATATAAAAGATTTTAATTGTATTCCTGGTCATATAGTAGATGTTAGATATAAAAATGGTGATGTATATGATTATGATATGGAAAAGTCTGTACAAGAAGTCATGGATAATGCAAATAATAATTAAATAAAATGATACTTTTAATAGGGGATAAATATGAATCTTTGGTCTAAAATTGAAGAACCAGTGATGAGAGCAGTAGGTGGAATAGTATTTAATATATGGGGAAATGTTTGTTTTTCCATATATTACATAGAAGAAAATAAACAAATAGAGTTAGAAATATATGATAGACCTTATAGATATGAAGGTAAAAAAAATAGTTGTTGAGAAGTTATTTGATTACAAGTTAATAAATGCAGATTATAAAGAAATACATGATATTGTTTCTATGATAGAAAGATTTTTACTAGAAAATTATTAAAAGGAGATATTTAAAATGAATAAAGGAATTAAAAACTATATAACAGCAGTGAATTACTTACTTGATAATTTAGAGTATATGATGGAGGATGACGAATTTAATAATGAAAAGTTACAGAAAAGAATTGATGTAATTAGAAAATTTGAAAGAGAATTATAAGATGGGAAAAATAAAAAATGGAGAAATAGATACTGAAGATTATAGGCTTTTTAAAAACATTCAAAAAGAAAAAGATAGAGTATACATTAATGAAGAATACATAATGGAAGAATTCATAAACTACTTAAGATTGGAAGATAAAGATTATACTACAGAAATATTAGAAAGATATGCACGATATATTGATGAAAATTTAGACAATCGTTGTCCATATTGTGTATATAATATTTGTAGTGAACATGATAATTGTTTTGATGGAATACTTGAAAATTTAAAAGAAAAAATTAAAATAAAATAAATATTTTAATATG
>OBXC01001126.1_pt1 | contig 14061 bp, 7 predicted proteins | sample 1538111 | NCBI WGS metagenome assembly OBXC01 (sample SAMEA2580137, study PRJEB22360) | human gut metagenome | biome: human gut; feature: human-associated habitat; material: faeces | place: Denmark | collected 2008/2010 | reverse complement strand
CATATTGGGAGACACGGGAAAAGCTTTTAAAAGATGGAGTTGCACAGCAAGAAGCTTATGCTAACTTAAGGAAAGAACAAGAAAATAATTATAACCAAAGTTGGATTATAGCAGAGACTAACAGGATGTTATCATCCTATGCTGCGGCTGAAGGTAAAGTAATTGGCTATGGGCGTGCAGTTCAAAGTGCCAGTGATAAGGCTAATCATCTGGCGACTGCCTGGGAGAATGGTAGCATATCTGCAAAGAAATATGAAACAGAGATAGCAAAAATCAATAGTGAATTAAGTAATAAAAAATATAACTTAACCGGCGCAGAGACCGGCGTCTTTTCGACTAATCCACAGAACATAATTATACTGGAAAAAGAGATGCGCGCTCTTGCTCTGGCAACTGAAGGTATTATTCCAGAAAGTATTGCATTCAATGAACAATCAAAAAGAATGTCATATGAAACAAAAGATGCTGCTGGAAATATTAGTAAGTATTCTATTGCCATCAATTCACTTAATGACGAACTTCTTCGTTATCAAACAAAGACTATTCAGGCCATAGGTCCAACACAAGAATTTTTCAACTTTTTATCTCAGAGTTTTAAGAAGGTATCGTCATATATCTTTAGTTTTGGGTCTTTTTATAGATTATGGGCAGAACTAAAACAGGGAATTACTATCATTCGTGACATTGATGATGCCATGACTGAACTCAAGAAGGTCAGTGATGAAACTGCCTATACATACACTAAGTTTCAAAAGCAGGCAGCTGCCGAAGGGCGCGATGTTGCCCAAACTACGAGCGACATGGTTCAGGCTTCGTCTGACTGGAAAAAGATGGGATACAATTTACAGGAATCCCTTAATCTCGCAAAATCATCATCACTCTATGTTAATGTTGGTGACGATGTTAACATAACCGAGGCTACATCAGACTTAGTTTCTACCATTAAAGCGTTTAATATGAACGCAGATGATTCAATAGGCATTGTTGATCGTCTAAATGCTGTATCAAATAATTTTGCTGTCACATCAAAAGATCTAGGAAATATTCTAAATCATTCCTCATCCTCTCTCGCTGCCGCCAATACTTCAATAGATAAAACAATAGCAATGGGCGCTGCCATGAATGAAGTTCTACAAGATAGTTCTACTTCTGGTAGCACATTGAAAATATTGTCCATGAGGCTACGCGGAGCAAAAGTAGAATTAGAGGCTGCGGGTGAATCAACTGAAGGTATGGCAGAATCCACATCAAAACTTCGCGAAAAAATCAAAGCCCTGACGAACATAAATGGATCTGGCGGATTTGACATAATGAAGGATGATAATACATTCAAAGATGTATACGAAATGATGGATGGAATTGCTGAAAAGTGGAAAGGTATGGATGATATATCCAGAGCTGGCTTACTTGAATTAATCGCAGGTAAGATGAGAGCTCAAGGAGTATCTGCGCTTTTAAACAATTGGTCCGAAGCCGAAGCCATACTAAAAACTTCCTTGGATTCATCTGGATCAGCAGCCAAAGAAAACGAAACCTATCTTGATTCAATATCTGGTCGCGTTAAGCAATTACAGGCTCAGTATCAAGAGCTTTGGCAGACCACCCTAAATGACGATTCAATCAAATTCTTTATTGAACTTGCGACAAGTGTCACTAAAGTTGCAACTGATATGGGAGGACTACTTCCTATAGTTGCAACCTTAACGACATTATTAGCTGGTATCAAATATGCGGGTAAAGTAATTCGTAACCGTGACAACGAATGTGCCCTTCTCATTAATGCTGCGTAATATACTCCCACAAAGTAAACGATGAGAATGTCCCGTCACGTAAATAAATAACTAAGGGACGCATAGGCGTATAATATGCTGGGAACTCCCCCAAACACCTCTTCACCGAAACTCACCGAAAGGTGTGCTGTACAGCCGGGGCCGTGAGGCAGAAAAAAGTAAGAGGTTCTTGTTCAGAACAAAATTCTGTTCAATACACCAGTCCAATATTTTCTGGTCAAGGGAGGGTCAATAGGTAGCCCATATGGGTGAAAGCAGGCTGTTTCCTAAGTGCGTAAGCATATGGAATCGCCCCAGAGACTGACAAGGCCGGTCTGCCCGCAGGGATAATTGCGTGCGGATTCAAAATACAGTCCAAATGCCGAAGGAAATTGGATAACACTTCGGTCGGAGTAGTGCTCCGTGTGGTACTCTTCTTCTATTGCCTGGTGCAACGGGTTATCCCGGTGGCAATCGAAGTGCTCTTAAATGAGTGATATTTTCTAAAAATTATAAAAGGAAATAAAACATTAAAATAGCCAAAAATATAAAGATAATAATCCAAAGTAATGATTCTCCAGTGGGCTTCTGTCCCTTCACTTTTTTATTCTTCGTCTGTTTTAGAGAAAACCTCTTGGGTGTCTTTTCTCTATCAACACCTCTTGCCTGATCAAAAAGATAGTGATCTCGGGAGTCGATTTTATTATCATGGTTCATGTCAAACATAACTTCAATTCCCTCTACTACATATTACTAAATAATCAGTTCTACAATACCTTCATACAAAGTTCCGCTTTCTAAAATAGCCTCTTTAATTTGTGTGCTAGTGGTCAGAGGAGGAAAACTGGCGAAATCACACTGAGAATATTCCACATTGTTGTTAATACAGTAATTTTTTTTATTACAATAGCAATCAATATTTTTTGACTCACAATTATATTTGTTTAGTCTAAACGTTTTTGGGGGGATTTTGTTTGCATCAAGTCGCTGTTTACAATTCAGTGAATTGTAATATCTATATAGAGGAAAATATTCATTGTCAAGATTATATAATGCAATTTTCTCTTCTAGATCAAGTTTTTTATATTGCCTATATTTCTCTTTAACCCACTCATCAAGGCGATAGAGATCCTTTGACCAATCTCGAAATCCCTCCATTATGCTCTTATGAATTCCACTATTTATATCATCCTCTAACCTCTTGTACCAATCTGCCTGTTTTAAAGGCACAATGCCAAAATCAAAATTTGCAAAATTATAAAAGTCAATCTCTAAGTCAGGCATTTTTCCATTTCTGATTCTTTTTTGATTTTTAAAAAACCAATCTTTAGAAAGGGTATTCTTTAATTCCGTTGGGTGGATAGGATTCCTTTTATTCCTCTCTCTAAAATCATTTATTTCATTTATTCCGATAATAGCTTTTTCTATTGTTGAAAAATAATAATGTGGAAACTTAATAATAACTGACCTAAGTTGCAAAGTACTATTTAATTTAATCCTATATAATCGTAACATATTAAGAGATGTACTATAACTCCGCTTAGCATTATTGTATGAGTCCAAGTAAGCTGAATTATCCTCCAAGTATATACATTTTTCATTAATATACTTTATTGTTTTTTTTATCTCATCAATTTCTTGTCGCAATATTTGAATTGATTCCTTTAAAAATGCAATCTTTTTATCTATAGCAATATACTTTAGTGGGTTATTTAATACATCAGCTTTGTTGCCAGAATTCCTAGCACGTTTACTCTTGGTCCTTAATTCCTGTACTTGCTTTTCAATTTTCTCAATACTGTTATATAATATTTGTAAATCATCATAAGATGCCTGTATGTCCCGTCTTTTTTCCACTTTAGCAGTTTGAATCCATTTAAACTGTTCCTTTGGCATATAGTATATTTACCTCTTAATCATTCTATGCAAAAAGTATTTGTATCCCAACCAATTGCATCAAAATTATAGCCTATTTCATTTCTCTCATAATATCTTTAACTAATCTATCTCTTGATAATATTCGCTCCATACATTTCGCCAAGTAATCGTTCTGGTAATTTCATCAAAAAAATTATTATTATTCAACACGGTATGTTTTAAATACGCAGAACACTCTTCTGCTATTTTTATTGGATCTTTCTTTTGATCTAATGCCAACAAATAATTATAGATTACCATTCATATCCACAATTATCACAGTGAAACTGACGTTTCACTTTCTGCGAAAATATCCCAAAAGCCAGTACCGATCCTGCCTTTGATATCTCTGATATTTTATGAACATTTGTGCTTGAACAAGTTGGGCAACGAACAACATGTTCTTTTTTATATTCATTGCGCAATCGCATATCATTACTATTTTCAAAGGAGATGTATTTCTCAACTATAACCCTTGCTTCATCAGGGCTACATCCTCCGACTTCGCTAATTCTTTGTATTAACCTTTTTCTTTCATGAACACTATTACTTTTCCGAATTTCAGTAAAAAGCGAACTACTTTTTTGCAAAATTTTGCGTTCATTTAAAGTATATTTTTGAGATACCATCATTATTTCCCCTCCCCTCTTTTTAACCAATTATAACATATGAATATATGCAATGCACCTGCTATTTCATATATGTATGGCTACCTACCACATTGTGACATTCGAATTAGTTGGGGAAAAAATAAATGGAATCAAGGCCGCCGTCACATCATCATCATCTCTAAAAAACATAACAAATGAACTCTTAGAGCTGACAAAAGATATGACTGTCCAGAAAACAATGGAATATTTGTCTTATGCCCAAGTCAATAAGCAACTGGCCGCCAGGATACTATATTCTAAGGGATTACGGGCAGAACAGCTCAAGGAAGCCATGTCTACCTATCAAATAGCTACAGCAACAGGAATACTTGGTACAGCACAAAAAGTAACGTCTGCTACAACAGTACTGTTTTCCAGAACAATTGTCCAATCCAAATTCCTGCTCCAAGGTTTATGGGCTACCCTAATGGCCAACCCGTTAATCCTAGTTGTCGGCTTAATATCAGCAGTTACTCTGGGAGTTACAAAATGGAAACAGGCTCAAGAAGAATTACGCCAGACTACAGCGGATGCAGCAGCCGAACTAGAAAACTCATCAAAAGAAATTGGCACTTATGCGGATAGATATAAGGAACTTCATACAGCTCTTCATGATGCAAAAGATAGTGAAGAAGAAACATACAAAATTAAGAGTGATCTATTAGCACTTCAAAAAGAATTAAACGAGAAATACGGTGATGAGTATGGGAAAATCAATCTCGTCACTGATGCTTATAGAGATCAGACGGAGGCTATTCTAGCTTACAAGCGTGCTGCCAGCGAGAAATATTTAAATGAGAATCGCTTAGGTATTAATGATGCCAAGCAAAAAATGACTGAAATCAATACCTTCCAATTGGCAGATATGATTTCATCAAAATCCAGTTCTGGAATATCCATTAAAAATCTAGCCAAAAAGCATGGTATAAAAATCGCGGAAAATGAAGAGTATGGATTGTTTAGTCTATACATTAAAGCAGACGCTACTCAAGCCAAAGAAACAACAAATAGTTTCATGACTGACTTGAGCAAGATGCAAGGCAGATTTAATGATAGTGCCGTAGAAAATGTACTGGATTCTTCCAGCCGGGTCATGAAGAACCTTCAGGATGATTTCTTCAATCTGTATGGAGACCAATTCCAAGAAGCACTATTGGCTGAAGTCCAAACGGACTATGGACGGGCTGATAATGTCCTCTCTCAAGGATATAGTGATGCCACTGCCGCGGTAAATGAATACAATGAAGCATTACTAAAAAGTTCTAATCCGTATGATGACAAAGCCGTTACTGAAGCGTATGAAAACTTGCAGATCATCCGAGCTTCTATAGAAGAAAATTCCAGTGCATGGGATGGATACGAGTCTGTTATTAGTGATGTATTTAGTGCTGCTGATACAAGACTTATCGATTTCAATAATCTCATTGGTTCCAACAAAGAGGGGATCGGGGATTTAGTTTCTGAAATCAAGGATTTGAATTTGTCGGATGTGGACTTACAAGCTATGTCGGATAATGGAGCAAATGGTGATATCTTTGATCGGTTATCCGCAAAAGCAAAACGGTATCAAGTTAATGTTGGAGAGCTGATATCATTATTAGTTCAACTTGGTGTTGTACAGAGTACAGTATCCAAGCAGGAAATTGTTAAGCCCCAAACCAAAGCCGAAGCAATCAGTGCCGTAAACGCTCTTACTGATGGTTTTGAAGAATTGGATAAGATTTACAAAAGCCTCAAGGGAAAAGATCCGTTTGACTTTTCATTGCTTGATAATAAAAATTTCAAGGATACATTTGGCGGACTCGGCAAAAGCTACACGGACTTCGTAGAACAAATAGCAAGTTCTCCTAAAGATATTGCTGCTTGTCAAAGTGCTTTTAATGACTTGATCACCACATGGCTTGAAAGCACCCACATCTTAGATGATGTTAATGAAGATACTGCGGGCGTAACCGTGGCAATGCTTAAAATTATGGGTGTTGCAAATGCCGAAGAATTGGTAATGAGCCATCTCGCCGATGCTCATGAATACGCAGCGCTTGAGAAGAAATTCAATGCTGAGATGTCAGCTAATCTTGAGGGAGCCACTGCCAGCGAGATTAATAAAATTTTTGATGAAGCAGATGTTGTTGACGAGGCAAAACAAGCGATGGCTGGATTTGCTCTGCAAAAAGAAATTGCCAATGGAATATCCCTTGATACCTCTGCAGACATTGAAAACTTACTTGCACTCGTTGGAATAATCGGTTCTGCTAATACTGCATTAAAAGCCTTAAATACATTACGACAAGGCGGCGATGTTGGCGGAAATATTGGCGGTAAGGAAGGCTATGACTATCTTGTTCGACAGGCACAGCTTGAAATTGAAGAAGCTTTAAAGAAGGCTGCCGAATATAAAGGAAAAGGCAAGGTCAATTACATTGGTGGTAATGAATCCAACAAAAGTGGCTCAAAAGGGAGTAAGCCTAAAAAGCCAACAGAATTTGATGCAGCTGCGGAATCAGTTAAAAATCTAAAAGCCCAAATTGACTCCTTAAATGGCGTACTTGAAAATACGAAGCCTTATGATCAGCAGCTAAGAATTCTTAATCTCATTGTTGAAAAACAGAAGGAATACTTTGATGCGTTAAAAAAGCAGGATGAATTTTACAATGGAGCATACCAGCAGTCCCTCTCTTCTCTACCTCAAGAATGGCAAGATAGGATTACCGGCGATGATAACTTTTCCATTGATGAGGTTCCTGAATCCATAAAAGATGCTGTCACAGAAGCTCAGGGATTGAAAGATAAATGGGTTGCTGTAAAACAAGAGATCCAAAAAGCAAACGGTGAATTGGATACGACCAAGCAAAAGACGCATGATTTAGCTCAAACAAAGTTAGATAATGAAATTGGTCTTCTTGAGAATAAAATAACTGATATCCAAAATAAAATGGACGAAGCTGAAGCCATGGGCTTGCAATCCACCAAAAAGCAGTATAAGAACTTAATCAGTCTTTCAAAACAGGCTGCTTCCTACCAACAGAATAAGCTTCAAGGATATATGGCAAATCTAATCGCCATGGAGGTTGCCGGAGAAACAAACACCGACCAGTATTACGAAACCGCTGAAGCAATCCAGAATTGCGAAAATGCAATATCCCAATGTGCTCAGAATCAAGCCAAATGGAATAAGGCTATGTTGGAACTTCCCATTCAATATTTAGAGAAGGCCAATGATGAGCTCAATGACCAGCTGGAGGAGTTACAGGACAAGCAGAACGATTATGACAGTGCTATAAATGGTGTCACCAGCCATTTGCAAGAACAAATTGACGCCCAGCAAAAACTAAGGGATGAAGCAGAAAAAACATCGCAGGCTCAGATCGATGCTATTCAGGAACAAATTGATGGCCTCCAGGAATCAAACGATAAGCGTAAGCAACAGCTAGAATTAGAGCAAAAGCAATATGATCTTGAACGGGCTAAGAATCAAAAGACAACTAAAGTCTTCCGTGAAGAAGCTGGCGGCTTTATATATGAAGCTGATCAAAGCGCTATTCGTGATGCCCAAGATGCTTATGATGATGCTCTCTTGAACAAGCAATTGTCTGATCTGGAAGACAAGATTAAGGACATTGAGGATTCACGCGATGCATTGTTAGATTCTTATGATAATGAAATTGACCGGCTTCAAACAATTATGGATTCATGGAATGATATTACTGATGCAATCCAACGAGCTAAAGATATGGCTATGGCTAATTCTATCTTCGGCGCTGGATGGCAAGATCGTGTTACCAGTGGCGATACAAGTGATTTAGAAGACATAACCGGCAAGTATGATAAAAATGATCGTGATCGCTCTTGGGTGGAAGAACAAATTGAAGCCAATGAACGGCTTATCCGTGAAGTTGAACGATATGTATCAGCTTGGCAGATGGGAGAAATCAGCATCCGGGAGGCCCGGGAATCTATTAATGATATTGTAGGAGATATTGCTCCTGAAATTGAGGCAAACGATGAGCGTGTCAATAGTATTTCAACTTACCAGGATCAATGGACCAATGCTAATGATAGGGTAAGCGAAAACATTAGCGCCCTCAATGATACAACTGCTAATAACAGTGCCGAGGTAAATGCAACAAACCAACGGCGTGATGCTGCATTACAGTATGCTGATCAATGGGCCAATAATGTTCTTTCCGTTGGAAGTTCGCTATCTAACATTACTGAAGCCAACGCCGCTGCCACAAATGCTGAAGGTTTATTTCTTGATGCCAGAATAAGCAAATTAAGTCTTTTCAAAGATGTTTATGCCGAAATGGCTTCTGTAATTGGAGACAAATGCAAAAGCATTGTTGATGCATGCAAAGAAGCAGAACGAGCATTACGTAGTTTGGATAAAGCAGAGAATGGTGGTGGATCCTCAAGCGGTGGTCATTGGGACTCTTCCGGTGCGTCCGGGGGCCCAGGCGTATACGCTGATGGAATATTAAATGGGCGTCTTGGTGGACGTAGCGAATCTGAAAAAGAAAAGATGCTTAAGTATCTGACTACACATGATCTTAAAAATGGAGAAATTCCTATTATTGGTCATGAAAATGAAGTCGTCTTGAACCCTGATCAGCAGGAACAGGCCATTCAGAATACGGAGAAATTGGCTGACGTTTCAGGTGCCCAACTCATATTTGACGCCGATAACATTTCCTCATTCTCAGGAATGCTTAGCAATAATGCTATGTTTACTAAAGGAAATATCTTCAAAGGTATCTCAACTCTCCCACCGAATGTCTCCAACAGTAATGTAAGACACGGGGATATAAAGGTTGAGATAGCTAATGTGACATTGCCACGTGTAAAAGATAGTGATAGCTTCCTAAAATCCATGACTGATGGCAGCATGCAATCTGCTATTCAACAACAACTTTATAAACGAAGATAGGCTCCGGGAGTCCACTTGTCTGGGCTCCCACTCTATTTGGAGGAGATATGACAAACAATAATCTATCAAAGGACTTTATAGCTCTGCTAACAGAACTATTTGAAGGTCTTATAAAGAAAGCAAAGTTCCCCGTTGTTGTATCCTGTAAAATCATTTCCAAGACCGGGGATAACAAATACCTGGTCAAACGTAATGGAAATACTCATCTCGTTAGAGGACGGGGCACTTACCCTCCTGACAGCATTGTAGAGGTAATGCTTCCCGATGGAGAATGGAACCGTGCCTTTATTGTATATTAAAAGGAGGCTCAAATATGATTGGTGTTCCTGTTCTTTATGATGATACGCGTATCTCTAAAGACGCATTCAACGATTTTAAAATTACATATAAGTGGGACGGCAATAACCCGCAGCAGACAGGAAATGTAGTAACCATTTATAATAATGAAACAAATTCCGTTGTGTATACTGCAACTACTCCAAATTATTATAGAACGGAATGCATCATTCCTGCTAACACGCTGGTTAACGGCGTATTGTATAAGGCGACTATCTGTGTTATATCTAGTGAAGGTACCTCGGCACCGAGTGAAGCACTGCTATTCTACTGCTACACTACCCCTACTTTAGCTTTTACAAATCTTGCACAGGATCAGTTAATTGAAAGTGATAGTTTCAGGGTGGAAATCTCATATTTCCAGCCTGAAAATGAGGAGCTTGAAGACTACTATATCACACTTTATTCAAATGACAACCGGGTACTGTACACTTCTTCAATTCGTTATGATACAGAAAACATGAGTTTAGTTGTTCCTGGCTTAGAGAACAATACTCAATATTATATAAAGGCCTTTGGAAAAACCATCACCGGGATGGACATCGAAACAACCTTAATACACATAACTGTGCGTTACCTACAACCCACGCTATATAGCCTTATTGAATTAAGTAATAATTACCGCGGTGGATATACCACTATCAAGTCAAATATTGTTTCATTAAGAGGGCGAGTATATAGAGATGGAGTTGAAATAGATCCAAACTATATTAACGGAGAATATGTTGATCTTAGCAACCAATCAGATGTACTGAAATTTGCAGATAGTTTTATTATCCCAAATAATTTCACTCTTGAACTTAAGGGATATGGGTTTATCCGTAATACAATCCCCCTTATCCTAACCAATGGAAAATACCACATATCCGTGTATTACCGTGCAGGATGCTATGATAGCGCAGGTGGTATTGAAAAAGCCTATTTCGAAGCCAAGGTTGAAAATGAAATGATATATTCCATTTACAGTAATTATATAGATCTTCCCTCCTCTAATGTCCTTATTGGTTTTATGTTATCTAGAAAAGAAAACTATTATGAAATCTGTGCTTACAATTATGGAAAGGCGGTGACTAGAACATGATCATTCTAGGCAGCACAGCCTGCGGAGACAAAAACTCAATGATGTCTACCCCTACAACAGTAAATAATATAAATGATATTCGTATGCAAAACGGGGTGTTTGATGAACTCTTTATAACCACACAGGTATACACTACTTGGGATGGAACAATACCACAAGATTGGGATTTTGATACGAAAATGCATGCTTTATTCCAGAAAAGCCTTTTTGGTGGTAACGTTGACTTTACCTCCGAAACCGTATCTTCAATTCTGGTAAAAAAGCGGCGTGTCGGCGAACTAGCATGGAAAACGTTTTTTGAAATACCGATAAATTCAAACCAAGACTTCAACTTTATCAGAAACGATTATTATAACCGATCTGGATGCGAATATCAGTATTGTCTCATTCCTACCCTAAATGGAGTTGAAGGGAACTACTCTTCTAACCATAACATGAGTACAATCCTTTCAAAATTTGATGGTATATTTTTGGTTGAAAAAGAGGTGGCATACCATACAATAATTGATATATCAATTCAGGAAGAACGCATTTTCACATCCAGTAAGCTCGAACCGAAAGGCAGGAAAAAGCCCCTTGTCATTTACAATGGAGACACTAATTATCGCGAGTTCAATATCGATGCCTCCTTCGTATATATGAAAGAAGATGCCTGTACGTTTGATATTGAAAACAGCAGAGAATATCGGGAAAAGGTTGACAACTTTCTTTCTAATAAAAAACCCAAAATCTTTAAAGCTTTTGATGGGCGGATGGCGCTGGTATGTATTGTTGATTCCATTTCACATTCTGAAAATGGCCACCCACTAAATATAACAACAAGTCTCACGGCCGCCGAAACTGGAGATTGCGAATCCATAAACGACTTATATGACAATAACTTTATTGATTGTGATAGAGATGTCAGCCGCAGCATCTAGGAAGCAGGTGATAATATGACAGATATTACGCAAGCTCAACGGGACATTATTTATCAATCTGATTGGGTACTTCATTCAAAGGTTGAAATTCTGAATCGGAATTTTAAAATCATCAATTATGTAGAAGGTAACCTATTAGATGACAAATATTCCATTGATGCTGATTCTGATATGAGAAGAACATATGACTGCTCTCTCGCTGTCACCGATGCGTCCTTTATCCTTGATCAAAATAGTTGGGTCTGGCTGGATAATTATGTGCGACCATATGTTGGTATTGAGCATCTACGTAGCGGAGAAATCATATGGAATCTTATGGGGACTTACGTGCCTACCAATGTATCATATGATGATGCTGAATCCTATTCACTAAGCTTGGAATGTGGTGATCTCATTGCTACTATTAACGGCGACCGTGGTGGTCACCTCGAGGGGCTGTCTACAAAAATCGAGGCGGGAACGGACGCTTACAAGGCCCTTGTTGGTACACTCAAGGAAATCGGAATATCAAAATACATAATTGAGGATGTTGATTTTGAGATCCCTTATGATTTGGAATTTAATGCAAATGTTACTGCTTATGAAATCCTTGATGAAATAAGGAACCTATATTCTGGATATGAAATGGGGTTTGACATTTATGGAACATTTTTCTTTCGGAAGATTCCTCAAAGGTTTGAAGATAATATAACACTTGATTACACTCAGCTACGCCCTCTTGTTATTAATGAGGGACGCTCAACCTCTTTAACTGGAATATACAATCATATCCAAGTGTGGGGACAGATAATTGAAACTGACCGATACGTGAATGCTTCTGCCCTCTCTGGTGATACTTACAACATTTCTTTGGATGGCATAGCTTCACTTTCGGACTTGGATAACTTTGAAAAGATAGCCTTCAAGATAAATACAACCAACCCAGCAAACGCTGCAATATCCATAAATGGGTTAGAAAAACTGCTTATTGTTGATGATTCCGGCAACCCTCTTCCCGCTCAAACTCTTCCAACTGGGACAGATGGTGTATTCAAATATCGCCGTAAAGACAAAAGCATGTATTACCTTGGTCAGTACCAGGTATTCGGTGAAGCATATGATGAAAATCCTGACAGCCCTTTTAGAATTGATGCATTAGGCAAAGAGTTACTGCTTGTCTGCGAAGGTAGCGATTTTGACAATATATACAGTAATGACTTAGCTAATCAACGGGCCAGATATGAAATATATAACCATACAGTCCTCAGCACATCTCTAGATCTAAATCTGGTATCTATTCCTTGGCTGGATGTCAACCAAAAAATATCCTATATCTCCCAAAATGAGTTAGAGGAAAAACAATATATTGTTAAGTCTATATCCGGCAGCACAACCGATGCGGAGATGTCTATTAGCTGTATCTCTTTCTACCCAACTTACAAATACAACATTTGAAAGGAGTAATCCATGTCAGTTACAAATCCTGACTTAACCGGGACAAAATTCCCGGATGAAATAGATAATTGGGACCGTTGGCTTGATCCTACACTTCAGACCATTGCTGCGATTCAGCAATATCAGTCGCTATACAGTCAATCCAAATTTGAAGAAGCAAATATAGTTATTGAAAGTAATCCCTCATTAAAACGTATAATTGTAAATGCCGAGAGCATGAACAAATTGTATGATGCCATTATAGCAATGGAAAGATTCTATTTCAGTGATTTTCAAGCATATCTTCAAAATATTGTTCAATATTCTGGAGAATATGTTCCAACAAAAAAATATCCTAAATACTCAGTAGTAACGTATATAGTCCACAATGCTCAACAGGCTTACCTCTGCATTGTTCCGGACTGTCCGATAGGTACCTTACCTACTGACTTATCCTGCTGGATCCCATGGACAGCTCGGGGTGAAAAGGGAGAATCAGGAACTGGCCTCTCTCCACGCGGTACATGGAATCTATATGTGGACTACTATAAAGATGATATGGTGAGTTGGAATAACAAACTGTGGGCAGCCTTAGTAAACAATACTGGAAAGGAACCCAGTACTGCAAACGCAGGTACCTGGCTACCTGTAATGGAATTCAGTTCTGAGAAATTTTGTTTGATTGATGATACTACAAATACCAGATATAACTTAGGGATAAAGAACGGACTTCCTTGGTATCGAATTGAAGGGGATGGTTCTGAAAATGGAAAGATATCCATTGCAAAAAGCGATGATATAGTACGCCTTGATGATAAGGTTGAAAAATATAGCGGCTTTCAATTAGCAGAAAACATTGTAATTAAGCAATCAGATTGGACAGCCTTAACAGATATTCAAGATTATGGTTTCTCTTATACATATGAAAACTCTTCTATCATGGCGGATGATGGCGTAAGCGTGAATTTTGATAATACAAGCATGCTCAATGCTTCCAAAGCTTTTATTATTGTCAAAGAAGATAATCTAGCTGGCAGCCTTACTCTCCTTG
>OBXC01001113.1_pt1 | contig 14238 bp, 9 predicted proteins | sample 1538111 | NCBI WGS metagenome assembly OBXC01 (sample SAMEA2580137, study PRJEB22360) | human gut metagenome | biome: human gut; feature: human-associated habitat; material: faeces | place: Denmark | collected 2008/2010 | reverse complement strand
GGCCAGGGCGGTGTTGGTGGCCAGCTTCAGGGTTGGCACCGGCGCGCCGAAGGGAGTGCCCCGCCCGGTGGTAAAGAGGATCAGGTGGGCCCCCGCCGCTGCCAGCCCGGTGGCGGACACCAAGTCATTGCCCGGTGTCTGGAGCACCGTCAGCCCCCGGCGGCGCACAGTTTCCCCGTAGTGGAGCACATCCGCTATGGGTGTGTTTCCCCCTTTCTGGACACAGCCCAGGGACTTCTCCTCCAGGGTGGTGATCCCACCCGCCTTGTTGCCCGGCGAGGGGTTCTCATAGACCACCTGCCCGTGGCGGGTGAAGTAGTCCTTGAACTCCTCCACCAGCGCGGGCAGGGCCCGGGTCACCCCCTCGTCGGCGCAGCGCCGGAACAGCACCCCCTCCGCCCCGAACATCTCCGGCACCTCCGCCAGCAGGGCGGAGCCGCCCATGGCGATCACCCGGTCGGTCACCCGGCCCGCCAGGGGATTGGCCGTGATGCCGGAAAGGCCGTCGGAGCCGCCGCATTTCAGCCCCACCACCAGCTCATCGGCCCCCACCGGCTCCCGCCGGTCCGCTGCCGCCCGGGCGGCCAGCTCCCGCAGCAGACGCTCCCCCTCGGCCAGCTCATCCTCCACGGCCTGGCACTCCAGGAAAGCCACCCGCTGGCTGTCCCAGCGGCCCAGCCGCTCTTGCAGCACGGCAATGCTGCTGTTCTCACACCCCAGCCCCAGCACCAGTACACCCCCGGCATTGGGGTGGCGGATCAGGCCGCAGAGGATGGCCCTGGTGTGCTCCTGATCCTCCCCCATCTGAGAGCAGCCGTAGGGGTGGGACCAGACGTGTACTCCGTCCACCCGCCCCCTGGCATAGTCCTCCACCCGCTGGGCCATGGACCGGGCCACGCCGTTAACGCAGCCCACGGTGGGCACGATCCAAAGCTCGTTGCGGATTCCCACCCGGCCGTCCGCCCGGCGGTAGCCCTGAAAGGAGCGAGGCCGCAGGGGGGCCGGGGCCCCACCCCCCACCTGAGCCTGAGGGGCGTCCGCCCCATCCAGCCGGGTAGCCAGGTTGTGGGTGTGCACCCACTGGCCCGGCTGGATCTCCGTCCTGGCCCGTCCGATGGGATAGCCGTACTTGATCACATTCGCCCCAGCGGGGATGGCGGTCAGTGCGAGCTTGTGCCCCTGGGGAATGTCCTCCCGGGTGGTAACGAAAGCCCCCTCCACCGCCACGCGGATCCCCGCCGCCACCGGCTCCAGGGCCACGGCCACGTTGTCTGTTGGCGCAATACGCAGGCAGCGGCTCATTTCAGCGCCTCCTTCCCGCAGGCCTCCAGCGCTGCGGCCATGCCATCGGCCCGGATGCGGTCCATGGCCCGCCCCGCGGCGGGGACGAAGCCGGGCAGCTCTGTCAGATCCCGGCCCCAGAAGTCCACCCTGGCGGCAAAGGCGGCGACCAGCGCCTCCGGTCCGTCCGCCTGGCGCCGGGCGAAGAAATCCAGCACAGCCGGCTCGTCCCGCACTGGGCACCCCTCCCCCTCTCCCCGGCTGTAGAGGGCGCAGAGGGCCGCAAAAGAAAATACCAGCCGGAGGGGCAGCGCCCCCTGCCGGCGGTGGAAGGCCTCCACGCTGGGCAGCACCCGCGCCCGCCACTTGGAGACGGAATTGAGGGCAATGTCCACCAGGCGGTGGTCCACGTAGGGGTTGTCAAACCGCTCCTCCACCGCCCGGGCGAAGTCCTCGCACTCCGCCCGGGGGAGGGAGAGTGTGGGGATAATCTCCTGAAACAGCGCCCCATCCAGGAAGTTCCTCAGCCCCCGGTCCGCCATGCAGGTGCGCACCAGCGTATGCCCGGAGAGGAGGGCCGCCGGGGTCAGGACAGTGTGGCCCCCGTTGAGAATGCGCACCTTCCGCTCCCGGTAGGGGCGGTGATCGGCCACAAAGCGCACGGGCAGACCGGCCTGCTCCGCCGGGAACTCCCCCTGCACCCACTCCGGAGCCTCAATAATCCACTGGGCGAAGGGCTCCGCCACATCCAGCAGCTTGTCCTCCAGGCCTGTGGCCTCCGCCACCGCCCCGGCCTGCTCCGGGGAATAGCCGGTAACAATGCGGTCCACCAAAGTGCTGCAAAAGGCGTTCTCCTCCTCCAGCCAGCGGAAAAAGCCCGCCTCCAGCCCCCAGTCCCGGGCGTGGCGCAGTACGCAGTCCCGCAGCGTCCCGCCGTTGTCCGCAATGAGCTCACAGGGAAAAATGATGTACCCCGGCAGTCCGGTCTGGTAGCGTTCCCACAGCAGCCGTGCGAGCTTGGCCGGGAACCCTGCGGGGGGGCGGTCGTCCATCCGGCTGGACGGCTCGTAGACGATTCCTGCCTCGGTGGTATTGGAGAGGATAAAGCGCATATTCGGATTATGGGCCGTGCGGAGAAAGGCGTCATACTCCTCAAACACGTCCACCGCCCGGCTGATACAACTCACTATCCGGCACTGATCCACCGTCTCCCCGTTGCGCCGCCCCCGCAGGCAGAGCTGGTAGAGCCCCTCCTGATCGTTGATGCGGCCGGTCTTTCCGGCAGAGGCGGGGGGAACCACCACTACCTTACCCTGAAAGTCTGTACGCTCGTTCATCACGTCAATGAAATGTTCTGCGAATCCCCGCAGAAAGTTTCCTTCACCGAATTGGAGTACCCGCTCAGGGGCCTGCCGCAGCAGGTATCCGTCATATCTCCCCTGTTCCAGCGCCGTATAAGTGAGACGTTCCACAAAAACCCTCCCTATTATCCAGATGTCCCCTATGATAATATAGGCACTTCTGTTTGTAAAGAGCCCCACCACTAATTCGGGTCTGAAAAGCGTCTACACGCTCCAAACGTCCATAAGCCGCTCATCAAAAAAAGCAGTTGACTGGGCGGACACCAGGAACGCAATCCGGGACGCAGGGGCACTTGTCAGCGTGGCTCCCCCCAGGCGCCTGCACCAACGCGGCCACCACCTCCCAGCGCCATGCGGCCGGGGAATGAGGGGCGTCCGCTCTCGGTTAGCTCCGGAATCCTGTAGGGTTCACGGTTTGGGGTAGTGCCAGAATGCAAAGAAAGCCAGTGAATAAATTTAAAATCTGACAGAAGCAGCCGGAACACACACATCCCGGCTGCTTCTCTCTGGTTTCAAATATAGAGTATTTATAACTTTGACTTCCGTACAAGTAAGAGCCATCTGTCAAATGGAGCATCTGTGGAGGCTGTCCTATACAAGCAGATGATAAAGAAACAAATTTACCATTTGCCTTCCTCGGTCAGATCTGCTTTCCCCAGGGAGCGCCGATATCCTGGACACAGAGCTTTCCGCCGCTGACCTCGATTGCGGCGCCGGTGATGAATGCCGCAGCATCGGACGCCAGAAAGGTGTAAACACGAGATACATCAGAGGGGACTCCGAAGCGCTGTAGCGCAATCTGGGCACACAGCTTTTCCCGGTTGGCAGCGATACGCTCGGCCGCAATTGGCGTCTGAATCAGGCCGGGCACCACACAGTTGACCCGGATACCCAAGGGGGCCAGCTCACCGGCAGTCGTCTTGGTCATGTTCACAATGCCCGCCTTGGTAGCTGCGTAGGCAATCTTCTGTGTGGCAGGAATAAGCGCCATGTAGGATGAGGTATTGAGAATGACGCCGCCGCCAGTCCGTCTCATGTAGTCGACTGCCACATGGGTACCCCAAAATACGGAAGTCATGTTGGTGCTGATAACAAAGTTCCAGTCCTCCACCGTGAGCTCCAGGAAGGGCTTGGTGATATTCCCTCCGGCGTTGTTGATCCACACGTCGATACGGCCAAACTGCTGAAAGACCTTCTCGCCCAGGGCGCTGATATCTTCCGGCTTGGATACGTCCACGACTTGGGTGTGGACCTGAAAGCCCTCGACCTCGAACCGCCCGGCGGCTTCCGCCAGCTTTTTCTCACTGCGTGAGGCGATGGTCACCTCGCAGCCCTCCCGGGCAAACTCCATGGCGGTTTCCTCCCCGATACCGCTGGAGCCGCCGGTAACAACGACGACTTTTCCGTTCAGATTGAGCTCCATAACAATATAGACTCCTTTCTGCAAATGTTCAAATCCATTTTTTCTAAATCCACTAAACAGCAGGCAGAATACCCAGTTGGAGCAGTACAGCACAGGCACAGGTTGTGACGATGGGAATGACCAGACAGACCATGGCATAAGAGGGGTAAGACTGGCGGTGATTCAGGCGGCACACCTGAAGGTTATTGACAAAGCCGCTGACGTGGGGCATGGAGTCCAGTCCGCCGGAGGACATGGCGCCAATGCGGTGAATGACATTGGGAGACAAGCCGAGCCCCAGGAAGTAATCCTGCATGTTTTCCAGAGCGATGGAAAGGCCGCCGGAGGAGGAACCGGTGAGGCCGGCCGCCACGTTCACGGCAATAATCAGCTTGAAAATGGCCGGGCCCGGGATACTGGTCAGAGAGCCCAGGATCAGTTGATAGCCGGAGACCGCAGCCACCACGCCTCCAAAGCCCACTACAGCACATGTGGTACCGATGGTGGAAATGGAATTCACCGCGCCGGCTGCCAGAGTGGCCTTGAGGTTATCCAGGCGGCGCAGGATCAGGCCGAACAGGATCAGACATACCAGAATGCCGCAGGAGAGCGCGATAACCGCATGCAGCTTGCAGACATTGAGCACCAGAAGCAGGACAACCGGAGGAATCAGGGCCAGCAGCAGAGGTATGCCGACCTGGCTTTCTCCTGCGGCGGCTTTCTTTTCATCCTCATCCCGGTAGGCGGCCTTGACTGCTTCGCCGGAGGGGCGGAAGCCCTCACCCCGGGCGCGGGCGCGCTTGAGTATAAAGGCTGCCCAGAGAACACACAGTAAAATCTGGATAGCAGCGCCGGTCAGGCCGATGGCGGCCCCCGCCATTGGCGTAGTGCCCAGATACTGCGTGGGAATAATGTTCTGAAGCGCTGCCGTACCGGGGAGCATGGTCATGGTAAAGGTAGCTGAACCGATGCCGTGGAAGGTAAGGTAGTGCCGCCAGGGGATGTCCAGCTCCTCAAAGAGCTTGCGGCCGATGGAGATCAGGGTGAAGATGACGACAAACAGGCTGACGCCGCCATAGGTCAGAACCGCTACAATGGCGGTGATCATCAGACCGCCGACCAACTGCTTGGTTCGCTGGCTGTGAACGTGGTTGACCACGCGCAGCATGGAGTAGGCGATGGCGTCGGCCGCTCCGGAATCGCCCATGAGCTTTCCAAAGACGGCACTAAGCAGAAAGATCATAAAATTATTTTTTGCAAAGTCAGCGAACTTGGTCATATAGGAGTCTGTAATCAGCGGCAGAATGTCGGTGCCGGCAAAAACGGCCACAACCAGTGCGGCGATAACAGAAACGATAATGACATTATAGCCTTTGAATGCCAGGAAAACCAAGATGACCATGCCCAACAGGATACCGATCAGGCTGATAACGCTGGGGGACATACAATCACTCCTTCCGTGGTAATGCGCTCCTTCATTCTCTTTGCTTTTGCTTCTCCGCAGGCCTCACATGACGGTGGTCTGCCCATAAAGATCGCCCAGGGTATAGCCCTCCGAACGTACCGCGCCGACGATCCGCTTGACTGGCAGACTGCCCAGAGCCTGTGCCACATGGTACTGGGTGGGCATATCCTCCCAGGTGGGTATATGCCAGCGCACCTGACCGCCCATATAGGTCAGCTGATCCGCCGGATACTTCTTTACGTCGTCAGGCAGCTTGGCTGCTTTAGGATTCAGGCAGACATATTCCGCATCCGCCTGAGTGAAGCCGCCGCCGGTACGCGGGATGTACTTATAGTGCATGATGCCCTGACTATCCGGGTTATTCAGCACCCGTTTCAGCTCCTCCAGATTCTCCGGCTGGCGGTTGGCATCAAACTCCAGCTCCAGAAAGCGGAATCCCCAGGAGGTCAGCTCCGTCTTTGATACCCCCCCGTACGTATGGATGTCGTCGATGGAGGCAAATATCTTGCTGTAACCGAGCTGCTCCCGGCCGGTAATAATGGGGTCGGCATGGTTTTCCCACATAACCAGAAGCAGGTTGCCTTCCACCACCCCCTTTTCTCCATGGAAACGGGTGGGCACAGAGACGCCGGTAAGGTTGTATCCGTGTCCAGCCAGCCAAGCCACGTCCCGCAGCATGTTCATATTGATGATGACGTAGGGGGCAGCCAGCTCGAACCGCTGGGGCAGGACAGCGGACAGGGCCTCCGGATCACTTTCGTAGACAATAGTATGCTTGGTCAGTCGCGTAGCCTGGTCATAGATAAAGCGCTTCCCTTCTTTGTTCTGTCGGGGAGTTACGCAGGGCCCGAAATGAACCGGCATTTGGTACATCAGGCTGTCGTTGCGGACGTAGGACATAGGTTTTCCTCCTTTTTGTCTCTTTCTTATTGCAACTCCGGCAGGACAAACAGAGCCAGGTTGCCGAATTCCGCTCTACGGCGGCCCTCCTCTATATCAGTAATTATCTTCACTACCAGGTCGTTGAGCGGGGTGGGAACACCGTACTTGCGGCCCATGGCGCTGACATAGCCGTTAATCATCTGGATCTCCGTCTTTTTGCCCCGCTCCAGATCCTGCAGCATGCTGGCCTTGGCGGTGCGCAGGGGATAGTAGTTGCGGTAGATGTAGCCCTTGGAGCGCTCCAGCTCCTCCGCCGTCTGAAAGTCGGCGATCTCTGCGGTATTCAGTCCGTTGGTATCCGTTAGCTGGAAGCCCGCGGCCCGCGCTGCATGGACCACCTCAGCCGCAAGATAGGAGGTGCAGGCCAGCGCCTTTTCACTGGAGATTACCGACTCAAAGGTACAGCCCAAGGCCGAGGACAGGCCACTCATGCAGCAGTTGAGCATCAGCTTGAGCCACCGGGCCCCCATCAGGTTGTCGGTAATCTCCACCTTGCCGTTGTCCATATGGCCCAAAACCTCGGCCACCGCTCGGATGCGGTCGGTAATACGTCCGTCGATCTCCCCGATCTCAAACAGAACCGTGCGGGCGGAGAGGGCGTTGGTCAGCTCGGAGATACCGGGCTCCACAAACGTGGCCCCCCAACGGCAGGCTCCGCCTACTGTGCGGTTCCGGCCGACGAACTCGGCCACAGCTAATTCCGGCACTCCGTTCTGCAAGGTACATACCGTACTGTTCTCTCCCAAATGGGGCAACAGCGCCCGAAGGCTCGCCTCATTGTTGGTCTGCTTGACCATCAGAAACACCAGGTCATAGACCCCTTCCATCTGCTCCGGCAGCAGTGCACGGACCGGGACAGTCAGCTCTGCACAGCCAACAACGCCGGCCCCTTTTTCGTTGAGTGCATCCACCTGGGCCGGATAGGAGTCGATTAGATCCACCGGGAACCCGTTTCTGGTAAGAAAGGCACCCAAGACGGTTCCCATTGCTCCAGCGCCCATAATTGCCGCTTTCATCAATTGCAGTCCTCCTTCTCCTTGCTAAAATCGTGTGACAGGACATAGGTCGTGTCTGACCATCTTAGGTAGCAAACCGGATGCCAGCCCGTATCCCCCTGTTTTTCGCCCCTGTTTCGGCCACTTCTCGAGGCAAATTCACGACTTCCCGCCGGAATTGCACATTCAGGGCATGACAATGCAATTTTTGTGCAAATGCTCACTCAGGAATCCTTGTATTTCAATGTGCAGTTCCAATTTCGCCTGTGCAACTCACTACAATTGTGGTTGATTTTTTGCCCTCCATTTGATAGTTTTAAAGGGGAAACGCATAGGAGCAGAACGCATAAGGAGGGCTGGAAGCTATGGCAAGCAATCTGCCCGGGCTGGAAAACATCCTGGATAATCTGGATGTTGGAATTATCATCTTTGATAACAAAGGGACATACCTGTTTGTCAATAAGACGCTCCTGCAATACACAGGGCGAACCCGTCAGGACTACTTAAATCACACGGTATATGACTTCATCGCAAGCGGACTCTACAAGGAGAGCGTCGTAGACAAGGTCTACCACGAGAAGCGGGCTGTCACGCAGATTCATGTTACAGTTTCTGCCGACGGGAAACAGGTGGGCCGTCTGGTAACCGTGTCCCCTATTTTCAACGCGCAGGGTGAAATTGTATACGCCATCTCCTGCCAGATCCAGGTTGATGCCATGAACCAGAAATACAGCCACGCCAAGGCCATCAACGCCATTGCTACAGGAATACGCGGCAATTGGGACGACCGCAGAGAGGTGATTGCCAAAAGTCCCGCCATGGTGGGCGTTCTGAGGCAGGCCGCACGTGCGGCGCAGAGCGACGCTTCCGTGCTCCTTCTGGGAGAATCCGGAACCGGGAAGGAGATCGTGGCCCAGTATATCCACCAGCACAGCCCCTACAGAAAAAAGCAGATGGTGGCTATCAACTGCACCTCTCTCCCCGAATCCCTATTGGAGGCGGAGCTCTTCGGCTATGAGAAGGGTGCGTTCACCGGGGCAGCCTCCGGCGGAAAGATCGGCCTGATTGAAGCCGCCGCCAACAACACCCTCCTTCTTGATGAGGTAAACTCCATTCCACTGTCTCTCCAGGCCAAGCTGCTGCGGGTTCTGGAAACCAAAGCGGTTATTCCGGTAGGCTCAGTCAAACCGCGGGCCGTGAATTTCCGGCTGATCTGCGCCTCTAATGTGGCTCTCGCTCAGTGTGTCAAGGAGGGAACGTTCCGCATGGATCTGTATTACCGTCTTAACGTCATTCCCATCACCATTCCGCCTCTCCGAGAGCGCCGGGAGGACATTACTCCCCTGGCCGACTACTTTTTAGACCACTTCTGTCAGAAATACGGTCTTCAAAAGGAATTTTCAAGCCGCGTCTATCAAATCCTGAATCACTACAAATGGCCGGGAAACATCCGCGAACTGCGCAACCTTGTAGAGCACATGGTGGTTATGAGCGAGTCATCCGTGGTCAAAATCAACCAGATTCCCACAGGTATGCTTCAGCTGGAGCCTCCCTCCCCGGAATCCGGCCCGGAATGCCTCAATGAGGAGTATCTCCGCATTCAAATGGCACTCCGTCTGCACGGCGGACACCGCGAAAAAACCGCCCAATACCTTGGTATCTCCCGTCGAACATTGCAGTACAAGCTCAAAAAATATGGCCTGCTGTAAAATTGCACCCGCTCAGAATTTCTGAGCGGGTGCAATTTGGCATATATTTTGCATACAGACAACAACAGATACCACATCTGTTTTGCAGACAAACCAAGCTTGAAAGGATTTGAGAAACACCATGGTAGAACTTCTAATCCGCCCCACGCTTCACCGCTTTGAGACCTGTCTGGACTTTGTAAAGGAATTTCATCCGGGAGAACGGGACCTGGTTCTGACTAATAAATACATCTACGAGCCCTACCTCGGCCAGATGGGACTTCCGGTTCACACCATCTATCAGGAGGAATACGGCGCCGGAGAACCCACCGATGTGATGGTAGACGCCATTCTGGCCGACGCGGCCAGAATGGGCTGTACCCGTGTCATTGCCATTGGCGGCGGCACAGTGCTCGACATCGCCAAGATCCTGGCAGTCTCCAGCGGCGAGGGGGTAGACACCCTGTTTGACAGGGCCCCCGCCCTGGATAAGCGGCGGGAGCTGGTGCTCGTCCCCACCACCTGCGGCACGGGCAGCGAGGTGACCAACCTCTTCATCATCGCCCGCACCCGTCTGGGCACCAAGCTGGGTCTGGTGAGCCCGGCCATGTATGCCGACCACGCGGTGCTCATTCCCCAACTGCTGGAGGGGCTGCCCTTCGGCGTGTTTGCCGCCAGCTCCATTGATGCCCTGGTGCATGCGGTGGAATCCTCCCTGTCCCCCAGGGCTACCCCCTACACCAAGCTGTTCGGATACAAAGCCATCGAAATGATTCTCCATGGCTACCAGCGCCTCGTGTCCGAGGGCCGTGAGGCCCTGCATATCCTGCTGGATGATTTCCTGGTGGCATCCAACTTCGCCGGCATTGCCTTCGACACCGCCGGCTGCGCGGCGGTACACGCAATGAGCTATCCGCTGGGCGGAAAATACCATGTGGCCCACGGCGAGAGCAACTACGCCATGTTCACCGGTGTGCTGAAAAACTATCTGGAGCTCCGCCAGGATGGAGAAATTGCCGTGATGAATGAATTTCTCGCCCGCCTTCTGGGCTGCGGCACCCAAGCCGTATATGACCGCCTGGAAGAGCTGCTCAACCAGCTTCTTCCAAAACGGTCCCTCCACGAGTATGGCGTCACCAGGCAGGACCTCCGGGACTTTACCCATAGCGTCATCACTGGCCAGGTCCGCCTGATGGACAACAGCTTCGTCCCCCTGGACGAGACTCGTGTGCTCAAAATCTATACCGAGCTGTTTTGAGCAGCGGACACCGACGGGCAACCGCGCCATATACGCTCCGGGTGTCCCTGCGCTTAGAACTTCAGTCTCCAGCCCAGTCCCATACAAACCGAAAGACCTCCGCCGATGGCTTCTGTTATGCTCCCGAACCGGAACGCACCGTGCTGGTAAAGGAGTAAAGCGGACGGCCCAGCATCTTTTCCAGATTGCGGCCGAGAGCGTAGAGCTTCTCCTGATCCACGCCGGTATGGATACCCATGCCATTGACCATAGTGATAAAGTCTTCGGTGGATACCAAGCCGGTGCGGCAGGTGTCAAAGTAGTAATCCCCCGCGCCCTTAACCGGCACACCATCCAAAAAGTTTGCCACCTGGCCGCCGATGCCGCCCACGGTGCAGTCAAAGGTGCGGATACCAGCCAGCATGGCTGCGTAGTACCCGGCGATGCCCATACCGCGGATATCATGGATATGGAAGGAGTGCCGTGCGGGGTCTGGGTGCTTTTCCAAAATGACTTGGAAGTAGTCTGCAATGTCCCTGGGTGTAGCGATACCGTCGGAATCGGAGTGCTCTACCTCGTCAAAGCCGATATCAAACATACGATCCACAAATTCGTAGGCCCGTTCGATGGATACCTTCCCCTGGATCGGGCAGCCGAACACAGTGCCGATGTTGCCAGCCACCTTCTTGATGCCCATATCGTGGAGGGCCTTCACGTTCTTCTCTGCCTCGTCAAAGAGCTGCTGGTGGGTACGGCGCATGTTCTTCATGGCGTATGCTTCGCTGGTGGCAATCTGGCCTGTGAGCACCCGGTCGATCTTGGCCCCCCGGTCCAGCAGGCCGCCCACCCGCTCGATGGCCTTGGGGGTGAGGGCCAGAACGGTATACTCCACATCCACGTCCTTGGGAAGCTTGAGCAGCAGCTCGTCTACGTCCTTAAACTGCGGCACATAGGCCACATGGCTGATGGAGCCCACCTCCAGGCGCTTAAAGCCGGCCTTGATCAGCCTGTCAGCCAGATAGAGTTTGGCCTCCAGGGGCACATAGTGTTCCTCATTCTGAAGCCCGTCCCGCATGGTGATGTCGATAACGTCAATCTGTTCAGGCAATTTTAGTTCCATGATATAACTCCTTATGAGATGGGATAGAGCACGGTCCCCAGGGCAATGGAGAGAAACATGCCGGCCAGGGTAAAGACAACCGTGGGGAAGAAAATGTACTTGTAGCTCTCCTTGTGACTTTGGCCGCAGATAGTCAGCAGGGTGATTACCGCGCCGTTATGGGGCAGACTGTCCAGGCCAACGGAGGCGGCGGAGCCCACCCGGTGCAGGATCTCCGGGGCCAGGCCCAGGGAGATGTATTTGTCCGCCATGGCGGACAGGGCGATACCCAAACCGCCGGAGCCGGAGCCGCAGGCGCCGGCCAGAATGGTGGTCATCAGGCCGAAGGCCAGCAGGGGCGGGATATTTTCCAGACTGGTGGCGAAGTCCAGCAGCTTCTGAAATCCCTGGGAGGCCTGCACAACCGAGCCGAAGCCCACCACCACCGCAGTGTTGATGATGGCGATGGCCGAATTTTCGGCAGAGTAAGAGAACATGTCCAGCACACCGTGGACATTCCGAAAGAACAGCACCACGCACAGAAGGATGCCGCCCAGCATGGCCACGACCACATGCTGCTTGAACACGTTGAGCAGGATCAGGATGAGCACAATGGGCAGGATGGCGATGATCGGGCTGGGCAGCCGCACCATGGATGCCGCCTTGACCAGGCTCTGGGTAGTGGCCTCGTCCTCCACAAAGCAGTCCCCCCGGGCCCGGGCCCGACTTGCCTCCCACAGGAAGTAAACACACACCATGAGCATGACAGCAATTCCGGTGATCACGCCCACCAGAGGGGCCGCCATGGTGTTGGTCCCCAGATAGGTGGTGGGGATCACATTGACCAGATTGGGCGTGCCGGGAAAGTTTGCGCAGGCAAAGGTGAAGCAACCGCCGGCAATCGCGCCGGGCAGCAGATAGCGGGGCAGGTTGGCCTTCTTGAACAGGGAGAGGGCAATGGGATACAGGCTGAACACCACCACCAGAGTGGTGACACCGCCATAGACCAGCACTGCGCCGGAGAAAATGACGCCCAGGATGGCAAACTTCTCCCCCAACAGCTCAGCCAAGAATTTGGCAATGGAGGCAGCCGCCCCTGTCTCCTCCATGACCTTTCCGAACAGGACGCTGAAAAAGAAGAGCAGGAAGTTGTCCCTCACAAATTGGGCGGCCCCTGTCATATAGGTATCGGTCACTGCGGTCACCACCGGCTGACCGGATAGGAGGGCCATGACTGCGGCGGCGGCAATGCCCACCACCACGATGTTGATCTTACGGAAGGTGAGAACGATCAGCAGCGCCAGGGACACCAGAATGGCTAACATACGCGTGCCTCCCTCCGGTTACTTCTGATACTGTTTGACCAGCTCCTGGGCGTACTCCAGCCGGACATTTTTTTCAGATACCATCTGCTTTACAATTTTCTCCAGTAGCTCTCCGGTGGCGCCGGCGGTGGCGGCCAGGTTGCGGGCGTGGAGGGACATGTGGCCCCGCTGAATGCCCTCGGTGGCCAAAGCCCGCATGGCGGCCATGTTCTGAGCCAGGCCCACGGCAGCAATGATCTGGGCCAGCTCCCCGGCGGTCTTGACGCCCAGCATCTTCACTGCCACCTTGGCGGTGGGGTGAATTTTGGTGGCGCCGCCCACGAGGCCCACGGCCATCGGCATCTCGATGGAGCCCACCAGATCGCCGTCGGCGTTCTTCTCCCAGGTTGCGAAGGGGGAGTACTGTCCGCTGCGGGCGGCGTAGGCGTGGGCACCGGACTCGATAGCGCGGGTGTCGTTGCCGGTGGCAATGACCACGGGGATGATGCCGTTCATGATGCCCTTGTTGTTGGTGGCCGCCCGGTAGGGATCTGCGGCGGCAAAGGCATAGGCGGCGATCATTTTATCGACAACCTCTTCCCCGCCAATGGCGTCCTTCTTAAAGACGGCGCGGGCGCGGGCGATTCGGTGGTCTGCCAGGTTGGAGAGGATACGCAGCTCGGCGCGGCCGCCGGTGAGCTCCTCCAGGAAGGGTGCCACGGCCTCGGCCATAGTGTTCACCGCGTTGGCGCCCATGGCGTCCCCGGTGTCCACCAGCAGGTGAACCACCACCATTGGCCCCACCAGGGAGTCCAGCACCCGGGCCTCCACGTCCTTCACGCCGCCGCCCAGCTTCACCAGCATGGGGTCCTTGGCGTTGCAGATCTCGGCGATCTTCTCCTTGTTCTCCAGGATCTTCCCCTTGGCGTAGAAGGGGGCAGGCACGTCCAGCAGTTGGATCTGGGAAATCATGACACTGCCGGTATAGTCGGTAGTGAAGCCGCCGCCAGGCCGGGCCATCTTGGCTGCATTGGAGCAGGCCGCCACCACGGATGGCTCCTCCGTAACCATGGGGATGACGTAATCCTTGCCGTTGATTACGAAATTGATTCCCACGCCCATGGGGAGCGTAAAGCGGCCAATTACATTCTCAATCATGTGGTCGGCCTTGTCCATGTCCAGGGAATCAGCCTCCTTCAGGATGGCCTGCTCCTCCGGCGTCAGTGCACAGAACTCGGCCACCTCCTTCATGCGCTCCTCAACAGAGAGTTTGAAAAATCCGGAATAGCTGCTGCTCTTCATGGATGCTTTTGCCCCTTTCTTTATAAATAAAATGTGTGAAGGCTTGTGTTTGTTTGGACACTCACAAAAAAGCAACTTGCGTGCCAACTCCTGACCAACTGCCACTTTCCCTTGGGCCCCTAGGAAAACAGGCGGGGTAGTCCTGCGTATGATACGCAGGAC
>OBXC01001110.1_pt1 | contig 14247 bp, 15 predicted proteins | sample 1538111 | NCBI WGS metagenome assembly OBXC01 (sample SAMEA2580137, study PRJEB22360) | human gut metagenome | biome: human gut; feature: human-associated habitat; material: faeces | place: Denmark | collected 2008/2010 | reverse complement strand
TAGTATTCGCCCGTGTCAAAAGCAGGGCCGTAATCAATCAGGGGTTTGATCGTGCTTCCCGGCTGCCTGGCGCTCAGGTAGGCCCGGTTAAACTGGTCCTCTGTGCCCCGGCCCCCCACAATGGCAACCACATAATTGCTGCGGTTGTCCACCACCACGCCGGCGCCCTGGAGGGCGAATTTGCCGTTTTCCTGGAGTTCGGTGTAGGAGGAAAGACCCTGGTCAATGTCAGACTGGAGCATTTCCTGAAGGCTGCTGTCAAGGGAGGTATAGATCTGAAAGCCGCCTGCCCGGATCAGGTCCGACTTTTCCGTGTACGCGCTTTTATACCGGTTTGTATATTCCGTGTAGTCTTCCTTGTCCTCAAATGTGTACCGGAAATCAAATCCATCTTTTTTCATCAGTTCCAGGGCCGCGCAGTGGATAGCATAGCTGCTCTGGTAATTCTCGTCCGTGCCCTCGGATTCCTGCTGCACCACGATCAATGGGCGGGCAGCGGCTGACTGGTAATCTTCATCCGAGAGCTCACCGATCTCGTGCATGCTCTTTAGGACATCGTTTCGCTTTTCAAGGGATGCTTCAGGATGTGCCACCGGGTCATAGGCGGAGGGACTGTTGCTGATGCCCACAAGGACAGCGGCCTCATCCACCCTCAGGTCAGCTGCATGCTTGCCGAAATAGTACCGGCTGGCAGCCTCCACCCCATAACACTGATGGCCATAGAAATTGGTATTGCAGTAGAACTCCATGATATCTGCTTTGGAGTATTCCTTTTCGATTTCCGGGGCCAGCAGTATTTCCACGATCTTGCGCGTGAATGTCTGCTCCCGGGTCAGATATGTATTCTTGATCACCTGCTGGGTGATGGTGCTGCCTCCCTGGGTCACGGTCCCGCCGTGTTTTATAAGGGCCAGCCCTGCACGGAAGGTGGCGATCCAGTCCACGCCGGTATGGCTCTTAAAACGCCTGTCCTCCTGAGCAATATACGCATTCTGGATATTCATGCTGATGTGGGAGATGTCCACATACTGGTAATGGCCTGCATTGATCAGGCCGATCTGCCTGTTGTCCTTGTCATAGATGACAGTGTCGCTGAGCATGGAGAAATCCGTTCTCTCCATCTGGGCCAGCTTGTCGTAAGCAATTACCCTGCACTGGTCCAGTTCCGGTTTCACCTTAGCATAGATAAGGATCCCTGCCAGGGCCCCGCAGATCAGCCCTGCGGTAAGTACTGCCAGGAAGGCATGAAAAAGCCATCCGAATATACCCAGTATGGCCACTGCGGTATTGCGGATGCCAAGGAGAACCTTAACAAGGACCTGCTTTTGTGAGTCTTTCATAATTCCTGTGTATCCTCTCTGCGCCTGAGAAGGGCGCTGTCGTTCATCTTTCCTGCGCTGGAAACATCTGCCAGCCCGTTAAGCCATAGATATTATAAGCCAGAATGAGGAAAAAGGGTAGGGAAAAGTGGGGAAATACCTCTTTTGGTTGGTTAAAATGTTCCTGGCGGATATGGATTGGGCTTAATTTTTCCGCAGCACAAACTCCAGGGTATGGGCCGGTATGTCCATGCTCTTTTCCTGCATCTGGGTAAAGGCGGTAAGGATACGCCCGATCTGGTCCTGATCAGCAGGGATCAGGTTGTTATCCAGGGTAATGGTCAGCACGGTCAGTACGATCTGGGCAGTCTCCTCCGGGTACTCACAGTGTATGGTACCCTCCTCCATGCCCTGGCGGATGATATCAGTCAGTATGGGCTTCAGCCTGGTGATGATAATGCGGGCAAACTTCTGGTGGATGAATGCGCTTTCCTGCTGTTCGTTAAAGGTACCGATGGCTTCCTGGCGCCTCAGCTCCGTGGAGGAGTCCAGACAGGCATGGTATATGAGTTCCATTTTCTTAAAGGCATCCATGTGGGAGGATGCAGCCAATTCCTTGCCTGCGTCCAGCACACGGGAATAGGAACGCTCGATCACCGCATCTATGATGTCATTTTTGGAGGAAAAATAGTAATAAATACTTCCCTTTCCAATCCCTGCTTTTTGGGCAATATCGCTTACGGAAATGGCCTGGGCATTGGAGGAACCCATAAGTTCCTGCATGGCATCCAGAATCTGTTCCCGTTTATTATGGTTTTGCATAAAAAATCCTCTGTATTTTCTTTAGAATACTTTCCAGTATAGCAGAATACAAAGGAAAACACCATACTTGACTGGCGGTCGAAAACGTGATATGTTTAGCTTACCACAGATTCGACCGCTAGTCGAAGATGGGAATGCCAAAAGGGCAGAGGAGAGACCATATGACGTATGAAACATTATTTGAAACAGTCAGGGAAATTTTCATGAAAGCGGATGTGAGCGGGATAGGGGAGCATCTGGCCTTTCAGTTTGATATTACAGGCGAGGGCCAGGGGACTTTTTATGCCGAGGTAAAAGAGGGAAAGCTGTACGTGGAGCCATATGAGTATTATGACAGGGATGCAATTTTTATCTGCTCAGCAGATACGCTGCTAAAGCTGGCAGCCGGAAAATTGGATCCTGTTTTTGCATTTACAACAGGAAAGCTGAAGGTGGAAGGAAGCCTTGAAAAGGCGCTGATGCTTCAGAAGTTTGTCTAGGACATGGAAAGGAGTACATATGGGAAGAATGGGCATGTTCATGGGCCTGGCCGCGGCAGGCGCCGCAGGGGAATATGGGATTGCCAGATACTTTTTCCACCGGACCGTGATGCGCGGCAATGCAAAGCGTGAGCGGACCCAGAAAATGGCGGGAACCGACTGGGATGCATACATTCCCGGAATCAGGGCCAGCAAGGAATGGCTGGCCGGGCAGGAGAAGGAGGACGTGTTTATCACATCTGCTGACGGGTTGAGGCTCCACGGGACATTCTTTCCCTGTGAAGGCTCCAAGCGGGCTGTGGTATGTTTCCACGGATATACCAGTGAAGGGCTGAATGATTTTTCCAGCATTGCCAGATTCTATCTGGAAAAAGGATTCAATCTGATGGTGGCGGATGAGAGGGCCCATGGAAAAAGTGAGGGAACCTACATTGGGTTTGGCTGCCTGGACCGCCATGACGCTTTGGGGTGGATCCGGTACGTGGTATCCCGCCTGGGACAGGATTGTGGACTGATGCTTCACGGCATTTCCATGGGAGGCGCCACCGTGCTGATGACCACAGGACTAACCCTTCCTCCCCAGGTCAGGGCCGCGGTTTCAGACTGTGCCTTTACCTCTGCCTGGGAGGTGTTCAGCCATGTGCTGAGATCCATGTACCACATGCCTGCATTTCCCGTGATGCAGATCGCGGACCGCATGGCAAGGGAGGAGGCCGGATACGGCCTGAATGAGTGCAATGCCAGGGATGAGGTGAAGAGGGCAAAGATACCCATTCTTTTCATACATGGAGACAAGGACACATTTGTGCCCTGTTCCATGGTTTATGATCTTTACAATGCATGCAGGTCCCCCAAGTCACTTTTGGTGGTTTCCGGGGCCAGCCATGCGGAAGCTTATTATAAGGATACGGAGAGCTATGAAAACGCGGTGGATCAGCTGATCCGCCGGTATCTGGATCATTGAGGAATAAGAAAGGGGAAAACATGAAAACCAGAAAAGGCTATAAAGTGTACCCGCTGACATCTGCACAGAAACTGCATTTTTACTGTCTTAAGTACTGTCCTAAAAAACAGGTGCTGAATATCGGATCCAGCCTGACCATTGAGAGCGACCTGGACTGGGATGTGCTCCGGGAGTGTATCAGGGAAGCCATTGCCAGATGCGAATCCATGCGCCTTAGGTTTGCCAGGGATAAAGACGGAACTATTTACCAATATGTGGTAAAAGAGGAGACCAGGGAGATCGAACACTTCGACTTCACAGGCTGGAAGGAAGAGGATGCAGAGAATATGCTGCGCCGGTGGACGGAGGTCCCCTTTGAGCGTTATGATTCCACCATGCACCACATTGTGATGATCAAGATGCCGGACGGATATCAGGGCCTTTACATATGTGTGGACCATATGACCATGGATGCCCAGTCCCTGATCGTGTTCTTTAAGGACGTGATTGAGCTGTATTGCAGCCGTCTGTACGAGGAAATCCATTATCCCAAGGAAATGTCCTCCTATATCAGGCAGCTGGAAAAGGATCTGGCTTACGAGGCAGGCAGCCGGTCCAGCGAAAAGGACAGGGAGTTTTTTGAGAAAATGATCGCTTCCTCCGAGCCCATATTTACGGACATATGCGGTCCGGAAAAACTGCTGAAGGAGAGAAGATCCACCCGCAACAGAAATCTCCGGGCAGCCACCAACACCTCCGACAATGTGGAAGCAAATATCACCAATTTCCATCTGGAAGGGGAGCCCTCCGGGAAGCTTTTGGATTTCTGTGAGAGCAGAGGCGTTTCCATGACCTGTCTGCTGCTTATGGGGCTGCGTACCTACCTTCAGAAGGAAAATGACCAGGAGGACGTGTCCATTACCACTACCATTGCAAGGCGGGCCACGCTGCTGGAAAAGCGCTGCGGCGGTAGCCGGATCCACTGCTTTCCCTTCAGGACCATTGTGCCAAAAGAAGATACATTCATGGAAGGCCTTTTGAAAATACGGGATGCCCAGAACCAGTATTTCCGGCATGCAAACTACAGTCCATCGGAGTATTTTAATTACCGCCATAACTATTACAAGCTGAGGGACGGACAGACATATGAGCCCTTAAGCCTGACCTACCAGCCCCTTGCCATGAAATACGATGGACCGGGACTGGATAAGCTGGGGGATATCAAGTATAAGACAGCCCGTTATTCCAACGGAGTTGCGGCCCATACCCTGTATCTCACCGTGAGCCACAGGGCTTCGGACAATGGTCTGGACTTTGGGTTTGAATACCAGACCGGGGTAGTGACGCCGGAAAAACTGGAATATATTTACTATTATCTGTGCAGGATCATATTCAGGGGAGTGGAGGATCCGGACCGCACAGTGGGCCAAGTAATCGATATGGTTTAGGATACAATACTGAAAGGAGAGAAGAACAATGTTTGAGGAATTAAAGGAATTGATCTGTGAGTATGTGGATGTGGAACCCTCGGCGATCTGCGAGGAATCCCGCTTTATTGAGGACTTAGGGTTTAACTCCTATGACTTTATGAGCATGGTGGGAGAGATCGAGGACCGGTTTGATGTGGAAGTGGAGGAGCGGGAAGTGGTGAATGTAAAGACTGTAAAAGACGCAGTGGAATACATCCGGTCGCTTCAGGACTGATGGCAGACAGAAAAGGGAGGACGCTATGCCGGTAGAAACATTGAGAGATATCATCCGCCATGGGGCAGAGGCTTATGGGGCGGAGGCTGCATTTCGGTATAAGGTAAAAAAGGAGATCGTGGACCGGTCCTACCAGGACGTGAACCGGGATTCCATGTCCGTGAGCCGCATGGTGGAGTCCATGGGCATGGGTGGAAAACACATTGCCCTGATCGGCACCACTACGTACCAGTGGATCGTGGGTTATTTTGGGATCGTGGGCAGCGGCAGCGTTGCGGTGCCCATAGATGCCCAGCTTCCCGCCGATGCAGTGTGCGGGCTTTTGGACCGGGCGGACGTGGAAATGCTGATATTTGATGAGATACGCCGGGACGTGGCGGAGGCGGTGAGGGAGAAATGCCCCCGCGTCCGTCAGATCATTTCCATGCAGGCAGCTGAGCCCGGAGACGGGATCCAGTCCCTTTCCATGCAGATGGCGATCCACACCGGGGAATATGAGACAGCCATTGACCCTGACCAGGTCTGCACCATCCTGTTTACTTCAGGAACCACGGGAAAGAGCAAGGGAGTCATGCTCAGCCACAGGAACCTGGTGGATAATGCAGTGTGCCTGGATATGAAGATTCCTGCAGGAACGGTCTCCATGACCCTGCTTCCCATCAATCATGTGTACTGCCTGACCATGGATATCATCAAGGGACTTTACATCGGACTTGTCATCTGTATCAATGATTCCATCATGCATGTACAGAAGAATATGAAGCTGTTTAAACCTGAGATCGTGCTTCTGGTTCCGCTGGTGATCGAATCCATTTACGGAAAGCTTCGGGATGCGGGTAATCTGATGCCAAAGAAAATGGTGGCCAAGGCCGCATTTGGCGGAAATCTGAAGACTATATGCAGCGGCGGCGCCTATCTGGACCCGGACTATGTGGAACGGTTTAAGGAGTACGGGATCACCATTCTCCAGGGATACGGCATGACGGAGTGTTCCCCTGTCATCAGCACAAACCTGGAATGGGATCATAAGACCGGCTCCGTGGGCAAGCTCCTTCCCAACTGCGAGGCCAAGATCGTGGATGAGGAGATCTGGGTCAGGGGCACCAGCGTGATGCAGGGCTATTATAAGATGCAGGAGGAGACGGACCAGGCACTGGAGGACGGATGGCTTAAGACCGGTGATCTGGGGTATGTGGATGAGGACAATTTCCTCTATATCACAGGCCGCAGAAAGAACCTGATCATTCTGTCAAACGGGGAAAATGTATCTCCCGAGGAACTGGAAAACCAGCTGAGCCGCTCAGACCTGGTGAAGGAAGTCCTGGTAAGGGAAAAGGACAAGGTGATCGAGGCGGAGATATTCCCTGATTATGAGTATGCCAGAAAGAGGCATGTGAAGGATATAGAAGGAGGGCTTCGGGAGCTTATAGACGAGTTTAATAAGGATATGCCGGTGTATAAAAGGATCTACAGCCTGATCGTAAGGGAGGCGGAGTTTGAGAAGACGCCGTCTAAGAAGATAAAGCGGTTTTAACAATTAAATAATCCAGCAAAATCACAGGAGGATTTCCCCATTGCCAGTTTTTTGTCCGGGAAATCCTCCTGATTTTGTATTTTTAGAGAAACAACCTCCGCATAATTGTGCATTTTATACAAAAACTATCGTTGTAAATTGTGCGAAAGGGCAGATGGATTTCAAAGTTTATGAAAGAACTTTCAGAACATACCGATACTATTGAAAATAAAAACAAACCTGCTATACTAAAGCTACAAGAACTTAACAAAACCTTAACAGGAGGAAACAGACATGAATGGTAGGGTTGAACACCTAGAGGGAAGACTGATTGTTTCCTGCCAGGCACTGCCCGGGGAACCGCTTCATTCTTCTTTTATCATGGGCCGCATGGCTCTGGCAGCAAAGGAAGGCGGGGCGGCGGGGATTCGGGCCAACACCAAAGAGGACATCGCTGAGATCCAAAAACAGGTGGACCTGCCTGTGATCGGAATCGTAAAACGGGATTATGAGGACAGCAAAGTATACATCACCCCCACCATGAAAGAAATTGAGGAACTGATGGAGGTAAAGCCTGAGATTATTGCGCTGGATGCAACTTCGGATTTGAGGCCGGGGGCAAAAAGCCTGGATGAGTTTTACCGGGAGGTCAGGGCTGCCTATCCGGACCAGCTGTTGATGGCAGACTGCTCCACGGTGGAGGAAGCACTTCATGCGGACCAACTGGGATTTGACTTTATTGGGACAACACTGGTGGGATACACGGAGCAGAGCCGGGGACTGAAGATCGAGTCGGATGATTTTTCCATCATACGTGAGATTGTGGCAAAGGTAAAGCACAGGGTCATTGCAGAGGGGAATATCAACACACCGGAAAAAGCAAGACGGGTGATCGAACTGGGAGTATTCAGCGTGGTAGTGGGGTCCATTATTACAAGGCCGCAGCTGATCACCAGGTCATTTGCCCAGGCAATTGAAGCAGAGGGTTAATAGGCGGACAGAAGACGCCTGATTGGGAAAGGAGAAAAAATTATGGCAAACTTAGAAAAGTACAGAGGTATCATTCCGGCATTTTACGCATGTTATGATGAGGAGGGCAATGTAAGCCCGGAGCGTGTAAGGGCGCTGACCGAGTATCATATTAAAAAAGGCGTAAAGGGCGTTTATGTAAATGGGTCTTCAGGGGAGTGCATTTACCAGAGCGTGGAGGACCGGAAGACCACGCTGGAAAATGTAATGGCGGTTGCCAAGGGCAAGCTTACAGTGATCGCCCATGTTGCCTGCAACAACACAAAGGACAGCGTGGAGCTGGCAAAACATGCGGAGAGCCTGGGCGTGGATGCCATTGCAGCTATTCCTCCCATCTACTTCCGCCTCCCGGAATATGCCATTGCAGCATATTGGAACACCATGAGCGAGGCTGCTCCCAACACGGATTTCATCATCTACAACATCCCCCAGCTGGCAGGGGTTGCTCTGACTCAGGGACTGTTTGCACAGATGCGCCAAAATCCTAGGGTCATTGGTGTTAAGAACTCCTCCATGCCGGTGCAGGATATCCAGATGTTCAAGGCGGCTGCAGGCAAGGATTACATCATATTCAACGGTCCGGACGAGCAGTTTATCAGCGGCCGCGTCATTGGCGCGGAAGCCGGGATCGGCGGAACCTACGGCGTAATGCCGGAGCTTTTCCTTAAGATGGATGAGCTGGTAAAGGCAGGAAAGCTGGAGGAAGCAAAGGAAGTCCAGTATGCGGCCAATGAGGTTATCTACAAAATGTGCTCCTGCCACGGCAACATGTACGGAGTCATTAAGGAAATGCTGCGGATCAACGAGAACCTGGACCTGGGCGGGGTAAGGGAACCTCTTCCACAGCTTGTTGAGGAAGATCTTCCCATTGCACGGGAAGCAGCGCGTATGGTAAGAGAGGCTGTGGGCAAATACTGTTAATGCAGCGGCATCACAAAAGGGAAAACATCACCGCCCCTTTCAGGAGGGATGAAAGGGGCCGGGAATGACATGGCAGATAGAAAAGGAGTTTAAATATGCAGGGGTTCACAACAATTGATTTGATCATTCTTATTGTATATCTTGCAGCAGTATTATTTGCCGGCCTCTTTTTCTCCAAAAAGGAGATGAAGGGAAAGGAATTCTTTAAGGGGGACGGAACCATCCCGTGGTGGGTTACCTCCGTGTCCATTTTCGCAACATTATTAAGCCCGATCTCATTCCTGTCCCTGGCAGGAAATTCATATGCAGGAACATGGATCATGTGGTTTGCACAGCTTGGAATGCTGGTGGCCATCCCCATCACCATCCGGTTTTTCCTGCCCATATACAGCAAGCTGGATATTGATACAGCTTACCACTACCTGGAGATCCGTTTCGGAAGCAAGGGCCTGCGTGTCCTGGGCGCCGTCATGTTTATCGTGTACCAGGTAGGCCGTATGTCCATCATCATGTATCTGCCGTCCATGGTATTGTCCAACCTGACAGGCATCAATGTAAATGTATTGATCATTGCCATGGGCGTGATCGCCATCATTTACTCCTATACAGGCGGCCTTAAATCCGTGCTCTGGACCGACTTTATCCAGGGCAGCGTGCTCCTGGTGGGTGTTACCTTTGCACTCTTTTACCTGGCCCACGGGATTGACGGCGGTTTCGGCTCCATCTTTTCCACCATGGGACAGGGCAAGTTCCTGGCACCTGACCAGCCCATTTTTAATCCCAACATTTTAAAGGACAGCGTGTTCCTGCTGATCGTGGGCGCTGGATTTAACACCTGTTCCTCCTATGTATCCAGCTAGGATATTGTACAGCGTTTCACCACCACCACGGACACAAAGAAACTGAACAAAATGATGCTGACCAACGGAGCGCTGTCCATTTTTATTGCAACCGTATTTTACCTGATCGGCACGGGACTGTATGTATTCTACAGCCAGAATGCCCTCCCGCCGGCAGCGCAGCAGGATCAGATCTTTGCTTCCTATATCGCATATGAGCTGCCCGTAGGCATTACAGGACTTCTGCTGGCAGCCATCTATGCGGCGTCCCAGTCCACCCTGTCTACCGGACTTAACTCCGTGGCAACCAGCTGGACACTGGATATCCAGGAGCGTCTGTCCAAAAAGGAAATGAGCTTTGCCCTTCAGACAAGGATTGCCCAGTACGTATCCCTGGGCGTGGGCGTTGTGGCCATCCTGGTATCCATGATCCTTGCCAACGGCGAGATCAAGTCGGCATATGAGTGGTTTAACGGATTTATGGGCCTTGTGCTGGGTGTTTTGGGAGGAACCTTTGTACTGGGAACCTTTACCAAAGTGGCCAATGCAAAAGGCGCTTACGTGGCGTTCTTTGTGGCAGCCATCACCATGGTCTGCATCAAATACATGGCACCGGCAGGCGCGGTATCCATCTGGTCCTACTCCATTATCTCCATTGCCATTTCCCTGGTTGTGGGTCTTCCGGTAAGTATCATCACCAGAAAGATGGACGGGGATACATCCAAACCGGCGGCGGACGCAACCATTTATCATAATTGATCTGATACATGAAATGACAAGGGCAGAACAGGAGGATAACCTATGATCTTTGGAAATATAACCCAGGAAGGAACCTATGGATTCCTGCCGCAGGCAGTAAGAGAATGCTTTGAGTACGCCTTGGCCCATGATCTCCTCGGATTTGAAAAGGGCAGCCATCCCATAGACGGAGAGCGCCTGTTTGTAAATGTAGTGGAATATGAAACCACTGTACCGGAAAAGCGTTTCTGGGAAGCTCACAGAAAATACCTGGATGTACATTTAATGCTTGACGGACAGGAGCAGATTGATTTAAACTTTATAGAGAACATGGAGCAGAAGGATTTTGTGCAAAAGGATGATTTCCTTCCTCTGGAGGGAGAACCCAACAGCCACGCAGTGCTGCGCCCCGGAGATTTCCTGATCTGCTACCCCCATGACGGACACCGCACCGCAGTGGCGGTGGATGGCCCAAAGCAGATCAAGAAGGCCATTTTTAAAGTAAGGATCGATAACTGATTCAGTACAAGGAACTAATATAGGCAAGCAGTACAGGTAAGTAATACAGGTAAGTAATATAGGGAAGATGTAAAAGGCAAACCATTGCAAAGGGCAGGTTTGCCTTTTGCGGCAGAATAAAACAAGGAAGAAAAAGGAGAAGAGTAAGGATGAAACAATACGTGTGCATTGACATTGGCGGTACAGAGATCAAGTACGGCGTTTTGGATGAAAATGAACTGTTCCTGACCAAGGATAAGATGCCTACCGAGGCATTTAAGGGCGGCCCCAGCCTGCTGGAAAAGGCGGTGGGCATTGTAAGGGAATATCTGAAGCTGTGGAGAGTGGATGGGATCTGCGTATCCACGGCCGGCATGGTGGATGTGGAAAAGGGGGAGATCTTTTACTCCGCCCCATTGATCCCTGATTATGCGGGCACAAAGATCAAAGCCAGGATGGAATCGGAGTTTGGCCTTCCCTGTGAAGTGGAAAATGACGTTAACTGCGCAGGGCTTTCAGAGGCCGTATCGGGGGCAGCGGCAGGAAGCCGGTCCGCTCTGTGTCTTACAGTGGGGACCGGGATCGGAGGCTGTATCATTATAGACGGAAACGTGTACCACGGCTTTAGCAACAGCGCCTGTGAGGTTGGATACATGCATATGGAGGGCAGCGATTTCCAGACTCTGGGAGCAGCCAGTATCCTTGCCTCAAAGGTGGCTCTTGCAAAGGGGGAACCGGTTCATATGTGGAATGGCCTTCGCATCTTTGAACTGGCCAAGGCAGGGGACGGCGTGTGTATCCAGGCCATTGACGACATGTGTGATGTGCTGGGAAAAGGAATCTCCAATATATGCTATGTGATCAATCCCCAGGTGGTGGTGCTGGGGGGAGGCGTCATGGCCCAGGAGGAGTATCTGCGGCCCAGGATCCAGGCGGCCATGGACCGGTACCTTGTATCCAGCATCCGGGAAAAGACTGCTCTGGCCTTTGCACAGCACGGAAATGATGCCGGAATGAGAGGGGCCTACTACCATTTCAAAGAGAGACAGGGATGATGGGATGGAATATCTGAAATCAGTGATACCGGTAATCGAGTCAAATTACGACAATTTCACCACGGTGGAGAGGAATATAGCGGATTTTTTTATCTACAACAGGGAGGAGACGGACTTTTCCGCCAAAGCAGTGGCGGGAAAGCTGTTTGTATCAGAGGCATCCCTGTCACGGTTTGCCAAGAAATGCGGATTTAAGGGATACAGGGAATTTATCTACCAGTATGGAGAACATTTTGTGGTCCGGCAGGAATCCATGACCGGCAACACAAGAACCGTACTCAACGCATATCAGGAACTGCTGAACAAGACCTATAACCTGGTGAACGAAAAACAGGTGGAGCGCATCTGCCGTTACATGAACAAAGCCGCACGGGTGTTTGTGTGCGGCATGGGAAGCTCCGGCCTGGCAGCCAGGGAGATGGAACTGCGTTTTATGAGGATCGGCGTGGACATCACATCCATGGATGACAGGGACATGATGCGCATGCGGGGAGTGTTCCAGGATGAGAACAGCCTGGTGCTGGGAGTCAGTATCAGCGGTGAGACGGAAGATGTGATCTTCCTGCTGCAGGAAGCCCATCAGAAAAAGGCCAGGACCGTCCTGCTCACTGCCAAGAATAAACCGGAGTACGATGGATTCTGTGACGAAGTGCTGCTGATCCCGTCCCTTCTTCACCTGAACCATGGAAATGTGATCTCGCCTCAGTTTCCCATACTCCTGATGACCGATATCTTTTATTCCTGCTATGTGTCACAGGATAAGTATGAGAGGGAGATCCTACATGACAGTACCCTTAAGGCTTTGGGGAAAACAGGCCGGCATGATCCTGTATGGTAGGGGCGGCCTGAGACCAATCTAAACCTAATCTAAATGCCGGTTGGTTCAGCCGGTTCCTAAAAAAGCCCGAAGCGCTTTTTCGCAGCAGGCGGGGCCGTTACTCCTTCCAGGAGATACCCATAGACCTGCATCATGGCATCTTCCTCCACATACTGTGGATTATCACGGTAGCCGCCGTGCATGGTGGTTATGACTTCCATCTGTTCCAGCATCATATCAAACTCAGGGGGACGGCCCAGAAAGCCGTCTCCATAGGTGGCCATGGCCTTTAAGTACTGGATGTCCCACCGGGGGACCACACACAGGCTCATGGTGGGGATCCGGCTGCCGGCAAAGGAGACCTCATCGCTTTTGGGAAGGTATTTTAGCACCTGCCCATTGTGCTTGTCCAACAGGGCTTTGTCGCAAAATGGGCGCAGCACCGGCTTGGTCTCATGGCCCTTGCCGCAGATGGCAATGGTATCGCCGAATCCGCACACATCCAGATTGATGATCCCCGTAACAGCGGACTTATCCATCTGGGCGGCGTAGAGCCTGCTGCCGGCATTGCCGTTTTCCTCCCCGTCAAAGAAAGCAAACCGGGCGGGAAGATTTCTGCTTTTTAATTCCTTTGCAAGGGCAATGAGGATACACAGGGATGCCGCGTTGTCATTGGCCCCAAAGCTTCCGGGTACCGCGTCATAGTGGGCGCAGAACAGCAGGCAGGGAGTTTCCTGCCAGGGGGTCAGGAGGTAATTTGCCACGCCTCTTGGATTCTTAAAGCTGGCTTCCTCCTCCTGAAGGGTGTAAGAAAGCCTCTCGGCCTCAAGCACCCCTGCCAGTGCCTGGCGGCGCTGGTCAGGATCCTTTTGGGCAAGGGTTTCCAGATGAGTGATCATATCCATAATCAAAACCTCAGTTTTCTGCCGCGGGGGCGCAGGCACTCATGGGAACCTTGATTACGATCTTGCGGATCGGCGCAGGGGAGGCTCCTGTCTGGACAGCCGGAATATGCACATCCCATGGGAAGTAAACAGCATAGGTCCCGGGAACCAGTTCAATGGTCCCTTCCGGGGCATTGGGATTATTGTGATAAAAAAGGATATCTCTTGGAGTGTCGAGAAGATCCTCATCCACCTGGTTTGTCCGGTCATCATTATAATATCCCGCCCGCTCCGGTCCGCCGGCAGCCAGGAACTGGACATCTATATTCTTTCGGTGGATCTCCGGCCTTAAAGTTTCGCGGGGAGCGGTGTTTAAGTCCAGGACCTGAAGTATCATGGGGACGCCGCCCAGTTCAATGTCGAATCTGCCGGGCTCGTGGGCTACCAGGTCATTCTCCTTCAGAAAACGGATGGCGCTCTGAAGGGCGGCCGGAAGCACAGCGATCTGCTGATCAAAAAATTCATTACTTACATTTCCGAATATCATGGTTTTCCTCCTTGTTATAAAGTGTAATTTTGGAGTCTCACAGGCGACTATTACTGCATGGATGTAAGCCCGCCGTCCACGGCCAGCACCTGTCCGCTTACGAACTCCGCCGAGTCACTGCAAAGGTACCGGGCCGCTG
>OBXC01001104.1_pt1 | contig 14337 bp, 10 predicted proteins | sample 1538111 | NCBI WGS metagenome assembly OBXC01 (sample SAMEA2580137, study PRJEB22360) | human gut metagenome | biome: human gut; feature: human-associated habitat; material: faeces | place: Denmark | collected 2008/2010 | reverse complement strand
GTCCACGCTGCTTTTAGACACTGCACGTCAGGACCCTGATATCCGAATCATGTTTTTAGATATCTACATGTCACCTCTTTCCGGCATGGATCTGGCTGAAACAATCCGTGCAGAAGGAAATGGCTGTGCCATTATTTTCGTCACCATCAGCAGGGACCATTATTCCAGAAGCTATGAGGTGGATGCGGAACATTATCTGGTAAAACCAGTTACATATGAACAGGTTGAAAAAGCGCTCAAACGGTGCGAACGGCTGCTGATATCTGCTGCCAGATGCGCCTTTTTCTTTTCCAACGGACATGAAATAAAAGTGCCTTTGAGAAACATACGGTTTGTTGAAGTATTCCGAAACCAGACCATCATTCACGCGTCCGCTGACATTGTTCTGCGCTGTCCACTGGCGAATGTTATGGGGCAGCTTTCAGACTCCCGTTTTCTGAGGACACACCGCAGTTTTATTTTAAATATGGATTTTATCGCCTCAAAGGATGGAAATGACATCCTGTTAATAACCGGTGAGAAAATCCCGTTAAGCCGCACCCGGGAAAAATTTTTCGATAAAGAATATGGACAGTACCTGACTGCATCCATGGCAGGTGATGAATGATGAAAAAACAAATGATCATGCTGCGCTCCGCCATTGCCCTTTCCATCATTGCTCTGGCAACAGGCAGTACATCCCTCTACTCCCTGGCCGCTGCCCAGCCCGTTCCGCCACCTTATGCCTATCAGTGCTCCGGTGAGAATGGGGATTCCAGCAACAAAGGCTCTGTCTCATCCGGGGAAATTGGATCTTATCCAGCAAAAGATGATGCAAAAGATCACAGGGGCCGTATGGAGGATTCGTCTGAAAAGGCTGAAAGTGATGGGGATGGTTCCTCTGATGGCGGTGAAGAGGATTCCTCTAACCAGTCCAATGGCAATGAAGATGATTCCTCCGACCTGCCTGACGGCAACGGAAATGGTTCCTCCGGCCTGCCTGGCGGCAACGGAAATGGTTCCTCCGACCTGCCTGACGGCAACGGAAATGGTTCCTCCGGCCTGCCTGACGGCAGTGAAGATGATTCCTATACCCCGCCTGACGGCAATAAAGATGATTCCTCCGGCCTGCCCGATGGCAGTGAAGATGATTCCTATACCCCGCCTGACGGCAATGAAGATAATTCCTCCAGCCAGCCTGACACTGACAGCGATAAAGACGATTTCTCTGACAAACCCGGCCATAACCAAGAGGGCTCCTCTGACCCAACCGATGGCACAAGGGAAGATCCTGACAACACAACAGGTGAAAAAGAGAACCCGGAGGACAAGCTGGAGGATCAGGATACCGCACCAGATGCCGTGTCCGCAGGCGAGAGTTGTGTTTCCAGGGAGCAAAACCGCAGCGAGCCGAGGAAAAAACAGGAGGAAGAATATGTTTTTTGCGGCTATCATTTCGATCATCATGATTGGCCTTTAGAATGGGCAGCAGGTGTTGAATTTGATGTTTCTGCGGAACTTCCAGCTGTTGTGGAATTATATGTGGATGGCCCTGACGGCCATATAGACGAACCCGAATATCTGGATGTGGAATGGGATCTAAGTGAGGTTGATTTCACCAGGGAAGGAGAATATCCCGTTACAGGTATCCTGGATACGGATGCCTGTTCATATCCTCTGGATTGGGGCGATATCCCTTCTCCTTCCCTTATAATTGCCGTGGTCCGCAGCGGAACCATGTCATTCCAGCCCGAGGTAAATGGAAGTACGCTTCTGCTCCAATATAGAATGAATGAAACTCCCTTTCGTTTGCCTCTAATGTTCATGGAACTATATGAAAGCCTGGACAATGGTACAAGCTGGCATAATATCACTCAAAGTTCCAGGGTACGGATCAGTGATAACCAACTTTCCATTACCGGCATTTACTCAGACTCCCTGTTTCAGGCCATTGATTTAAAACTCTCCGATTATGATTCCCATAATTCGGATATTGTGGAGGTGACCGCTGACGGCAGCATACAGTCGGTTTCCATCATTTCCTCCGGCGGTGAACAAGGCGGAGATGAATGGAATCCAGATTGCGGCAGTGTCTGGGATCCCCCCCCAGCCGTGGACGGCCCCTATCCGATCATTGAGTACAAAACAGGGGCTCCCCGTCCCTTTTTCCTGGACCTGAAAATAGAAAAGGGAATCAGTGACTGGATCAACCGGGACCTATATGATCCGATCAGCGTCTTTTATGGAGGCTCCCCCCATGGATTTTGGAAAGAAAAGATTCTGCTCCCTGTGGAATGGGATTGGGAAACAGTGAATGCCATTGATTGGGATCAAGTGGGTGATACCGTGGTCCATGGGCATTTTTCAAACGAGACAATAGATGCCAACAGACATCTTCTGGATTTCGACCATATGCCTGAGCTTTCTTTTACAATATCCGTCTATTCTCCTGAGGCCGCATTTTTCTTATATGCTGACGAGGAAAAACTATTTGAAGACCAGACAGCCCGCTTTCAGTTTTACAACTGTCAGGACCAGGTTATTTCCCTGGGTGATCCCTCTATGCTGACGGTCTGGTGCTCTTTAGACGGCAGGGATACATGGTATGATATCACAGATGCGCCAAATGTAATTCTGACCGGCAATTCCCTTTCGGTATCCCATTTAAGCCGGAAACATCTGGATGGCCTGGGATACACGTTTCAGATCGAACAGTCAGCTGATCCGGACCGTGAATCATTTTCCTCTACCCTAAGTGTATACCACAATATCTATGGTATTTCGTTCGGGACGGATATTGGCGGTAACCGGGGCGGCGGTAACCGGCAGGAGCAGCCCCCGGAAGGACTGTTTGACACAGAGGGATCAGAAGATGAGTCCAATGAGGAACCGCCGGTGGAGATTCCTCCGGATCCTGATATTCCCCCTTCCCCTGATCCTTCGCCTGATCCGCCGCTTCCTCCTAATCATGACGGGCAGGAATCCCCTGATTCCGGGGATGGGCATCAGGATGGTGATGGGAATCAAGGTGGTAATGGGAGCCATGGCGGCGATGGAACTAAAAATAGTGTTATCAGCAATGGGGCAACGTCTAAAAAGGATACTCTCATAACAGCAATTCCGCCGGAAACTTCCCCATATAATAGCCTGGATATCCCCGATTCCGCCCTCTTATCCCCACCTTCCATCGGACCGGTCAAGGCTGTCGATGCGCCCGTGGACGCTGGTGCAGTATTGGAGAAGGACAGGGGTACACCGGGAACAGAGATTCCCGATCAAGTCCCACACAATGCGGAACAGGACCCGGCGGACACAAACACAACGGCGGATGTCCAAAACAAAGAACACAAAGCTCCGTCTGCACCAACCGGGACAGAACCGCCTGACATTTCGGAGAAACCACCTGCCAAGTCGGTCTGGAATGCCACTGCACGAAAGCTTACCGGCGCTGTTGCTGTGCTTTTCGGCGGAATTGCCGGTTTTTGGATGACAAGGAGGCGATGATATCAGAACACCCTATGATTGGAAGCGCATTGTATTGCTTTTTTGTGCTGTATTATGCGCTGCCTCCCTCTTTTTTCTACAGTATCAATATGATAATAAATATAGCGCCTCTGCTGTTTACGGAAAGCAAGGGGTCCTGGACTTAAGTACTTCCATGGATGCGCACCCGCTGAATATTCTGACGTATGGCTGGGAATTTTATCCTCAAAAGCGTTTGGACCCAGGTACATTTGACGGACATCATCCCCAATATCTATTCTTAGGCCAATACGGCGGGTTTGAAGGCAAAGGCAGTACCGGCTCCCCCCACGGATCCGCTACCTACCGCCTGAATATCCTGCTTCCGTCCAAACCGGATGAATACGCTTTGGAACTTCCTGAGATCTATTCCGCCTCCCGTGTCTGGATCAATGGCAGTCTGGTCAGCCGTTTAGGCGATATTTCCGGTTCCGGCCAGCCCGCTATCCGCACAGGGATGGTCACGTTTCAGGCAGCCAGCCAGGCAGAGATCGTAGTGCAGGCAGCCGATCATATCCACTACTACAGCGGTATGATCTATCCGCCCGCATTCGGAACCATGGAAACTGTATCAGATTTGATCTCCTTCCGCCTTATGCGCACCTGCATTATGGTGATATCCTCATTCACCATAGGGATCATGTATCTTATGATCGGCATAAGGACCGGAGAAGAACGGCGACAGATGATCCTGTTTGCTTTAACCAGCCTTCTGTTTGCCCTCCATGCCACCTATCCCCTGCTCCATTTGTTCGGTGCAGGATACTGGTCCTACCGTTTGGAAGATACCAGTTTTTTTCTCTTCCTTTTAGCAGTCACTACCCTTCATTGTAGTTTATGCAGGATCAGCGGCAGCCCTCAGCGGATTGTTCTCAGCCTTGGCGGGTTTATTGTACTGCTCACCCTGGTCATCCCCTCTTTTCTGATTAATGACAGCTTAAATGCAATGATGGCCTATTCTGTTTTTCTGGACAGCTGCAAGCTGCTCCTTTTCAGCTGGCTCATTGTAACCGCATGTTTCAATAAACAGCGCGATGAACGGATCAACGGACTGCTGCTCGCAGGGCTTTGTATCATTGCGGTGTCTCTTCTGTTCCAGACAGCCCTGCCTGTATTTGAACCAATACGATTTGGATGGCAGACTGAAAATGCCGGCTTTGCATTCATACTTATCCTGGGAGGCGGCCTTTGGTTTGATACGGTCAAAGCTTACGCTGACCGTGCTGCTCTGACTGAAAATGTACGTCTGATGAAAAAGCAATTTTCCCTTCAGGAAGAGAATTACCGGCTCATTACCGGAAATTTTGCGGAAATACGCCGGATGCGCCACGATCTGCGCCATCACCTCAATACAATAAAGGAACTGGCTGGACAGCATCAATACGAGGAACTTGAACATTACATCATGGGCTGGGAAGACAGTTCAGAACAGGCCACCCGTCCCGCCCTATGTGAAAATCAGGCAGCCAATGCCATTTTGAATTATTACCAGCAGGCTGCAGATGAAAAAAACATTTCCCTGCGTTTAAAAGTAGCACTGCCATCTGAACTAAAACTGGAAGGGTGGAATCTGGGAATCCTTTTGGGCAACCTTTTGGAAAATGCCATTGAAGCCTCTGAAAAACTGCCGGAAGAAATGCGCCTGGTAAAGGTTTATTCCAGAGTTGCAAACGGCAACCTCCTTCTGACTGTCAAGAACCATTGGTCCGGTGAATTTCTGGCTTCCGGAGAACAGGTATATTCCACCAAGCACCAGGGCGTTGGAATCGGTCTGTCCAGTGTCCGCAGCCTTGTAAAGAAAAAGGGCGGCCAATTTTTCATCAGTCCCAATGAACCGGATTTTACAGTTTCCGTGGTATTATGGAATGTTGCGGACCAGAACAGGTTTATAAGGGAATGAAGTTATAGAATCATATAATAAGAGCGCTTTTTCATATAATAGGGAGTTCCAGAGGATTTTACTGCGTTGAAAAAGAGAGCCGGACCGGCTCTCTTTTATATCCGTGTTATCATATTCTCTTTGTAGACACCTGCAATATGGGAATATCATTCAATCCATTCGCCCTTTTCATTCACAGTATATCCATCCGGGGTAGTTGTCCTTACCAGCAGCTGCCCTTGTCCGGCCCCCTGTTCCTGGCTGAAATAATACCATTTTCCATCAATCTGATTCCACCCGGTACACATAGCGCCCTGTTTTCCGTCTGCTGATGGATTCAGGTAAAATTTCCTTCCGTCAGGAGCCGTAAACCATCCGGTTACCATATGGCCATCCTGGTCAAAGTAATACCAGTTGTAGTTTCCATTATAATACAGATATCCCCACTGATCCCGATAAGAATTACCATAACTGAATGTCCACTTATCCCCATCCACCGACCAGTATTCCGTATCATCATGTCCTTCACCGTCATCGCCATCATCTGTATCCGGCATCTCTGCATCTGAATAATCGTAAATATCCCCAATTCCAAAGATAACGGAATATTTACCCGTCTCACCTGCATCCAATGACAGATCCAGCCATGAGCAAGCCATACCGCTGTCCATATCTTCCAAATCCTCCTCAGGCAAGTCTCCTGCAAATATATTGCTGAACCGGTTTCCATAGTAACCGTACCACCATCTGTCAATGGGAGCCTCACTTTCATCATCATCTTTGACAACAAAAGCATTTACATACTCGTTCACTTCCTCTTGGCTGTAATCGCGTCCCAGCATCAGGATCCCATCATCCGTCCGTTGAACTTTTGCCATGTCATCCCTGCCCACACATGTATCTGCATCTAAACCAAGGGAAAATCCGATTTCTTTATCATCTGTTGTATTTTCCACATAGTAGGTCAATCTGACATAAGAAACATCGTCAATCGGTATGATTTCTGCCCTTAAGTAAATCTCCAGACCGTTTTTATCCGCTTTCAGATCATCGCTGAAATAAAGAGTATCTGAGCTGCGGCTATCTGCCATAAGGATTCTGGATCTATATCCACTGTAACTGCTTTTTATATAAGTCTCTCCATTATATCCGCCTATATCGAATCCGTTCCGCTCTAAGATAAACTTCATATTACCATTATCATCTTCCGCTATCAGCTCTGGAATGTCGTTTTGCGAAACAACATTATTTAAGGCTGCTGCCATCAAAAGTTGAGGCTGGACCACTTCCGGTTTTAACAAATCCGGGTCTAACTGGTCCGGATCCATCTGGTCCGGGTCTAACTGGTCCGGATCCACCTGGTCTTGGGGAGGTATGTTCTCATTTTTCTCCTGATCATCGATCAGATCATCATCGTTCTTCACATCATCCTGGGAATTCTTATCATCTGTACCATTTCCCTCATCTAAATCTTTATCCTTGTCCGGAGCGTCTTGATGGGATGAGTTCTCTCCGTTCTCGGTGTTCTCGGTGTTTTCGGTTCCGGTTTCTCCACTCTCGGGTCCATTGTTTTCGGTTCCGGTTTCTCCGCTCCCGGTTCCATTATTTCCGGTTCCTTCGGTTCCGTTTTCCCCGCTCCCGGTCCCTTCACTCCCGGATTCATTATTCCCGGATTCATTATTCCCGGTTTCTTCACCTCCGGCTCCTTCGTTCCCGGTCTCTCCACCTCCGGCTCCTTCGTTCCCGGCTCCTTCACTTCCGGCTCCATTGTTCCCAGTTCCTTCACTTCCGGCTCCTTCGTTCCCAGTTTCCTGGTTTCCGGCTCCTTCGTTCCCAGTTTCCTCGTTTCCGGTTCCTTCACTTCCGGCTTCCTCTTTCCCGGTTCCTTCACTTCCGGCTTCTTCATCACCGGTATCTTTAATTCCAGTCCCTCTGTTTCCAGTTTCCTCCTGTCCCTCTTCTTTCGACATCTCTGTCTTCCCGGTTTCTTCCTGAGCCAGAGCTGTAAGCGGAGCATTGCTTGCCGCAAGACAGATGGTCACTGCATAAGCTGCTGCCTTTGGGCCAAACCCCTTAATCTTCCTCACCCTGCTATATGATTTCCGCATACACTGCTTCCTCCTTTAAATTACTTTAAATTACAAATTCTTATTGTAACTATAGCAAAAAACATAAAACAAGAGGATGCCTTGTGAAATAAGTCAATTTTATTGATACAAAAGTCATTCATGAAAACACAGAGCCCAAGGGACAGCGGTGATGCACATCAGATAAACCATTAAAGGCATCCTTCCTGGAATGGCCGCAAATGCAAGCGGGTTTTACATTGCAATGGCACCTGTAGAACCGCTGGGATTACATGGCATTGTTTTCTACATACCAAAAGGCTGCTATGAAATTCGGCTATCTTCATAGCAGCCTTTTATACTTTTTCATTCATTCTCATTTATCGTTATCGGCAAACGGTTGTATCACCACATCCGACTCCTGTTCCGCAACCCGGACAATGGAACTGCAGTCATCTGATCCAAATCCGCAGTTCTGAGCAACGCGGATATTTTCCCTGGCCAGATTTCCCAACTTCATCGGCACCTGCAAGCTTCTTGCCATATCCAGGGCCATGTCTACATCCTTGGCCATAAGATCCGTGGTAAATCCCGGCTTGAAATTGCGCTTAAATGTAAAGTTCTCCATTTTTACACGTCCGGCAAAGCTTTCCCCTGAGCCTGAGTTCACCACGGACATCAGTACCTGTGGATCCAGTCCTGCCTTGACAGCCAGCGCCAGGACCTCGGACGCAGCGCTCAGATTCAGGGCAAACAGCATCTGGTTGCATGCTTTTGCAATATCCCCTGAGCCAACGGGTCCAACCGGTATGATCTTATCTCCCATTACCTCCAGTATAGGACGCACCTGTTCCAGGGTGTCAACATTCCCTCCAACCATAATTGTCAGGGTTCCCTCCGCTGCTCCCTTGGCGCCGCCGGTTACCGGGGCATCCAGCATTCTGACCCCTTTTTTTTCCAGTTTCTTGCTGATTCTTTGAGTGCTGGCATAATCCGAACTGCCCATATCCATAAATATCTTTCCTTCATCCAGGCCTTCATACACTCCGTTTTCGCCAAACATTACTTCTTCCACCACCCGTGAATCCGGCAGCATGGTAATGATCACATCGCTGTGCTCAGCAATCTCTTTGGGAGTTTGTCTGGCAATCCCGCCTTCTTCTGCCAGGGGCTTTACGTGCACATCCGTTCTGGCATAAATATTCACCTGATATCCTGCTTTTAAAAGGAGCCTTGCCATGGGCGTTCCCATGATCCCAAGTCCGATAAAGCCTATCTTCTGCATCATTTCCACCTCCAAAAGGGCAGACATCCGTCTGCTGTATTTAGTTTTATCATTGTTACAGAAACGGGAAGATCATACGCTTCTCCGCATAGCTGCCAATTCCAGAAAACGAAGCTGTGATGGGGTGCCGCTTATCTTTTCTTTTTCCGGGAATTCCTGATCGAAGTGATTGACTGCAGATTCATCCGCTTCGTAGATTCCATCCTCCACATAGCGTCCGCTGATTCCATTGAGAGCACCTTTGTACAACTCACAGGCCTGAAGTGCTGCGGCATACATATTGTCAGCGGTCCGGATTCCCAGTTCCTCGGCAGGAATAAAACCTCGGCGTGAATAGTAATCCGGATCACCGCAGAGCAGAATTGCCCTGTACCCCAGATTCCGGGCTATTTCTTTGGTATGTTCGATCATTTTCCTTCCAACACCGGACCGCTGGTATTGGGGCAGAACGGAAATCGGCCCCAAACTCAGCACCTGGTAATCCTGTCCGTCATCCCCATGGATGATCCCCTTTACACAGACCACATTTCCAATGATCCTGTCCCCATCCTTGGCCACATAGTCCAGTTCACCCACAAAAGCGGGGCGGCTGCGCATAACATGGAGAAGGTAATGTTCACAACATCCTGGGGAATAAATATTCCAAAATGCCTCACGGGTCATATTTTCGGTCTGACGGTAGTCTTCAGGCTGTTCAAGCCTTAACTTTATACTCATCGTATGATCTCCCTCCATCTATTACTGTCGTTTTCACCATATACGATTATAAAGGTATTATAGTATAAAAAAACAGGAAAAGATAGCCATCATCTTCTCCTGTTTCATCTCTATTTTATCATTGCCCAATGCCGGAGAATGGTTCCACCTGAGTGGATTCTGCTGCAGGTAATTCCATGGAAAAAGTTTCTATGGGAATGGATTCCGATGGAACGGCGTTCCGGAACTGTTTCATCATACCGTCCAAATGTGGTAATTTTATGATAGATGGGTGATCCCAACAGCCCTGTCACCAGGGATTCCAATAAAAAAGATATGGATCACAGACTCCCTGTACCCATATCCTTTTTCATTGTTATTTATTTTTTCCCGGCAGCTTTATGACAAATCGGGTGCCGCCTCCCTCCCGGCTTTCGCCATGGATCCTGCCTCCGTGCTGCTCCACAATGGCCTTTGTGATGGAAAGTCCGATCCCCATTCCTCCTGTTTTCTTGCTTCTGGATTTATCCACCCGGTAAAACCTATCAAACAGGAAGGGCAGTTCTTCCTTCGGCACTCCAATCCCATTATCCTCCACGGATATCACGATTTTGCCGTCTTCCTGTGTTCTGTATGTTACCCGGATCGTTCCTCCCTCCGGTGTATAGGTCAGGGCGTTTGACAACAGGTTTACCAGACATTGTTTTATCCGGAAATAGTCAGCGTACAGCCGGTCTCCCTGTTGGGCATCGATCTCCATCACGATCTCCTTTGCCCGGATCCTGATCTCGAAATCATGAAAAACCTCCCGGCACAGGCTGCAAAACTCAAACTCCGTACGGTTTAACTCCTGGCGGCAGTTTTCCAGGGAATACAGCTCCTGCAGCTGCTCCACAATCCTGACCAGGCGCAAAATCTCAGCGTGACAGCTTTTTAGGCGTTCCGAGGTAGGATCCCAGATTCCATCGATCATAGCCTCCATGTGGCTCTGGAGATTGGTGAGGGGCGTCCGCAGTTCATGGGCCACATCTGACGTGATTTGACGTTTCTGCTTTTCCTCTTTTTCCAGGGCCAGGGACATTTCATTGATGGCTTCCACCATATGGCTGGTCTCACGCATCCCCTGTCCTGTCCTTGCCTGGGCGCCGTATTCTCCTCCTGCAATCTTCTGGGCCACCAAGATCACGCTGTCAATGGGTTTGGAGACAGCGCGGGCAATGAGCGTTCCCAGGATCACCACACCTAAAAGCGCAATTGCTCCAATAACCAGCAGCGAATGATTCAGGTTCCCCATCAGCTCCAGCTCCTGATCATTCAGTGAATAGGGGCCATAATATCCTACCTTTAATGTGCCGAATGGCGTTCCCCCGCGGTCCAGCGTATATGTCTCCTGTGTGTAGCTTCCATTAAAGTTGGGGTAGCGTTCCTTCATCTTTCCTTCTGCATGTTTCAGGATCATATCGCATTCATGGGAGCGGTGGGTACGCATATCCCAGTCCATTTCACTGTTCTCTGCCTGGACATGGATAATAAGGCCATTCTGCAGGGCGGCATATCCTATGATCTCTATCCCTTTCTGGTCAAATGTACCTGTCTTTTCATCGTAGAGCTGATCAATCTGGCTGATCATCTGATCGATCTGGGTCCTCTGCTGTTTGATCGCATATTGCTCAAACAGGCTGTCGGCCATGATATTAAAAAACAGGCTTAATCCCAAAACGATCAGAAGAGCCATGATGGAATAGGATATGATCAGGATGTTCTTCAAACTTTTTTTCATTCTATTTCTCCGGCAAACTTATAACCCAATCCATGTACCGTAAGGATATAGGAAGGGTACCTGCGGTCGTCTTCGATCTTCGACCGGATTCCTTTGATATATGTATCAATGCTCCGGTCATAGCCGTCAAAGTCGTCATTCAGTGCATAGGTAATCAGCTGCTCCCTTGTGAAAATACGGTTAGGGGCCTTGGCCATGGTGGTCAGGATCTTTAATTCCGTTGGGGTTAAGTCGGTCTCTTTTCCCTGCACCTTCACAATCATATTGTCAAAATCAATGACCAGTTTTCCCTGGTTATAGGATACCGGCAGGCTGGTCAGTTCATCCCCCTCAGCCCTTCTCAAAACAGCCCCAACCTTTGCAACCACAGCCCTTGGACTGAACGGCTTGAAAATATAATCATCCGCCCCCATCTGAAGCCCGTTGATCAGATCAGCCTCTTCCGTTCTGGCAGTCAGCATGATAATGGGAACACGGGAAACCGTGCGGATGGACCTGCAGACCTGTTCCCCCATAATATCCGGAAGCATTAGATCCAGCAATATCAATGAAACCTCATTTTCCTTAAACAATTTCATTGCCGTGGTACCGTCATAAGCGCACAGCACCTGATATCCTTCCTTTTTCAGATAGACCTGAAGGACTTCCACTATCTTTTCTTCATCATCCACAATAAGGATGGTTCTTGGACATTTCATCTTTCCCTCCGATTCAAACTTCCGCCTTTTCAGGAGGCGCACAAATATTTATTATACTATACCACACGGCGGACGGACAAGATTGGCTTATAATTTGCCGGTGAAATGGTGATCCCCTCCCTGGCATTGCTGGCATGGACAAGCTGATTCTGTCCTTTATAGATGCCGATATGTCCCCTGTAGGAGACAATGTCCCCCGGCTGCGCATGTTCCAGACCGCCCACATCCATCCCCACACGTCCCTGAGCCCTGGATGTTCTGGGCAGGGAAACGCCGAATTGCTCGTACACCCTCATCACAAATCCGGAACAGTCCGCGCCATTGGTCAGACTGGTTCCGCCGTAAACATATGGATTCCCTACAAACTGGGATGCGTAGGCCACTACCTGCTCTCCTGTGCTGACCTGAGGAATTTCCACAATGTCCTCTTGGATCTCCTGCGTGGAAGGCTGGTCTATGTCAATGGCCGGTTCCTCTGTTTTTTCAGTTTCATCCATCACAATGGACGGTTTTTCAACTATTATTGTATCTGCTTTCACGGTATAAGGATTTGAGGCGGCCAGAAACAATACGGTAAAAGCTGCTGTCAGTTTCATTCTTCTCATAAGTGTCTCCATTTCTTTTCGTAATTGTTACATTTCTGTTACAATTTACCTCAAGAATGTGGGGATTATATGATTATTTATAGTTTCCTCTTTCCAAACCAGCAGGGTTGTTATATACTTTCATTGTATGAAAAAACATGGCGGATATATGGTGTTTAGGGCAATATCCGATTCCCCATATTATCCCCACATTTGTCAGATATATTTTGATACATCGGCCGGCTGTCTTTGATACGGCGGCGGAAAATGCCGCCAATTGCCAAATAGTTTACATCCGGCGAGAAAAGGAGTCTTAGATATGAAGAAAAAAATCATCACTGCATTAACTGTTTTGGCTGTGTTCGCTTTCCCCATCAGTTCCCTGGCTGCCAATGGTCCGGCGACCCCAGGGGCTTATACCGGAACTGCCGCCTGCCCTGTTACAGGCTGCACCATTGACGGCGGCCATGAGCACAATTCCGGCTGCCCTGTTGCGGACTGCACCATTGACGGAACCCACAGCCACACATCTTCCCGCGGTAACTGCGGCCGGACAGATGGTTCCCGGTCCCACAGCACATCACACAGCCATTCGGCCGGAAGAAGACACCATCAATAAACAGCATTAATAGCACCATCAATAACCGTTGATCAAATCCCTGCTTTCCATAATTGGACAGCAGGGATTTGGCAGTTCAGGGTCAATTTATTTTCCTCCCCTTTTTCTGTAGTTCAAAGGTGTGCATCCCCTGTACCGGAAGAATGTATTGGAAAAATGGCTGCTTCCAGAAAATCCCACAGCCAGGGCGATCTCAAGCACACTCTTATCAGAATGAGCCAAAAGATATTCTCCCATACGGACGCGGTAAGAAATAAGGTAGTCCACGGGCGCTTGTCCAAGGACCTGCCTGAAATCGCGGCAGCACTCGCTGACACTGACGCAGGCTGCATCTGCAATATCCTCCAGACGGACCTTTCCTGCATATTCCTGATGGATATATTCCAGACAGGCACGGACTCTCTGATACCGGATGTCCTCACAGGGACTGTGGTTTCCCTGGTTTGTATCAAGGTGTTCGTCAAGATGTTCAAACAGGGTGAGCCCTGACTGCTGGACCAGGATCTGCAGTTTCCACAAATAACCCGCGGGACGGTTTACGTCACACAAATACATCTCATGGATAAAGTCCAGGATCTTCCCATGCCAAGAACAGCTGTTGTCAAACAAAAAGAAATCTTCCCCCGAACCGGTAAGGGATGACACGTACCGTGTTTCAACCGCGCCGCCGGAAAGTCCATGGAGCAGATACGGATCAGCAAGCACCGCACAGTAAGTGCTTCCCCTCTGCTGCCGGTAAGGATTTACCATATGAAGCATATTAGACGGAAGAAGACCTCCCTGCCCCTCAGAGATCACATAGATCCGGGCACCCGTTTGAAATTCAATGGTCCCGGTTAAAACATATACAAATTCCAGTTCCCGGTGCCAATGCCACGGGATCATCCGATTTGGATATAGGTCCAGGTTGTCCAGATAGACTTCCATGGGAAATGCCGGTGACCCGTGGCATGTGACCTCCTCCAGATTTCCATTTACCTCAAGATAGTTCAGCTGCATTTCTGTTCTCCCGTGTGTCCTCCTGTGTTCCTCTGCATGTCATGCAAAATGACAAGATTCTGTTATTTTTGGCTTGCATTTCATTAGAAATGATCCTCATTTTATTATAATATAAAAAGTAAGAGAAACAAGAAAACTTTATAAAAAGTGAGATGATAAACGTGAAAATGGACCATATCGTAATCTCATCCGGCAACCCGGAGCAGATGAAGGATTTTTATATAAAATAC
>OBXC01001102.1_pt1 | contig 14357 bp, 16 predicted proteins | sample 1538111 | NCBI WGS metagenome assembly OBXC01 (sample SAMEA2580137, study PRJEB22360) | human gut metagenome | biome: human gut; feature: human-associated habitat; material: faeces | place: Denmark | collected 2008/2010 | reverse complement strand
TTTTAATATTTTAGTAACCAATTTATAAAGCCGTTTAGAATAAGGAGGATATAATGAAATAAAATCTTTTTTAATAAAACGATGATGAATAGTCTGTTTATGACTAAAAGTCATAAAACTATCCTTTCCATGATACTGACCTACTCCAGAATAACGTACTCCTCCAAATGGTACTTTTGGCGAAATTAAATGTGTTATGCAGTCATTAATACATGCACCACCAAACGATAAACGCTTTGTTAAATAATTAATAAACTGTTTATCATTAGAAAAAATATACAAAGCTAAAGGAAACGGATGTTTTTCAACTAGTATCTCAATTTCTTTTTGATCCTTGTATGTGATAATCGGCAATATCGGTCCAAATATCTCTTCATTCATAAAATTACTTTTATTACCATTAACTAACGTTGGCTCAATCCATAAATCATTAACATTATAATTACCACCAACATAAATTTCTTCACCCTCAAACATTTTGATTAACCTTTTAAAATGTCTTTCATTGATGATTTTTCCATAATCATCTCCACTTAAAAAAGTATTTACTGTTTTTTTCCATAATTCAATAAATTTATCTTTTAATTCCTCTTTAATAATTAAATAATCCGGCGCAACACAAGTTTGACCAGCATTTAATATTTTTCCCCATGCAATTTTTTCTACTGCATCTTTCAATTTAGCACTTTGATCAACAATAACTGGACTTTTCCCACCCAACTCTAATGTAATAGGAATTAATTGTTCACTTGCTGTTGCCATTATTTTTTTACCAACCTCAATGCTACCCGTGAAAAATATATGATCAACTTGGCTATGAGTTAATTGATGCGTTGTTGATATCCCACCTAAAATACAACAAACATATTTTGCTTCAAAAGTTTCTTTGATAATTTTATTAATTATCCTACTTGTGGCAGCTGCATTTTCTGATGGTTTAATTATAACACAATTACCAGCAGCTATTGCCCCTATTAATGGTTCAAATATCAATTGAAATGGATAATTGAACGGTCCAATAATTAAACTTACACCTAGTGGTCGATAAAAGATCTTATCATATGATCCAAATAAATAATATGGTGCTAATTTAGTCTTAGGTTTCATCCATTTTTTTAAATGTTTTTTTGCATTTTTTATGCTACTTAAAACATACCCTATTTCAGTTGAATATGCTTCAAAATTTGTTTTTTTCAAATCATAATATAACGCTTCTTCAATTTCCTCTTGATAATATTTTATTTTTTGATAAAGCAACGTTAATTGTTTTATTCTAAAAGCATATTCATGTGTTTTTAATGTCTTAAAAAAATCATGTTGTTGTTTAATAATTTGTTCAATATTTTCCATATTAACCTCTTTATAAATATTTTGTCATTTCCTGGGAAATAGTATCTAAAACTATCTTATTTACTTAATCGGATGTCTAATAACTGTTTTAAGGGTTTCAAGTTTACACTTTCGAGGATCTGATAAATATATTTCATGATGATATCTTTTATCAGTGATATCTAACTTATACCCACTTTCCTCAATATATTCATGCATCCACTTTACAGTTTCCGGTTCATCATCATATGACCCAAAGTGCATACATTGAACACATAGTCCTTCATCATAACTAAAAAATTCAACACTTGAAAAATCAATTTTTTTCTTTTTGGTTGCAACTTCAATTGCCCATTTAAAATCTTTTTCTGTTATAAAGTCAGGTAAGCGAATCAAAGAAATAAATTTCAATAAATTCTTTTTGGAATAATCCATACCTTTTATTCCCTCCTGCCACCAAAAACCTTCCAACGGTGGTACAACATATTCAAAAAAGCCTGCGATTTTATAATCAGATTTATAACTCATTTTCAATGTATAAGCAATCCCATAAAGTAACTGTATTGATTTTGTATATTCACCTTCAGGATCATTAGGATCCCCTTGCCCTCTAACAGCTAAATAATTCATCTTTGGAATCTTTACAATTGATGGCTTCTTTTTCGGTAAATAAAACTCTTTATATTCTTTCTTAAAATCAAATGACATATCTCAGCCTCCCTTAAATCAAATATTCATATAAATAAAACCAGAGAACCTCATCTCTCCCTCTATCAAAATCTACTTTACCAACATTTTTAAATCCATACTTTTGATATAATGAAATAGCCGGTATATTTTCAATACATACATCTATTCGAATAGTTTTATAATCTAATTTTTTCCCATAGTCAATTGCATAATCTAACATTCTAGATGCAACTCCACGATTTTTAAAATCCGGATGAACTGCCAATGTATGAATTATTAATATCTCATTATCTAAAACATCAACGGACCACTTACCTTGCAAATATTCTGATTCATATTCGTTATTTAAAATCATTGTTCCTACTATTTTATGATTAACCCGTAAAACAAATAATGAATCTTTTTTTATCCCCTCTTCTGCAACGTTTCTAGTTGGATATTCCCCTTTCATCCATCCCGAATAATTAATCCCCTTCTGCAATTGACAACACACACTTATATATAAATTTTCTATTTCATCAAGATCATCTATATTCGCTTTTTCAATACAATATTTCATAGTACCCACCTCAACATTTCTTATTAACTATATTATAGCAAAAAACGATCAGTAAAATATACCAACCGTCTAATATAACTTATTCATGTAAAAATCTTGAAATTCTTTTATATAAAAAGAATGTAACCAAACCATTTATCCCCGCTTTAATCAAATTAAAACCGACAATAAAAGGCATCATCCCCCATACAACCTCTCGAGTTACTCCCATAAACAGTGGGGTTATAATTAAATTTGCTACAATCATCACCATTGCCATCGCTGACATTCCACATAAAAGACCAATTATTGCCATTTTTCTAGTTTTATTTCTATAATAAATAACGCCTACAACAACCACTAATGTACTTGTTGCAATAATATGCATTAAAATACCATAAAGTCCACTATTAGCACTTACAGTTATCCCTTGAATAATTGAAGTTGCTATTGTTAATAACACCCCCATAAGCGGTCCAAATGCAAATGTCCCAATTAAAATTGGAATATCCGCCGGATCATATTCTAAAAACGGAACAGCTGGAAAAATAGGAAAATGAATTACATAAACTAGAATAATCGATATTGCAACTAACATTCCCATTTTTACTAATTTTGATGTTTTTTTCTTGTTTGAAACTATATTTTCTTGTAACATTCAAACTCCTCCTAATAAAATATTATGAAGAATCTGACAGGTAAATAAAAAGTCTTGAATCATAATCGTTCAAGACTAAAAATACATAAAAAGTATTTTGTTTCTTTCATCCGGACTATACCGTTGGTATGGGATTCTAACCCACTCTGCTTTGAAAATATCAAGCTCGCGGACTTACAGTTAAAACTTTTCACCGCCAGTGAGGAATTACACCTCGCCCTGAAACAGATTTTTCATTTTTTATAATAGCACTAGTACATCCGTAAGTCAATGTAGAGATTTTTAAAAACATTTATTCATCACGTTCCTTCATATTTTTTACTGGGGAACTATGTAGAGAATATTGTCACTTACTATTGATAGCTTATCAAAACACAAAAAAACTCAAATCGAGTAAAAACCGATAAATAGCGACTTTTGTTGATTTGAGTTTCTTTGAATTGTTAAATTAACGTTTTGAGAATTGTAAAACTCGACATAATCAATGTTTTTTTGATAGTTTTGTTACATTGCCAAAACTATTTAAAACAACTTATTGTAAATTTCATTTAAACTATATGAAGATTTAATGTCAACGATTACCCCTTATTCTTTTATAGATTTCAAATTCTCTATTTATTTCATCTTCCAAGTTTAAGATCATACCTTTCGCCTCTAATATACGTTCTATAGCCTGTTCAGGGCTAAGTGTATGATATGGTAAAAATAATCCTCTCAATTCCTTTGGCTTTATAATTTTATAGACTCGAGTTGATGATAATTCATACGTATATGAAAAATATCTATACAAATATCCTATCCAATACATTTCGTTTTTTGTATATTTTACTGATCCATATTTCGATTCTTTATATTCTTCTTCTACTCGTTTAATTATATCTTTTGGTTGTATATTCATCTGTAAAATGCTTTCATTATCTATCATTTTTGCCACTTTACTATTCATAAATCTTCGCATAAATATTTCAGAGCTCGTTGATGTTAGTTGAATAGAAAGTTCAAAAGCATTCCCTTGTAAATCACACAATAACAAACCATCTTTATCCATTTTTCTCATTATTTTCACCTTATCCATTTAGTATAAAATAACAATCTTTCGAATAATGAAGTGCTGATTTGTCTTTTTAACTCTCTTACTGACCAATTTGCATTAATTGCTTCTTTTTCATAGAAACTACGTTTGTCATCATCAGATATATATAATAATTCGCAATAATGTATCAACTTAATTTGCTAGACAGTGTCTGGCAATTTGGATATTTTAAATAAAGCAATCTCATATTTTGAAGATTTGCTCGAGAAAATCCTTTTCCAAATTTATTTGTAAGAGTTTTCGATAGTGTAAGTAATTGTTTTTTCCATATTCGCCACGCTGAGATTTTAACTCGTCCTCAACTATAATACGTCCTATATTCCAATATGCATTAATTAACTCAGTATTAATATTTTTAATGACTTTATTTCTAGCATTTGTGATAATACTAGCGATTTCATTTACTAATGCTTCATTGTTTAACAAATTATTTTCCACAATCAACTACTCCTTTCAATATTAATTAGTCTTATTATACCCTTATTTTAAAAAGAAAAAAAGAAGCATCTAAACTTATTAAAAAGTCTAAACACTTCTCTAATCTTCTCACAACAATTAATACTAACGTTTAGAGAACTGTGGTGCACGACGCGCTTTTTTAAGACCGTATTTTTTACGTTCTTTAACACGTGCATCACGAGTAAGGAATCCAGCAGCTTTTAAAGTTGGTCTATAATCTTCACCAGCTTGCAATAATGCTCTTGAGATACCATGACGGATAGCTCCTGCTTGTCCTGAATATCCACCACCATATACATTTACTGAAACATCAAATTGTGATATAGTATTAGTTAATTCTAATGGTTGATTAACAATCATTAATAATACATCTGATGGTAAGTATTCTTTAGCTGGTTTATCGTTAATTACGAAATTACCTGTACCTGGTGTTAAAATAACACGAGCTACAGAAGCTTTTCTACGACCAGTTCCTCTATATTGTACATTTGCCATATTTCTGTTCTTCCCCCTTACCCTTTAATCTTCAATTCTACTGGTTTTTGTGCTGCATGAGGATGTTCATTACCTGCATAAACAAATAATTTCATTCCTTGTTTTCTACCTAAAGTATTGTGTGGTAACATACCTTTTACAGCTGCTTCAACCCAACCAGTTGGATTTTGTTCTTTAAATTGGCGAGCAGTTTTAACTTTTAAACCACCTAACCAACCTGAATGACGATAATAATTAACATTATCTAATTTCTTACCAGTCATTACTACTTTATCAGCATTGATAATAATTACATAATCACCAGTATCCACATGTGGTGTATAAGTAGGTTTATTTTTTCCTCTTAATACTGATGCTACTTCTGATGCTAAACGACCTAATGTTAAATCTGTTGCATCAACTACATACCATTTTCTTTCAATTGTGGCTGCATTAGCCATAGTTGTTTGTCTCATCTATTTTATTCTCCTTTATCCTTACCGGGGACTTTAGAGTTCATAAGAACATTTTTATTATAAGTACTTCATATCCTAATGTCAATCTTTTTCTACAAATAAACCACCTTTATATCATATAATTTTAGAAAATCAAAAACACTTAATCAAAAGTTCTATTTACTAAAAAAATCAAGTGATAACCTTAATACTTTTTTAATATGTTCAACAGTATCATAATTATGATTTGCGCCTTCAATCGCAACAAATTGAACATTATCATTAAACTTTGGTAAATATATATTAGAAATATCAAATGGAACCGTCATATCCTCAGTACCATGAATTACTAACAATTCATTTTTATAAATATCTAAATTCTCATAAAAATCACGTGACAATATATCATCAACAAACTCTTGAGAAATCTCAAATCCTCCATGATCATACAATCCATCTTCATTAGCTTCAACTTTACCAGTCAAATAATCCAAAGCTGCTGGCAAATTAAAAGCTGGTGCCCATAAAACTAATTTACTAATAACTTCTGGATACAGTTTCGCTAATTCACTAGCAACCGCACCTCCCATAGAATGCCCTAATACATATATCTTTGTACAATTATCCATCTTTAACGTCTCTTCTAAAATAATTCTAGCACACGCTAACTCATCTTTAAAAGTCATATCTTTAAAATTAAGATCACTTTCTCCGCTACCTAGAAAATCAAATCTAAATGTAGCTATACCTCTTGCCTCCAACATTCTTGCAAGTTGAACATAACAAAACTTAGTACCTGTTTTTTGCCCTGTAAAACCATGAAAAATTAAACAGACAGGGTGCTTATCAACATTTGGTTTATGGAAAAAACCTCTCATTATCCCTTTTGGTGTGGGTATTTCACAATAATATTGCATTATCTTATACCATGCGCTTTTTTAAAACGCACAATCCCATTACTTGTAATATATTGGTTTGTTATATCTCGAATATTTTCTTCACCAAAATCACCACCAATAAAAAGACATGTATCCATAATTTCTGCTGTCAAAGTATGCCAAATTTCCTCACTAAAATCTTCATCAACGACTAATTCCTTTACAATCTTTACACAATCATCAATATAATCTTCCTTATTAATTTCAGTAATACCTTCCATTAACTATCCTCCTTTACTAACTCTTTTATTACATATCCTGCAAGCATCAATCCCGCTACACTTGGTACAAAACTAACACTTCCTGGAGTAGCACCATCCACTTTTTGCGGTGTTTCCTTTGAATATAAAACTGTACATTTTTTTATACCACGAGTTTTTAACTCTCGACGCATTACTCTTGCAAGAGGACAAACACTTGTTTTATAAATATCAGTAATTTCAAATTTTTCTGGATTTAACTTATTTCCAGTTCCCATCGAAGAGATTATTTTAATATTTCTTTCATAACAATTTTCAATCAACGCTATTTTTGCTTTCACTGTATCAATAGCATCAACAACAAAGTCACAATCTAAAAAAATACTTTCCATCCCTTGATCAGGTAAATAAAAATTTTTATACGTAGTAATTTTTAAATTAGGATTAATATCCAAACACCTCGCTTTAGCTACATCAACTTTATTCATTCCAACCGTTGAATGAAGAGCATATAATTGACGATTGAGATTAGTTATATCAATTATATCATGGTCAACTAAAACAATTTCACCAATACCATTTCTAACCAAAGCCTCTACTACATAACTACCAACTCCCCCCAATCCAAAAACAGCTACTTTTTTAGTTTGGAGTTTATCAAGCCATTCTTGATTCAACATTCTTACAATTCTTGAAAACTGTTCCATATTCCACCTCATAGCTATTATAAACTAATCTAATTTTTTTATAAAGATAAAGTTTTTAGTCCAAATTAGGTTATTTTATAATAGACCAATAAGGTCCTGTCTATAATAATCATATAGGTGGTGATAATATGGTTATTTATAAAAGAATACGTGATTTACGTGAAGATAAAGATTTAACACAAAAAGATCTAGCTAACTATTTAAACGTATCACAAAAATCATATTCACGATATGAACGCGGTGAGCGTACAATCGCACCAGAAATCTTATCTAAAATTGCCACATTTCATGATACAACAGTAGATTATTTATTAAATCGTACTGATGATAAAACAAATTATACTAAAAAGAAAGATAAATAAGTTCATAAAAAGCGTTTGAAAATTCAAACGCTTTTATTCATAATCAGCAATATATCCACGAGTATCCAATTCTAATTTATTAACTCGCCAATCCTTGATTAAATCTCCAAGTTCTTCTTTAATTCTTACTACTCCCATTCGATCATCAGCATGAATCACTGCCATAATTGTAGGTCCAGCACCTGATAAATAAGCACCTAAAACTTGCTCATCTTTTTCTAATACTGCCATAATTTCATCAAATCCAGCTATCAAATCCCCACGATATGGCTGATGCAGACGATCCTTAAAACCTAATTTAAGACCTTCATCATAACCATTAATTAAAGACGCAACCATTAATGCTAAATGGGAAACATTTTTTATAGCATCTTTTCGCGGTAAAATTTGTGGTAATACAGCTCGTGATTGTTCAGTTGATAAGGTAAATGGCGGTATTAATGCTACAAAACAATAATCATGTTTAACCGGGATATTTAATGTTAAAACATTATCTTCTTCCATTACCGATACTGTTACCCCTCCAAAAATAGCAGGCGCAACATTATCTGGATGCCCTTCAATCGAAGTAGCTAATTCCAAGATTTCTTGACGTTCTTCTACTTTATCTTTAAAGGCAAAAGCCCCTACAATCCCCGCTACAATACATGTTGAACTGCTCCCAAGGCCACGAGTATATGGAACCTCGCCACTACATTCAATATTCACCCCTTGATATTCCAAACCACAAACTTCAGCTGCTCGTTTAAATGCCTGATACGTTAAATTATTTTCATTACAAAATTGTTCAGGACATCCTTTAATATCTAATCCATTTTCACTTAATTCAAATGTAAAGGTATTATATAAAGTTAATGCTAATCCAGCTACATCAAAACCTGATCCTAAATTTGCACTAGTCGCCGGTACTTTTACTTTTACTTTCATACATTCACCTACATTGCCTCAATTTCCGCTTTAATAAAATCAATAATTTCAGATTTATCAATTTGTGTTTTATGTAATATTTCACGCTCTTTAATTCCTACTAAACCTTTAGGAACATTAACACCTGTCTTTTTATTTAGTTGTTCAATGGCATTATAAACATCAAGCTCTTTTCCATAAATAGCTTTATATACAGATTCTGGAAACTTATAAGGAGATGCAGTTGATAATAATATTGTTTTAGTATTATCACCACTATTTTTTTGATACTGCTTTAAAACACCATATCCAATTGCAGTATGTGTATCTAATAAATAGCCTGTTTCATTAAAACACTCTTTAATTGTCTCAAGTACCTCATCTTCATTTAAATACCCCGCTTTAAATTGGTCTTTAATTTTTCTATAAGTTTCTTGATCAACTTCATAAATACCTTCTGCATTTAATTTATCCATATATTCACAGACTTTATTACCATCTTTTCCAGACATAAACCAAACTAATCTTTCAAGATTACTTGATACCAAAATATCCATTGCTGGTGCATTTGTTTTATAAAATTCACGATTAGCATCATATTTACCAGTCATAAAAAAATCAGTTAAAATATTATTTTTATTTGATGCACAAATAAATTTATCAATTGGTAATCCCATCATTTTAGCAAAATATCCTGCTAGACAGTTACCAAAATTACCACTAGGCACACAGAAATTAATTTTATCCTCCAAATTAATTTCATTATTTTTAACTAATTCAAAATAGCTATAAAAATAATAAACAATTTGTGGAATTAAACGTCCAATATTAATTGAATTTGCTGATGATAAAAAGACATTATGTTTATCACTTACTTCTTTTAATTCTTTAGAAGCAAACGCTTTTTTCACTGCTGTTTGAGCATCATCAAAATTACCATGAATTCCAATAACTTTAACATTTTTACCTGTTTGGCTAACCATTTGCTGTTGTTGAATAGCAGAAACACCATCTAACGGATAAAAAACCTTTATCCATGTTCCTTCTACATCCTTAAACCCTTCTAATGCAGCCTTACCAGTATCACCGCTAGTAGCAGCTAAAATCATCACCTCACGTTGTTCATTTAATTGTTTTAAAGATAATGTCATTAAATGTGGCAACAACGATAAAGCCATATCTTTAAACGCAGCAGTTTGTCCATGAAACAACTCTGCAACATAAACATCTCCAGCTTTTTTTACTGGTACAACATTTTTAGGAAACAAACCTTTTCCATAAGCATTTAAACACGCTTTATGGATTAGTTCCTTGCCATCATCAGGCACAAAATTACATAATATTTCTGTAGCCAAATCAACATAATCTAACTTAGACAATTTATTTAAATCTAATTTTTCAAAATCAAAATTTGGTACTAATAATCCTCCATCTTCCCCAATTCCCTGGACAATTGCCTGATAAAAATTAATTTCTTTTTGTAAATTACGAGTACTTATATATCTCTTTTCCATTACAGAGCCCCCTTCTTTGATTTAAATTATTGTATACAATTTATTTATAGAAGTCAATACAATGTTATTATATCATATTTTATTAAATTTACTTTGATTAATCCAAATATTAATGAATATCATTGACTATTGTATACAATCATGTTAATATGTCATAAAATAAAGAAATGGAGGACCAAGATATGTTATCAATGGGCATAATTTTAACAAAAACGGTTATTATTAGTACCGTTATTATGCCTATTTGTTAATAATAAGGTTCTACTATTTAAATAATATTGGGGCCTTTGAATATAAGGGTCCCTTTTTTTATAACTAAGGGGGTATAGAATGAAAATCGGCGTTATTGGTTTAGGAACAGTTGGTTACGGGGTTGTAGAAATTCTTACAAATGAAAAAGAACGCTTATCAAAAGTTATCAATGAAGAAGTAATCATTAAATATGGATGCGGGCTAGAAAAAATCGCTTTACCTGAGGGAATTATTTATACTGACGATTTCCATACTGTTATAAACGATGAAGAAATTGATGTTGTTGTTGAATTAATTGGTGGCATAACTGTCGCTAAAACAATTATTTTAGAAGCAATTAAAAATAAAAAACATGTTGTAACAGCAAATAAGGCATTACTTGCACACTACAGTAAAGAAATATTTAATGCTGCAAAAGAAAATGATGTTCATGTTTTTTATGAAGCTAGTGTTGGTGGAGGAATTCCTGTATTAGTCAGTCAAATGGAAAGTTTAGTTGCTAATAACACTAAAGAAATTATTGGTATTTTAAATGGAACTACAAATTTCATTTTAACATTAATGGAAAATGAAAATTTGGATTTTGATGAAGCATTAACCATTGCAGATGGTTTAGGATATGTTGAAGCTGATCCTTCCTTAGATTTAGATGGTATTGATGCTGCCCATAAGATTTGTATTTTAGCACAAAATGGATTCAAAAAATTTATTGACTTTGATAAAATTTATGCTACAGGTATTCGTAATGTTACAAAAATAGATATGGATTATGCTAAAAAATTAGGTTATCGTTTTAAAATGATTGCCCAAGCAAAAGAAGTTAATGATGGTATTGGTATCGATGTTGCTGCTACTTTAGTTAATAAAAAAGAACTAGTTGCTAATGTAATGGATGCATATAATGTAGTAGAAATAGATAACGATTATGTTGAAAATATAATTTATTATGGAAAAGGTGCGGGACGTTATGTTACTGCTTCTGCTGTTGTTAGTGATATTATTAAAACAGCACAAACAGAAAAATGGCAACACGACTACGAAGATTGCCCTAACATCTACCCAATTACAAAATCTAAATATTATATTAGAGCCAGTAAACCATTAGATGTTGACTATGAAATGTACTTCACTGAAAAACACGATCATATCTATATAACTCACGAGATTGAACTAGCAAATCTAACTACTGATTTAGGTGATGAAGAATACATAATTTTTAAAGTGAGGGGATAAAATGAACATAATTGTCCAAAAATTTGGAGGCACATCTACTCGTTCAAGAGAATCACGTTCAAATATGTATAACAATATTATTCGCGAAGTTAATAATGGTAATAAAGTAGTTGCCGTTGTATCAGCTATGGGACGCTATGATGATCCTTATGCAACAGACACATTATTATCGATTGTTAATACAAAACAATTAACCGACGAAGAAATTGATCGTTTAACTAGTATTGGCGAAACTATTTCTACTTTAGTATGTAAAAGTGAATTAGCCTCGCTAGGTTATCGCTGTGAAACAATTACAAATGCTGAATTGGGAATTGTTACAGATTCAACTTTTAATAACGCTACTATTAATAAGGTAGAAGGAAAAGATATTCTTGAAAAATTAAATTATGCTGATGTAGTTTTTTGTCCGGGATTTCAGGGACATTCAATACATGGCAAAATTACTACTCTAGGAAGAGGTGGAAGTGATTTATCTGCTGTAGCTATTGGAGTAGCAATAGATGCCAGTGAAGTTGAAATTTATAGTGATGTTAATGGTATATATACTGCCGATCCAAGAATAGTTCCAAATGCAATTAAACTTGATTTTATTAGTTATGCTGAAATGTTAGAATTATCAAAAAATGGAGCAAAAGTTTTAAATCATCGTTGTGTTCAATTAGCAGCGAGTCATAACATTGCTATTCATGCACGTTCTTCTTTTGAAGATATTCCAGGAACATATGTTATAGGAGATGATCGGATTATGAAAGAAAATTTAAACCAATTAATTATTTCTGGTATTACTGGTTCTCAAAATGAAGCTAGAATTACTTTGGTTAAAGTAGACGCAACAAATAACAGTGCTGGTAATTTATTTGAAAAAATTGCTGATGCAGGTGTAAATGTAAATGTCTTTAATCAAGCACTAGTCGGTGGCGGAAAAATGGATATCTCGTTGATTATTCGTGATGTTGATGTCCCTACTGTAGTTAATATTATTAATGATTTAAAACCACAATTAAATGCTCATCGCGTAATTGTTCGTGGTAATATTGGAAAAGTCTCTGTTATTGGTGTTGGAATCAAAAACAATCGTGGCATGTTCCAAAAAGCTTATAACACACTAAATAACAATGGGATTAATGTTGAAATGACATCTTGTTCAGAAATAAATATTTCTTGTTATATTGATCGTGATGATGTACGACAAGCACAAATTTTATTACACAAAGCATTTTTAGGAAGGGGAAATTAAAAAAATGAAAAAATATAAGGTTGCTATTGTTGGCGCTACTGGAGCAGTAGGAAGAGAAATGTTAAAATGCATTTTTCAATTCAACTTTCCTTTTGAAAGTATTAAACTATTAGCTTCTAGTAGAAGTGCAGGAAAAGTTGTTGAATTTGAAAATTATAAATTTACTGTTGAAGAATTAACAGAAAATAGTTTTGAAGGTATTGACGTAGCATTTTGGTCAGCTGGTGGAAATATTTCTGCAAAATATATGCCATATGCTATTAAAAATGGTTGTATCAATATCGATAATACTAGTCATTTTAGAATGGATCCTGATGTTCCTTTAGTTGTACCAGAAGTAAATTCCGAAGCATTAAAAAATCATAAAGGAATTATTGCTAATCCTAACTGTACTACTATTCAAATGGTAAGTGCATTAAATCGTTTAAACGAATATTTTGATATTGAAAGAATCATTGTTTCAACATATCAAGCAGTTTCTGGAGCTGGAGTTGCAGGAATGGAAGAACTATATCGTCAATCACAAGAAGTTTTAGATGGTAAAGAACCTATCGCCAAAACATTACCTTGTGCTAGTGACAAAAAACATTTTCCAATTGCTTTTAACTGCATACCACAAGTAGATGTGTTTAATTTAGACAATCATTTTACTAAAGAAGAAATGAAAATGGTTAATGAAACTAAAAAAATCTTTAACAAAGATATTAAAGTTAATGCTACTTGTGTTCGAGTTCCTGTTTTACGTGGGCATTCAGAATCAGTTTATATTGAAACTAAAAAACCTATTGAGATTGATAAAGTATTTGAATTGTTAAAAAATTCGACTGGTGTTGAGCTATATGATGATATTGAAAATCAAATATATCCAATGGTAAATTTATTTGTAGGTGATGAATTAGTTCATGTAGGACGTGTTCGTAAAGATTTGGATAATCCAAACGCTTTGAGTTTATGGATTGTTGCCGATCAATTAATGAAAGGTGCTGCATATAATTCAATTGATATTGGATTAAAAATGATCGAAATGGGATTACTATAAAGCTGTAAAAACAGCTTTTTTTATACTTTTTTATAACTTTGTTTAGCTTTTTTTCCGTTATGTTTTAGATTAACTGTCTATACTAATAACGAGGTGAACAATATGCATAAACATAAAAAAAACTTTATTATATTAATAAATATCATGCTAGTGATTGCATTTTGTTTAGTTATTTATAAAATTTTTAAAACCTTTGCAGGAAATCCAGTTATATTAAAAAAAGAATTAATGAAATTTGGAAATTTAGGAAAAGTAATATTAATATTGATT
>OBXC01001100.1_pt1 | contig 14393 bp, 10 predicted proteins | sample 1538111 | NCBI WGS metagenome assembly OBXC01 (sample SAMEA2580137, study PRJEB22360) | human gut metagenome | biome: human gut; feature: human-associated habitat; material: faeces | place: Denmark | collected 2008/2010 | reverse complement strand
CCTGCCGTAGAAACAAGATGAAGACATACATAGTAAAGCGTACAGGACAGATGTTGCTGATCCTCATACTTATTTCCATTTTTACGTTCATGCTGGTGTCGTTCATTCCGGGCGATCCGGTATACGCAATGCTGGGTGAAGAGGTTTCCCAGGAGGAATACGACAGGGTCTATCATGAACTGAAGCTGGACCAGCCTGTGATCAGGCGGTATTTCAGCTGGCTGGGAGGAGCGGTGCAGGGGGACGGGGGGCAGTCCACACAGTTCCATAAAAGTACGCTGGAGGTGCTCAATGAGCGGATCCCCATTACCATGTTCTTTTCCCTCAGCGCATTTGTCATAAGTATCCCTCTGGGGATTCTATTTGGGGTCATCAGCGCTGTTTACCGGGGGCGGCCCGCGGATACGGTGGTGACATTGATCGCCAATATTACGGCCTGTCTTCCCCAGTTCTGGATCGCCCTTTTAGTCATGTATATATTTGCAATGAAGCTTGGATGGCTGCCCTCCTATGGCTTTACCTGGTTTTCACAGGACTTGTCCATGGGTATACGCCAGACCATCATGCCGCTGTTCTGCCTGGCGCTGGGAGGCATTGCCACCACCACAAGGCAGACGCGTTCCAGTATGCTGGAAGTCATCCGCCAGGATTATGTCAGGACAGCTAAAAGCAAGGGACTCTCCAGCCGCAAGGTCATTTACATCCATGCCCTTAAAAATGCCCTGATACCGGTTATCACCATCCTGGGAATGCGCCTGGGCTCCATGCTGGCAGGCTCCATGTTTGTGGAATCCGTATTCAATATCCCGGGCATGGGCTCCCTGTTTGTGAAGGCGATCCAGTCCCGTGACATTCCGGTGGTACAGGCCTGTGTGCTGGTAACCGCTCTTGTATCCTGTATCATCAATCTTTTTACGGATATCCTGTATGCGGTGGTGGACCCCAGAGTCCGCTATGAGTAAGGAGGCAGCGCGATGAAAAATAATGGAAGATGGAAGAAAATAGTTAAGACATTGTTTGCCAGAAAGGTGGCAATGGTCAGCGCGGTTGTGGTAGTTCTGTTTATCGCAGTGGCAATACTGGCGCCTGTAATCTCACCCTACGATCCCAATTATGCTGACTTTGCGTCATTTCTCCAGGGACCCGGCAGCGCCCATTTGCTGGGCACGGATAATTACGGAAGGGATGTGCTGAGCCGTATTATTTACGGCACAAGAGTGAGCCTGATCATTGGTGTGTTTGCCGTTATGATCGCATGTATCATCGGTACCTTTTTCGGCATGATCGCCGGTTACTTCGGAGGGATCGTGGATGATGTGATCAACAGGATCATGGAGGCTATCAGGGCGATCCCGCAGATCATCCTGGCCATGGCGCTGACTGCTGTGTTTGGCAGCGGCATCCGCAACCTGGCGATCATCCTGGGCATCTCATCCATGGCAGGATATGTGCGTATGATGAGAGGCCAGGTGCTGACCATCAAACAGGCGGATTACATTATGGCGGGAAAGCTTCAGGGCAATAAGAATTTCAGGCTGATGTTCAAACACATCCTGCCCAACAGCATTTCCCCTATCATTGTTATGATGACCCAGCAGGTAGGCCAGACCATCCTGGCGGAGGCGGGCTTAAGCTTTTTGGGGCTGGGGATCAGCGCGCCTACTGCTTCCTGGGGAAGCATGGTCAGCGAAGGGCGTCTTTTCCTTTTGCAGAACCCGGTATTTGCCCTGACACCCGGTGTCTGTGTGGCAGTGCTTGTTATCTGTCTGAACATGTTTGGTGACGGTGTCCGCGATGCTCTGGACCCAAGACTCAGAGGCGAAGTTTAGGAGGAGGCCAAGGATGGAACACTTGTTGGAAATAAAAAATATTGAGACCTGTTTTAAGACAGACGGGCAGATGGTAAAGGCAGTGGACGGGGTTTCCCTGTATCTGGATCCCGGCGAGATCATCGGTATTGTCGGGGAGTCGGGGAGCGGAAAATCCGTTACCATGATGAGTATGCTCCAGCTGATCAGTTCTCCGGGAAAGATCACAGGGGGAGAGGTTTATATACAGGGCGAGGAGCAAAACATGCTGGAACTGGGCGTGGACAGCGAAAAGATGCGCCATATGAGGGGCGGAAAAGTCAGTATGATCTTCCAGGAACCCATGACTTCCCTGAATCCGGTGCTGACCATTGGGTATCAGATCCAGGAAAACATTATAGAACACCTTAAGATGAGCAAAGAGGACGCGAAAAAGCGTACCATTGAAATGCTTAAGCTGGTCAATATCCCGGATGCGGAGCAGAGGTTTGATTATTATCCCCAGCAGTTTTCCGGCGGCATGCGCCAGCGCATCATGATCGCCATGGCTATGTCATCGGAGCCAACGGTCCTGGTGGCGGACGAGGCGACCACGGCGCTGGATGTGACGACCCAGGCACAGCTTTTGGAGATGATCCGTGATATTGCGAAAAAGACGAATACGGCGGTCATTATTGTCACCCATAACTTGGGAATCGTAGCGCGGTTTGCGGAGCGGATCTACGTGATGTATTCCGGCAGCGTGGTGGAGATGACGGACGCCAAACGGCTGTTTGCCAATCCGGAACATCCCTACACCAGAGCGCTTTTGCGGGCGATCCCAAGGCTGGATGACCCCAAGGACCGCATTCTGATCCCCATAGAGGGACTGCCGCCAAACCCGGCCACACGCCCGTCCTACTGTCCTTTTTACGAGCGGTGCGAGTACAGGATGGACCGGTGCAGGGAGTGCGCCAAACCGGGGCTTAAGGAGCTGGAAAAGGAGCATTTTGCAGCCTGTCATCTGACTGAGGAGGAAAAGGCTGCCAAGGCAAAGGAGATCGCGGACAAAGAGGTGAAAAAAGCGCCTAAGATCCTTGTAGGGGGTGAACTGTGCCTGAATGTAAAGAATGTAAGAAAATATTTCCCCATTTACAGCGGCATGATGCGCAAAAAGACCGGGGAAGTAAAGGCCATTGAGGATATCAACTTTTACGCAAAAAAAGGTGAGACCCTGGGGATCGTGGGCGAGTCAGGCTGCGGCAAGACGACCCTGGCCCGGTGTATTATGAGGGTCTACAAACCGGAGGAGGGTGAGATCATCTTTAATGGCACGGATATAGCTGGTTTTAATGACAGGCAGATGTATCCGTTCCGGAGAAAGATCTCCATGATTTTCCAGGATCCGTTTTCCTCACTGGATCCAAGACAGACCGCGGAATCTATTGTGGGAGAATCGCTTCTGCTGCACAAGCTGGTTAAGAATAAGGCGGAATACAATGCCAGGGTGGACGAACTGTTCCGTATCGTGGGCTTGGATCCGGCGTTAAAATACAGGGTTCCCCATGAGTTTTCAGGGGGCCAGCGCCAGAGGATCGGTATAGCCAGAGCCCTTTCATCGGAGCCGGATATGATCATCTGCGATGAACCCATATCCGCGCTGGATGTTTCCATACAGGCCCAGATCATCAACCTGCTGGAGGAACTGCAGTCCCAGCTGGGCCTGACTTATCTGTTTATAGCCCATGACCTGGCTGTGGTAAAACATATCAGCAACCGGATTCTGGTAATGTACCTGGGCAGAGTGGTTGAAATCGCGGACTGTGATGAGCTTTACAGCAACACCCTTCACCCCTATACCAAGACGCTGCTCAGCGCGGTTCCTGTGGCTGACCCGGCAGTGGAGGAGTCCAGGGAACGTGTTCCCATCCGCGGTGAGGTGCCCAGCCTGACCAAACGGCCGGAGGGATGCCCCTTCCATGACAGGTGTTCCCATGTGTGCGACAGGTGCCGCAGGGAAGTGCCGGTGCTTAAGGATGTGGGAAAGGGACATGAGGTAGCATGCTTTTTATATGAACAGCAGTTCAACAAATAAAAACTATATAACAGGAGGAATGAATGATGAAGTTATCGAAGAAAGTCTTGGCACTGGCACTGGCCGCTGCAATGACAGCGGGTATGGTATCCGGCTGCGGAGGCGGCAGTAAGACATCCGCCACAGCAGCGCCCTCGGCAGGAAGCCAGGCTGCAGGAAGCGAAGCGGCGGGAAGCCAGGCTGCAGGAAATGATGGGGCAGAGAGCAAGGTTCCGGGTGAGATTGAAGCCGGAGGCAGCCTGACCATTGCCATACCGCAGCTGCACAATACATTTTTTATGCCCCAGTCCACTACCACCAGCGACCGCTTTGGGGCACAGCCCGTTCTGGAATCCCTGGGACGCGCTGATACGGAGGGAAATTATTTCCCATGGCTGGCTGAAGAGTTTGTTACGGATCCCGACAATCTTACGTTTACCATTAAATTAAGGGACGGCGTTAAATTCCACGATGGCTCTGTGTGTGACGGGGAGGCAGTTGCATGGAACATCCAGCAGTACATTGACAACGGCAAGGCAAGTGAGATCGGGACGCCCAGGGAAGTAAAAGTGGTGGATGACCTGACCGTACAGATCCAGTACGATGAGTGGGCCAATAACTGGGACAATGTAATAGGGGACATCTATATCTGCTCCAAGGAAGCCTATGAGAAGAACGGGGTGGAATGGTGCCAGACCCATGCAGTGGGAACCGGTCCATTTATCCTGGAATCCTTTATTGCCGACAACAAGATTACTTACACCAAGAACGAGGACTACAGGATCGAAGGACAGCCCTATATTGACCATCTGGAGATCGACATGATCACAGACACCAACACCATGATGTCCGCCCTTTTGAACAAGGAGGTGGGCGTGGCCATGAAGTTTGAAAATGATGCCATTATCAACGCCATCAAGCAGGCGGGATTTGAATCCGTGGGACGTAAAAACGCCAATGTAGCCGACATCAAGCACATTATCTGGAACAGTAAAAGCGACAAGCATCCAATGGGAGATTTAAAGGTACGTCAGGCCATCATGCATGCGATCCAGTGGGATGATGTTGCAAAAGCATTATCCGGCGGACTGGGAGAGTCAACCCCTCTGTTCTGTACCTCTGACTCCTGGGCATATGCACCGGATGCAAAATTCTATGAGTATGATCCGGACCTTGCAAAGCAGATGCTGGCGGAAGCAGGCTATCCGAACGGATTTGAGACAACCATCTATACAAAGGCGGTTGATAATGACACGGCAACCGCATTCCAGGCCATTTTGGCACAGATCGGTATCAAGGCTGAGGTCAATGTAATGGACAGCTCCGCCCTGGCGGCGATCCAGAAGGAAGATGACATTGACGGATTTATTGCAAACAGGGGAGCCAGCAAGATGGACTTCACAAACAACTATATCCGCCTCTATTCCTCAGAGGGGATCAAGAACCACGGCATCATGCTGCGCCCTGCTGAGTTTGAGGAGCCATTATTTGCAGCAAGGGCAGCTAAGACCATCGAGGAGAAGAAGGCCAACCTTCAGAAAGCTGCCAAGGCGCTGGTGCAGGATTATGTGATGATCACCCCAATGGCGGTGGTATATTATGAAACCTTTGCAGTTCCGGGATTAGAGGACAGCGGCATCTATGATGTGAGTCTGGAGCAGTGGACACCAGAGGCAGTACACTGGACAAAATAAAAATGACTAGAGTTAAAGGGGATTAATTATGCTGGGAGACAAAATCAAGGTTCAGTCAAAAGTAGTGTCTGATTACACGGATGAACAGCTTTTGTTCATCAAACAGATGGGTGTAAAATACGTATATGTGATATTTAAGGATGAGCACACGGACTATGATTCCGTGATGCGGTTCACGGAACGTCTTAGGAAATTTGACCTGACCGTAACGGATGCTGGTAATGTTGGGCTTTACAAGAGCGATAAAATCCACCTGGGATTAGAGGGCAGGGATAAGGCCATTGAGGATTACAACAATTTTAACCGTATCCTGGGAAAAGCCGGGATCCCTGTTGTGTACATGACATGGGAGCCCAACCAGGTACTGACCACCGCGTTTAAGGTGAGCCGGCATACCAGGGGAGGAATCGGGCGTGTGGTTGATATCGGCGAGCTGGAAAAACGTCCGTATACACACGGAAGGCTCTACACAAAGGAGGAAATGTGGGATAACTTTAAGTATTTCCTGGACCGTACCCTTCCTGTTTGTGAGGAGGCAAACGTTAAAATCGCCCTTCATCCCAACGATCCGCCCGTGGACTGCCTGGTTGGGATCTCCAACCTGATCACATCGGCGGAGGATTACAAGCATGCCTTTGAGCTGGCCGGCAACAGCCCCTATCTGGGGATGAAAATGTGTATCGGATGCTGGCTGGAAGGCGGGGACAAGTTCGGCAATGTAATGGAGGACATCCAATATTTTGTGGAGAACAAAAAGGTTCTCCTGGTGCATTTTAGAAATGTAAGCAGTACGATCCCGTATTTTGAGGAGACCCTGCTGGAGGACGGATACATGGATATGTATGAACTGATGAAACAGTTTGTACGCTATGATTATGACGGAGCCATCCATGTGGACCATGTTCCCGTGTGGGGAGAAAGCGTGGGAGGGGAGAACCCGTCCTGGGCCTACTGCACCGGATATATGAAAGCATTGCTGAACTGCGCAAAAGCAGAATTAAACAGATAAAGCAGGTAGGAATATGATCAGGTACAAAATGGATTATAAGACAGAACCCAGGTGGCGTGATACGGATTGGGTGATGGAAAAAGCGCGGGCGGCCTTAAAGGCCCCAGTGCTCCATATCACGGATGTGCAGAGCCCGCGCAGCACAGGCGGACCCCATGATTATTACTCCAACGGCGATTATTGGTGGCCAAATCCCGATACGCCGGATGGACTGCCATACATACAGAGGGACGGACAGACCAATCCGGACAATTTTAACGGACATCGGATCATCATGCGCCAGATGCGTACCAATGTTGTATTCCTCGCATCTGCTTATGTTCTCACAGGGGGAAGAACAATATGCAGCGCGGGCGGTCCGGCACCTTGGGGAGTTTTTCCTGGACAGGGACACCTATATGGCGCCTCACCTGTCCTATGCCCAGGCCATTCTTGGAATCTGTCCTGGCAGGGGGATCGGGATCATTGATACCCTTCATCTGGTGGATGTGGTGTTTGCCATTGAGCATTTGAGAAAGTCACCTTCCATGGAGCCTGAGGTCTACGAGGGACTGAAAAAATGGTTTGCCAGGTATCTTGGATGGATGCTGACTGATGCCAACGGCATACAGGAAATGAACAAAGACAACAACCATGGGGTGTGCTTTTTTGTACAGGCAGCGGCATTTGCGCGATTTACGGACAATGAACGGATCGTGGATTTCTGCAGGGAATATTACAAGAAGGGCCTTTTAAAACAGGAGGCAGAGGACGGTTCTTTTCCCCGGGAACTGGGAAGGACCAAACCCTACAATTATTCCCTCTTTATTGTGGACAACATGGTGTCGATGTGCCACCTTTTGTCCTCGCCCGGGGACAATCTGTGGGAGTATGAGTCCCCGGATGGAAGAAGCATAAAGAAGGCCCTGGATTTTATAACCCCCTATGTATTGGACAAGAAATGCTGGCCGTATCCCCCGGACGTCATGCATTTTGATGCGTTCCCGGCAAGGTATGGATTTATGATCCTGGCCGGCTGCGCGCTGGGGCGCCGGGAACTTCTGGATCTGTACGACCGGCTTCCGGCGGAATCCACGGATGAGGAGGCCAGGAGAAATATTGCATCACGGCAGCCTATGCTGTGGGTGTGAGAAAAACTGTAAGTGTGGAAATGCAGGTGTGAAAAAATGCAGGTGTGAAAAGGCTGCGGATTGTAAAATAAGGACGTTGTTTTGAACAAATAACGTCCTTATTTTTTACCCGTTTTTACAGTATGATAAGTATAAGGGTCAACAAGGAGGGGACAAAGCATGACCAGGAAAGGATTTAAGATGTTCCTCTATCCGGGTATGGCAGAGGAATATGAGCGCCGCCACAATGAACTGTGGCCGGAGATGAAAGAGATGATCCGCCGGCATGGCGGGAAGAATTATTCCATTTTTCTTGACAGGGAAACCAATGTTTTGTACGGTTACCTGGAGGTGGAGGATGAAGCCCTCTGGGCCGGATCAGCGGACACGCCCATCAACCGCAAATGGTGGGATTACATGGCTGATATTATGGAAACCAACCGGGATAACAGCCCGGTATGCGTGGATTTCCAACCAGTGTTCCATCTGGATTAAGGATACGGGGCTGCCCCATCTCAATAAAATACCTTCCATGAGAGGTGCATGCACCACTCCATGGAAGGTATTTTATTAAAACATTTAATTACTCAACTTCGATATCTATAACAACCGTGTCCATATTATCCGGGCTGGGAAGGCCGTTGGTGTAGGTAACGGAAACCGTATCTCCGGGTTTGATATCCTTATATGTTTCGCTCTGCTTTTCATCCAGGCCAAAAACATAGGATTCTGAATCTTCATCAGAGATAACGGTGATCATAAATCCTTTATTCACATCCACAATACCTGTGAGTACGCCCTCGGACGTATTGGAGGCGTTTTCCTCCTCCGGGTCGGTATCAGTCTGCTCTTTGGATGCCTGCTCTTTGGATGCCTGTTCTTTGGAGGCCTGTTCCCTGGAAGCCTCTGCCATTGGGACAGTGGTTGTCTTGGTAACGCTTGCTGTCTTGCCGGAGCAGGCGGAAGCGGATAGGGCAAAAGCCAAAGTTGCAGCAGCCACTAAGTATCTTTTTTTCATTATGTATTCCTCCATATCATGTCACTAATTTTGATTACCCTCATTAGACGTGGCAGAAATGGAAAAAGTTGCATGGTTTCTAAATTAATTTCTGAATACACTTCCGGCGTGTCCTTTATTTTGGCCGGAGTTTCGGGCGAAGGGGAAGGTGAACGATACTCCAGATAGTCCAAAAGTCGCTTTACTGCTAATGATGCAGTCTTTTTACTCCTTAGAGCAATCCCTATCTTGCGGTATGCAGGCAATTCCAATTCTTATGGAATGATCCGGTAGAGCACCCGTTTCAGAATCAGTTCCGTCAGGATGCTGATGCCGAGCCTGTTCTTCACCATGGACAAGATAGTGTAATCATCCCATGTTGTAAAATGAACCTTTGGGGTTAGGTGGCGGCGTTCAAAGATTTAGCGATAAACGAGGTGATAATGGATTGCCATTATCATCTTTTTGTGTTTCCAGGGGGGCTTTCTTAGCTCTCTTAACTTATTTTTTTAAAAATAAAGAAAAAATTGGAAATAAATCATGTAAAAATTAATTGTTCTAAAGTGGATATAGATGAAAATGGTAAAAAAGCATATAAAAATGAAAATATTTCGTAAAAAATATTGACATTGCACAATGCATGTGGTAAATAATATATATGAGTTACTTAAGGGAATTAAGTTAGTCCGAAAAGCTACTAAATAAATACAAAGGGGGATAAGAATTTGGATTGGGTAATAGGGGTGGATTTCGGGAGTGACTCTGCAAGAGCTGTGGTGGTAGATACAGAGGATGGACATAAAATAGGGGAAGGCATCTGTGATTATCCCCGGTGGATGAAGAATCAATATTGTAATCCATCTAAGGGAATGTTCAGGCAGCATCCCCAGGATTATATTGAGGCGCTTGAACGGTCTGTGGGAGCGGCGCTTAAGGCTGCAGGTCCAAAGGCAGGAGAGCGGATCAGGGCAATTTCTGTGGATACCACAGGGTCTACCCCGTGTCCTGTGGATGAGAACGGTACGCCATTGGCGCTTCTGCCGGAGTGTTCGGATAATCCTAATGCCATGTTCTATCTCTGGAAAGACCACACGGCAATTGCAGAGGCGATAGAAATAAATGATGCGCTCAGAAGCTTTGAGGGCGAGGATTACACAAGATTTCAGGGAACTTACTCTTCGGAATGGTACTGGGCTAAGATACTCCATGGGGTAAGGAACGATGAGACAGTGAAAAGGAAGGCGTATTCTTGGGTGGAGCATTGCGACTGGATACCTGCACTGCTGTCTGGGAGGACAAAACCGGAGACCATGTACCGCTGCAGCTGTGCGGCAGGACACAAGGCTTTGTGGCACAGCGATTTTGACGGGCTTCCCTCAGCGATATGTCTGGGAAGCGTGGACCCATATCTGGCTACCATGGTCAAACGGTATACGAAGGAACCCCAGACATCGGTGCATCCGGTCGGAAAGATCACAAAGGAGTGGGCAAAGCGACTGGGACTGAACGAGAATGTGGTCATTGGGGGCAGCTCCCTGGACGCACATGCAGGCGCGGTAGGCGCGGGGATTAAACCTGGAACCCTTGTCAAGGTGGTTGGCACATCTACGGTGGGTATGCTGGTCAATACAAGGGAGGATCTGAGGGGGAGTGATCTGAAGGACTGCTGCGGACAGGCTGAGAATTCCATTATTCCCGGCTACATCGGAATGGAAGCAGGGCAGGCAGCTTTTGGCGATATCTATTCATGGTATCGCAGGATCCTTTTGTGGCCTGTAAAGGAAATGATCCGCCAGATGGGAATGGATAGCAAGGATGAAGAACGATACATATCCATGATGCAGAAGAACTTAATCAATAAATTGTGTCAGGATGCAGTATCCATAAAGGATGATGAGGACTTGATCGTTCTGGATTGGTTTAACGGAAGGCGCTACCCCATGATCAATGAATCGGTGAAGGGGGCGGTCAGCGGCCTGACGCTGGGGACGGATGCTGTGTCATTGTTCCGCTCCATTGTACTTTCCACTGTATTTGGATCCAGAAGGATTTTTGATTCCTTTATCACCCGGGGGATCAAGATCGATGAGGTGATCACAGTGGGAGGAATTGCCAAGCGTTCTCCCCTTGTGATGCAGATGATGGCCGATGTATTAAAGAGGACCATCAAGGTAGCTAGATCAGAGCAGGCCTGTGCCCAGGGCGCAGCCATGTATGGAGCGGTGGCAGCCGGCATTTATCCGGATCTGCTAAAGGCCCAGGAGCATATGGTGGAAGGTTTTGAAAGAATTTATACACCCGATGTGAAAATGTTTGAAAAGTATGATATTCTATATAAAAAATATCTATCATTAGGACGTCATATTGAGCAGATTCAGGGAGATATGTAATCCTTTTGAGGAAAGAGAAGAATACATATGCAAAAGGGTGACAACAATTTAATAAATTTTACTAATAAAGTAAATGTACTCAACTTGTTATGGAGTGAGCCATCAATTTACCGCGCTGAAATTGCAAGATGTACCAGTCTTTCCATCCCCACTGTCATGAAGATCATTGATGATCTGTCTGCCAGAGGATTGGTGAAGGAAGTAGGAAAAGGGGTTTCCAGTGGAGGAAAACCGCCTGTTATGCTGGAGTTTAATAAGTCCGCATACTATGTCATTGGTGTCGATATCAATGAGTCCTGGACCGAAGTAGTGCTTGTGAATCTTCTTCTTGGTATTGAAGAAAAACGTATTCAGGATATACGAATAACCGATACCGTGGATTCCGTGATCCAAAGAGTCATAAAGGAGATCCATACCATATTGGAGCATAACAGCCAGAAGGCTGACCGGATCTTAGGTATCGGCATTGGAATTCCCGGGCTGATCGATCCAAAACGGGGGTATATATCTTACTCACCGGAGATGAACTGGCGTGATGTTAATATGAAGGAACTGTTCTGTAAGAACTTTGACGGAGAAATCGTAATCGAAGAACGGACCCGCGCCATGGCATCTGCTGAGATGCGCATCGGCAGGGCTCAGAATGTGAAGAATTTCCTGTATGTTAATAATAGCTCCGGCATCGGATCCGCCATTGTTATGAACGGCAAGCTGTATTACGGAAATAGCAAGTCCTCCGGACGTCTGGGGCATATGGTGGTTGAGAAGGATGGACTGCCCTGTAATTGCGGAAACCACGGATGCCTGGAGTTATACGCATCCGGCAACGCGATCGCAAGGATTGCAAGGCAGAGGGTTAAGGAGAATCACAATTCCCTTATCTATGATCTGGTATTCGGGGACTTGGATAAAGTGGATGTCTATATTGTGTTTGAGGCAGCCAGAAATGGTGATAGGACAGCTCTTGACGTACTTCGGGATGCGGCTGAGTATCTTGCGATGGCCGTATCCAGTGTCATCAACCTTATGGATCCCCAGTTGATCATATTTGAGGGGAAGGTGTGCCGGATAGGTGACATTTTTATGGGAATGTTTGAACAGGCACTGAATGAGCGGTATGCAAAATACATTGAGAGTGAGATTGAAATTGTCAGTGGAAAAGGAAGCAGCAATATGGCTTCTATTGGAGCGGCCACTTTTATATTGGAACGGTTTCTTGCCACCGGGGGTGAACTTGGCAGGACTCTGGAGCTTGTGGAGAATGGTATGGGAGAATAGGCGCGGGATTGATTAGATAATGCAAAAACTATGTGATGTACTAAAGGAGGTATTTATGAGAAAGAAATTAATTGCCGCAGTATTAAGTATCTGTATGTGCCAGTCACTACTGGCCGGATGCGGACAAAAAGCAGAAAGCAACACCAAAGCAGCGCCTGGCGCCACGGCAGAGATGGCCAGCCAAGAGGCCAAGACAGAGAAGGCGGAAGAAGGTACAGGTGGGAACATAACGCTGAAGTTCGCAACATGGGAGGCCAGTGATCTGGAGCGTCAGGCCATTCAAAGAGCTATTGACGGATTCGAGGAATCACATCCCAATGTATCTGTTGAATATACGGTCAATTCCTTCAGCGAGCACCATGCAAAGCTTAATACACAGATCAATGCAGGGGATGCACCAGATGTATTCTGGGTAAATCCGGAATATATGAGAGATTTTGTGAACCGTGACCAGCTCATGGACGTGACTGGGCTGATGGACGAAAAGGGCGTGGATGTGACGGATTATCTGCCCTCATCACTGGAAAAAATGCAATATGTTGATGAAAATGGTGACAGCCATATCTATGGTGTGGACTGCTGTATCGTAGGGCCGGTTATTTTCTATAATAAAGATCTTTTTGATGAAGCCGGAGTAGAGTATATTCCCACCAAGAAAGAAGACCAGTGGACCTGGGATGAGTTTGTGGAGAATATGAAGAAGCTTACCAAGGTGGAAAATGGCAAAACTGTACAGTATGGAACCTGTAATTTCGAGGAAAAGTTTTCGTTGTACACAACCCTGGAACTGCTTGGTTCTAATGGGGCTACCTGGTTTAATGAGGACTATACACAGGCAGTGGGAATAGATTCAGAGGCGACCCGGGACACGTTATCTAAGATTAAGGATCTGAGGACTGAATACGGTGTTGCGCCAAATCCAACTGCAGTAGGTGTGGATACCAGCCACTCACCCACCCAGATGTTTATGACAGGGCAGGTGGCATCGATCTTTGTCGGTTCATACGCTCTTCAGGAGCTGTCCCAGTCCGGCATTAATTTAGGCGCAGGCCTGCCTCCCAAGATGGCAGAGGGCACAAAACCCATTGGTTCAGCGAACCTGGACTGCATTTGGAAGGACACAAAACATCCGGAGGAAGCATTTGAACTTGTGCAGTACCTGACAAGCGTAGAGGTTTGCTCCGATGTTTATAAAACAGGACTTTGGATGCCCAACAGAGCATCCCTGTACAAAGAAGAAAACCAGGATCTGTGGTACAATCCCGAGGTTTATCCGGAAGGATGGCTGGATATGACATGGCTGTGGACAGAAGCTTCCTTAAGGCCATTTGACCATTTACGCAATACAGATGAAATTTATGATACATGTACCGTGTACATGGAAGACTATTTTTACAATGATGGGGACCTGAATACCATTCTTCCCGAGTGGCAGGAGGAAGTAAACGCATTGCTGGAGGAATAAAGGATCTGGTATCAGTGGACTGCAGGACAGGACGTGGAGGGTGCAATGAGCAAGGGACGAAAAAAAGTTGTGTATAATGACGCCTTTTGGGCAGGTATATTCCTGCTGCCCAGCCTGATCGGGCTGGTAATATTCACAATCTATCCGTTATTTAAATCATTTTATCTGAGTTTTACGGATTGGGATTTTGTGCACAAGGCAAATTTTATAGGAACAGCCAATTATATAAAGATGTTCTCCGATACAAAATTTATCAGAGTACTGCAGAATACCCTTGCCTACACGGCGGTCACGGTTCCTGTCCTGATCATAGTACCGCTGATACTGGCGGTTGCCCTTAACCAGAAGATAAAGGGCATACGGTTTTTCAGGGCTGCCTACTTTGTCCCTGTGATCGCATCCACGGTCTCTGTTTCCCTGATCTGGCAGTGGATGTTCAATGCGGATTTCGGTATGGTCAACTATATTCTGGGATGTCTGGGGATTTCGGGACCTAACTGGCTGACTGATAAGTCCTATGCACTTCCAGCCGTTATGTTTACAAGTATTTGGAAAAATGTGGGATATAATATGATGCTGTTCCTGGCAGG
>OBXC01001091.1_pt1 | contig 14518 bp, 9 predicted proteins | sample 1538111 | NCBI WGS metagenome assembly OBXC01 (sample SAMEA2580137, study PRJEB22360) | human gut metagenome | biome: human gut; feature: human-associated habitat; material: faeces | place: Denmark | collected 2008/2010 | reverse complement strand
GAATTTGCAGTTGTTAACAAAAAAGTGTCATAATTGTTATAGCTTTTTTCAATGAATTTTATTAGTGCTTTAGCATAGCCGTTATTGCGGTGTTCTACTAATGTTAAAATATTTTTGATTTCTACATTACCGTCAATTATTTCAACTGCAATAAATGAAACTGGTTCGTTATTGATAAAATAGCCATATAAACTACCATGCTCTAGATAATCTCTAACTAAATTAATATTTGGATCACTTTGGGTTAATAATTTATCATAATCTAATTTATTTATTATTTCTTTTATCATTTTAATCACTCCTAGCAGTATTATAAATTAAAGTATCATAAATAACAATATGGTATTTAAAGTGATAATATGGTTTGGTATAATTACTTCAAGGAGAACAGTTATGAAAAAGATAGTAATATTAATAGCGTTGTTATGCATGCTTGTGGGATGCTTTGGTGATAATGGTAGTGAAGTTAAAAAGACTGAAGTAAACAAAAAGGAGAATAACACAGTGGAGAAAAAAGAACCAGTTGAAACAAGTGTTAAATTAAACTTTGCTGGTGATTTTACATTGGGTAATTATGTTAATCAGGCGTATTCTGGTTCATTTGATCAAGAGTATGAAAAGAATGGGAAAGATAGTTCATATTTTTTAAAAAATGTAAAAAATGTTTTTGCAAGTGATGATTTAACAATTGTTAATCTTGAAGGACCATTAACTGATGCGACTGCACATGTTGAAAAGCAATTTCCGTTTAAAGGTTTAAAAGAGTATGCAAATATTTTAGTTGATGGTAGTATTGAGGTTGTGAGTTTAGCTAATAATCATTCAGAGGATTATTATAAACAAGGAATGGATGATACTAAAGCTGCACTTGAAGAAAAAGGAATTGGATATTTTGGTTATGCAACGTCTTTTGTTGAAGAAGTGAAAGGGATAAAGGTAGGCTTTTTAGGCTATCGCTCGATGTCGGTGTCGATGAATAATGAACAGGGACGTAAAACAATAAAAAATGCAATCGAAGATTTAAAAACAAATCAAGGAACTGATGTGGTTGTTGTATATTTTCATTGGGGAGTAGAACGTGAATATGATGCTAATGATGATCAACGTAATCTTGCGAAATTTACTATTGATAGTGGGGCAGATTTAGTGGTTGGGTCACATCCTCATGTTTTACAGGGAATTGAAAATTATAATGGTAAACCGATTGTTTATTCTTTAGGTAATTTTTGTTTTGGTGGTAACCGTAATCCAAGTGATAGTGATACGATGATTTATTCGGTTACAATGAATTTTGTTGATGGTGTTTATAGTAGTTGTGATTATGAAATTATTCCGTGTTCAATTACTTCGGTAAGTGGTAGAAATAATTATCAGCCGATGATTTTACAGGGTGATGAAAAAAAACGAGTTTTAAAGAAAGTAGAAAGGTATAGTTATTAATAGGTAATTAGTGTGATTAAAATGTTATTTTATTTTTTGTACAGTGGTTATATTATTTTGTTGATTGGTATATTAGGCGGAAGAGTTTCTGGTAATATTAATATGTTTAAATTTAGTGTTTGGTGCTTGGTGGCAGGTTTATTTGATTTTTTAATTAGTTATTTGGTTGTTTTTAAAAGTAAGAAAACGGTCCAAGAAATATCATCTAAGCAACAAAGGTTTAAAAAAGTAATTGAGTTACTTATAATCCCGTTGGTGGTTATATATTTGGCTAATTTTTTGATTTAAGATAAAATCAATATTTTTCTTGTAAATGCTTGAATCTTGTATAAATTAATGGTATTATGCATTTAGTTATACGACTGACGGAAGTGGAATTAACCACAGGGAGTATAATCATAGAAGAGCCGACCGTCTGGGCAAGAGTCTGGATTAGTGCGGGCTCTTTTTTAATTCTAGGGATAATGTAGAAGTATATTGATATTTGTAGTGGTTGAGAAAAGCATACAAATATGGTATAAATTAGGTATGTTTTAATTGTTTAAATAATATCTTTAGAAGAAATTGAAAATTATAATTGAAAGGGTGGCAGTATGTTAAGTGATGTTGAAATTGCACAAAGTGCAAAAATGGAACCAATTAGTGAAATTGCTAAAAAAGTTGGTTTACAAGATGATGATTTAGAATTATATGGTAAGTATAAAGCTAAAATTTCTTTATCAGCAATTAATCGTTTAGAAAATAATTCTGATGGAAAATTAATTCTTGTAACAGCAATTAATCCCACACCTGCTGGAGAAGGAAAAACAACAACAATGATTGGGTTGTCACAGGCCTTAAATAAGTTGGGAAAAAAATCAGTAGTAGCGATGAGAGAACCGTCTTTAGGACCATGTTTTGGAATTAAAGGTGGTGCAGCTGGTGGAGGATATGCTCAAGTGGTTCCAATGGAAGATATTAATCTGCATTTTACTGGTGATATTCATGCTATCACTGCTGCTAATAATTTAATTGCAGCAATGCTTGATAATTCGATTCATCAAGGAAATCCTTTGAATATTGATGTTCGTAATATTGTTTGGAAAAGAGTTGTTGATTTAAATGATCGTGCTTTACGTAATATTGTTTGTGGTTTAGGTGGTAAAGTAAATGGAGTGCCTCGTGAAGATGGCTTTGATATATCAGTAGCAAGTGAAGTAATGGCGATTCTTTGCTTAGCGACAAGTTTAGATGATTTAAAAGAACGTGCAGGAAAAATGATCGTTGCTTATGATTATGATGGTAATCCTGTTACTGTTAATGATATTGAAGCAACTGGTGCAGTTACGTTACTGTTAAAAGATGCAATCAAACCAAACTTAGTTCAAACATTGGATCATACGCCAGTCTTTGTTCATGGGGGTCCATTTGCAAACATTGCCCATGGATGTAATTCAGTTATGGCAACTAAATTAGCAATTAAATTAGGTGATTATGCAATTACTGAAGCAGGTTTTGGGGCTGATTTAGGAGCAGAGAAATTTTTAGATATTAAATGTCGTCAAGCTAATCTTGATCCTCAAGCAGTAGTGATTGTTGCTACAGTAAGAGCGTTAAAGATGCATGGTGGTGTTGATAAAAAAGAATTAGCTAATGAAAATTTAGAAGCATTAGCTAAAGGAGTAGAAAATTTAGAAAAACATATTGAAAATATAAAAAAATATAATTTACCAGCAGTAGTAGCTATCAATGCTTTTCCAACTGATAGCGAAGCTGAATTGCAACTTTTAAAAGATACTTGTGATAAAATGGGAGTTGATGTTGCAATTTCTGAAGTTTTTGCTAAAGGTGGCGATGGAGGAATTGAATTAGCTCAAAAATTATTAGATGTATTAGAAACTAAAGAAGCTAATTATAAACCATTGTATGATTTAGAGTTATCAATCAAAGAAAAAATTGAAGTTATTGCAAAAGAAATATATGGAGCTAGTGGTGTTGTTTTTGATAAAAAAGCAATTACAAAGATGAAAAAATATGAAGCACAAGGATTAGGAAAATTACCAATCTGTGTAGCTAAAACACAATATTCTTTATCTGATCAGCCAACATTATTGGGGCGTCCTAGTGGATTTACAATTAAGATCAATGATCTTATTCCATCAGCTGGAGCAGGTTTTTTAGTAGCAATCTCTGGTAGTATCATGAGAATGCCAGGACTTCCAAAACGACCAGCAGCAGTTAATATGGATATTGATAAAGACGGTAAGATTATTGGATTGTTCTAAATAGTTTTTAGTATTTTAATATGAAAGGATGTAAATATGAAAGTCGCAATCATTATGGGTTCAACTAGTGATTTAAATAAAGTAGAACCAGCAATTAGTATTTTAAAAGATTATGGTGTTGAGGTGAATGTTAGATGTCTTTCAGCTCATCGTGCACATCTTGGTTTAAGTAATTTTATTAAAGAAACAGAAACAGATGGTACAGAAGTTATTATCACAGCTGCAGGTATGGCTGCGGCTTTACCAGGGGTAGTTGCTTCACAAACAGTTTTACCAGTTATTGGAGTGCCAATCAGTGGTTCAACATTAGATGGGATGGATGCTTTATTATCGATTGTTCAAATGCCCTCAGGGATACCAGTTGCAACAGTAGCAATTAATGGTAGTAAAAATGCAGCATATTTAGCTTTACAGATTATGGCAATTAAACATGATAATATTAAAGAAAAATTAGTTGCTTATCGCAAAGAAATGGAAGCTCAAGCAATGAATGCAAATATGGAAGTAATGGAAAAATATAAATAAGAGGAGATTAGAAAAAATGGCAGAATTATTATACGAAGGAAAAGCAAAACAAGTTTATTTGACTGAAAAAGAAGATGAGTATTTGATTCATTATAAAGATGATGCAACTGCAGGTAATGGAGTTAAACATGATCAATTCGAAGGTAAAGGGGTTTTGAATAATACTATTTCTTGTATTATTTTTGATATGCTAGAAGAAGCCGGAATTAAAACTCATATGATTAAAAAATTAAATGATCGTGATATTTTAGTTAAAAAAGTAGATATTTTCCCATTAGAAGTAATTGTTAGAAATATTACTACAGGATCTTTTTGTAAAAGATTAGGGGCACCTGAAGGAGTAGTTTTAGATGAACCAATTTTTGAAATTAGTTATAAAAATGATGATTATGGTGATCCATTAATTAATGAAGATCATGCAGTAGCTTTAAAATTATGTACAAGAGATGAATATAATTTTATTAAACAAGAAACTTTAAAGATTAATGAATTATTAAAAGAGTTTTTCTTGAGTTTAAATTTAAAATTGGTTGATTTTAAGATTGAATTTGGAAAAACATCTAATGGTGAAATTTTATTAGCTGATGAAATTTCTCCAGATTCTTGCCGTTTGTGGGATGTAGAAACTAATCAAAAGTATGATAAAGATGTATTTAGACAAGACATTGGGGATCTAATTGAAACTTATAAAGCAGTACTTGCAAGAATGCAAAAATAATAAAGAGGAGAAATGAAAATGGATTATAAAAAGGCTGGAGTAGATATTGAAGCTGGCTATAAATCAGTTGAATTAATGAAAAAACATGTTAAAGAAACTTTAAGACCAGAAGTTTTAGGCGGACTTGGTGGTTTTGCAGGTGCCTTTGATTTGAGTGCGATTAAAAATATGGATGAACCAGTTTTGTTATCAGGAACTGACGGTTGTGGGACAAAAGTAAAACTTGCTTTTATTATGGATAAACATGATACAATTGGAATTGATGCTGTTGCAATGTGTGTTAATGATATTGCTTGTTCTGGAGGCGAACCATTATTTTTCTTAGATTATATTGCTTGTGGTAAAAATTATCCTGAAAAAATTGCAACAATTGTAAGCGGGGTAGCTGAAGGTTGTAAACAATCAGGATGTGCCTTAGTTGGCGGTGAAACTGCGGAACATCCAGGATTAATGCCTGAAAATGATTATGATTTAGCTGGTTTTGCAGTAGGTGTAGTTGATAAAAAAGATATTATTAATGGTGAAAATATTAAACCAGGAGATGTTTTGGTAGGAATTGCTTCAAGTGGTGTTCATAGTAATGGTTTTTCACTTGTACGTCAGGTTTTTGAGATGACTAAAGAGTCTTTAGATACATATTATGATGAACTTAATAAAACATTAGGTGAAGCTTTATTAATGCCAACTAGAATCTATGTAAAAGCACTTAAAAATGTTAAGGATGCTGGTGTTGTTGTAAAAGGATGTAGCCATATTACTGGTGGTGGCTTTGATGAAAATATTCCTAGAATGTTGCCAGAAGGAATAAAGGCAGTAATTAATAAGAATAGTTATCCAATTCCGGCAATTTTTGATTTGATTGCTAAAAATGGTAATATTAGCGAAGATATGATGTATAATACATTTAATATGGGCTTAGGGATGGTTATTGCCCTTGATCCAAAAGAAGTTGATAAAGCAATGGCAGCAATTAAAGAAGCAGGCGATGAATGTTATGTTGTAGGTCATGTTGAAGCAGGTAATAAAGGGGTAGAATTATGTTAAAAATTGCCGTCTTTGTTTCTGGCGGTGGAACTGATTTACAATCAATTATCGATGCTATTGAAGCTAATCAAATTAACGGTAAGATTGTTTTAGTCATTTCTAATCGTAAAAATGCATATGGATTAGAACGTGCTAAAAAAGCTGGGATTGAAACAGCAGTAGTTAAAAAAGATGATGAATTAATTGTTAAAATGTTAAAAGAGCGTGAAGTTGATTTAGTTGTTTTAGCAGGTTATTTAGCAATTTTGAGTGATGTTTTGATTGATGCGTATCCAAATAAAATAATTAATATTCATCCATCACTTATTCCTTCTTTTTGTGGACCAGGGTATTATGGTATGCATGTACATGATGAGGTATTAAAACGAGGAGTTAAGGTAACTGGAGCAACTGTTCATTTTGTAAGTAATGAAGTAGATGGGGGACCAATTATTTTACAAGAAGCGTGTAATATTGATGATTTAGATAATTCTGAAGATATTCAGGCAAGAGTTTTAGAAATTGAACATCGAATTTTGCCTAAAGCTGTTGCTTTATATTGTAATGGTAAAATTGTTGTTGAAAATGAAAGGGCTAAGGTGAAGTAAATGAAAAGAGCATTAGTTAGTGTTACGAATAAAGATGGTATCGTTGATTTTTGTAAGGGATTAGTAGAACTAGGTTTTGAAATTGTTTCTACTGGGGGGACAATGACAAAATTACAAGAAGCAAATATTCCATGTATTGCAATTGATGATGTTACTGGATTTCCAGAAATTTTAGATGGACGTGTTAAAACATTACATCCTAAGGTTCATGGTGGATTATTGTTCCGTCGAGATGTTTCTAAACATGTTGAAACAGTTAAAGAAATGGATATTAAACCAATTGATTTGGTTTGTGTTAATTTATATGAGTTTGAAAAAGCTTTAAAAGCAGGTAAACCAATGGAAGATATGATTGAAAATATTGATATTGGTGGTCCTTCAATGATTCGTTCAGCAGCTAAGAATTTTAAAGATGTTTTGATTGTTACTGATCCTAAAGATTATGATGTTGTTTTAACAGCTATTAAAGATAATCAAGATGATTTTGATTTTAGATTAAATCTTGCATATAAGGCATTTTCAACTACAGGTGCATATGATGCGATGATTTCTCGTTATTTTGCTGATGTTGTTGGTGATGACTTCCCTGATGTATTAAATATTAGTTTGAAAAAAACTGAGCATTTACGTTATGGTGAAAATTCTCAACAAAGAGCTAATGCATATGTTGATCCATTTGTTCAACATAGTTTATTGGATTATGAGCAATTACATGGTAAAGAAATTTCATTTAATAATGTAAATGATTTATATGGGGCAGTAGCTGTGGTTCGTGAATTTAGTGATCAAATTGTTACAGCAGCGATCAAACATTCAACACCTTGTGGGGTTGCTATTGGTAAGGATGGCTATGATTCTTATATGAAAGCTTATAATGCTGATCCTCAAAGTATTTTTGGTGGAATTGTTGCAGTTAATTATAAAATTGATAAACAAACAGCAGAAGAAATGCATAAGATTTTTTTAGAAATCGTAGCTGCTCCTGATTTTGATGAAGATGCTTTAGAAATATTAAAGAAGAAGAAAAATTTGAGAATTTTAAAACTTAAAGATTTAACTGTAAGAGAAGCTAAATATGATATTAAGTATTTAGAAGGTAAAGTTTTGGTACAAGATATTAATACTGAAATGATTAAAGAAATGAATTGTGTAACTGAAGCTAAACCAACTAATGAACAAATTAGCGATATGGAATTTGGAATGCGTGTAGTTAAATTTGTTAAATCAAATGCTATTTGTATTGTTAAAGATGGTGTTACTTTAGCAGTCGGTGGAGGACAAACTTCTCGTGTATGGGCATTAGAAAATGCTATTCATAATAATCCAGATAAAGATTTTAATGGAGCAGTACTTGCAAGTGATGCATTCTTCCCATTTAGTGATTGTGCTGAAGTTGCTTATAATGCAGGAATTGGTGCAATTGTACAACCTGGGGGATCAATTCGTGATCAAGATTCTATTGATTTTTGTAATGAAAAAGGAATTCCAATGGTATTTACAGGATATAGACATTTTAGACATTAATAGAGAGGTTTGAATATATGAAAGTACTAGTAATTGGTAGTGGTGGACGTGAACATGCCATTGCTTATAAATTAAATCAAAGTAGTAAGGTAGATAAAATCTATGCAATTCCTGGAAATCCAGGAATTGCTATGATTGGTGAATGTATTGAAGGTAGTGTTGAAGATAATCAAATGATTGTTGATTTTGCTAAAGAAAATAAAATTGATTTAACAGTTATTGGTCCTGAAGTACCTTTATGCAATGGTTTGGCCGATGATTTAGAAGCTGCAGGGTTAATGGCTTTTGGTCCAACTAAACATGCTGCAACTTTAGAAGGAAGTAAAGCTTTTTCTAAAGAATTTATGGTTAGACATAATATACCAACTGCTAAGTATAAAGAAGTTAATAGTTATGATGAGGCCATTGAAGCAATTAATGATTTTGATTATCCATTAGTAATTAAGGCTGATGGTTTAGCAGCAGGTAAAGGTGTAGTTATTGTTGATAATATAGATGATGCTAAATCAACATTGAAAGAAATGATGATTGATGGAAGTTTAGATGGTGCTGGAAGTAAAGTAGTATTGGAAGAGTTTTTAACTGGCTTTGAGTGTTCACTGTTGTGTTTCTGTGATGGTGATACAATTGTTCCAATGGTAAGTGCTAAAGACCATAAGCAAATTTATGATGGTAATACGGGTCCTAATACAGGTGGTATGGGAACTGTTTCGCCAAATCCATTTATGCCTGAAAATATGGATGAGGTATTGAAAAATGATATTTTAGATCCGTTTATGAAAGGATTAAAAGCGGATAATATGGATTATCGTGGTGTTGTTTTTATTGGTTTAATGATTGAAAATGGTAAAGCTAAAGTATTAGAATTTAATGTTCGTTTTGGTGATCCAGAAACACAATCGATTATGTTAAGATTAGATAGTGATTTATATGATATTATGGTTGGTTGTGCAACAAGAACTCTAAAAGATGTAGAAGTTAAATGGAATGATCAACATGTTGCTTGTTTAGTTTTAGCAAGTGGTGGCTATCCAGGAAGCTATACTAAAGGAATTGAAATTAAAAATATTGACGATTGTGATGAATGTGTTGTATTCCATGCTGGAACTAGTATTAAAGATGGTAAATTAGTTACTAGTGGCGGACGTGTTTTAAATATTTGTGCAACTGGTTCATCATTAGAAGATGTAAGAAATAAAGTATATGCAGTAGCTGATAAGATTGATTTTGAAGGTAAATATTACCGCAAGGATATTGGACTTAGATAGGGGGATAATAATGAGTGATGTAAAACGTATATATGTTGAAAAAAGAGTAGAATATGCAACAGAAGCAAATGAAATTAAACATAATTTAATTGAACAATTGGGATTAGAAATTAAAACATTAAGAGTTATTAACCGTTACGATGTTCAAGGAATAAACGATGATATTTTAAATGAAGGTATTAATACAATTTTATCTGAACCAATGGTTGATGATGTTTATCAAGAAGATTTCCCTAAAAATGAAGATGAAGCAATCTTTGCTATTGAATTTTTGCCTGGTCAATATGATCAAAGAGCGGATTCTTGTGAGCAATGTTTTGCTATTTTAACTGGTAATACTAATGCTAAAGTAAAATGTGCTCGTGTATTTGCAATTACTTTTACTGGTAATCAAGATGATGTCTTAAATCAAATTCAAAGTTTTTTAATTAACCCAGTAGATCAACGTTTAGCATCTTTAGATAAACCAGAAAATTTAAATGATGAAGTACCAGAAATTAAACCTGTGGCAACAATTACTGGTTTTAACGAGTTTGATAAAGAAGAACTTGAAAAATTCTTAGTTGATAATGGAATGGCAATGAATTATGATGATTTAAAAGTTACTCAGGATTATTTTAAAAATGAAGAAAAACGTGATCCTACGGAAACTGAATTGAAAGTATTAGATACATATTGGTCTGATCATTGTCGTCATACTACTTTTGCTACAGTTATTACTGATTTAGATATTGAAAATGGTGCTTTTAAAGAAATTTTAGAAAAAGATATTGAAAATTATAAGACAAGTAGACATTTAGTTTATGGAATTGATACAAAGCGTCCATTAACATTAATGGATTTAGCAACTATTTCGATGAAAGAATTACGTAAAACAGGTTATTTAGATGATTTAGAAGTTTCTGAAGAAATTAATGCTTGTTCAGTAGAAATTACAGTACATACAACTGATGGAGATGAACAATGGCTATTAATGTTTAAAAACGAAACACATAATCACCCAACAGAAATTGAGCCATTTGGTGGGGCTGCGACTTGTTTAGGTGGAGCAATTCGTGATCCATTATCAGGACGTGCTTATGTATATCAAAGTATGCGTATTACAGGAGCAGGTGATCCACGTAAATCATTAGAGGAAACAATTAAAGGTAAATTACCACAACGTAAGATTTGTCAAGAATCAGCTCATGGTTTTTCTTCTTACGGGAACCAAATTGGTTTAACAACTGGTTATGTTCATGAAATTTATGATGAAGGTTATGTAGCTAAAAGAATGGAATTAGGTGCAGTAGTAGCTGCAGCACCAAAAGAACAAGTTAAACGTTTAGAACCATTAAAAGGACATGTTGTTTTATTGATTGGTGGTCGTACTGGACGTGATGGAATTGGTGGGGCTACTGGTTCTTCTAAATCTCATGATATTAAGTCAATTGAAACAGCAGGGGCTGAAGTTCAAAAAGGTAATCCTGTTGAAGAAAGAAAAATTCAACGTTTATTTAGAAATAAAGAAGTAAGTGAAAAAATTGTTCGTTGTAATGATTTTGGAGCGGGTGGAGTATGTGTTGCTGTTGGTGAATTAGCACCAGGTCTAGAAATTGATTTAGATGCTGTTTTAAAGAAATATGATGGATTAACTGGAACAGAGTTAGCAATTTCTGAATCTCAAGAACGTATGGCAATTGTAGTGGATAGTAAAGATGTTGATTTTATTAAAACTGAATGTGCTAAGGAAAACCTAGAGGTTGTTCAAGTTGCTATCGTTACTGATCAAAATCGTTTGATAATGAGACATATGGGAAAAGATATTGTTAATATTTCACGTGAGTTTTTAGATGCAGCTGGAGCAAAGCGTTATCAAGATGTTAGAATTACTTTACCTGATTTTGAAAATACGCCATTTGATAAACAACCGCAAAGTGATTTTGTTGATACTATAACTAATACATTATCTAAATTAAGTGTTGCTTCACAAAAAGGTTTGATTGAAAGATTTGACTCTTCAATTGGCAATGGAACAGTTTTATCACCATTTGGAGGAATTAAATATCATAGTGAAACTGAAGGAATGGCAGCCTTGATACCAGTATTAGGAAAAGAAACAACAACTGCATCAATTATGACGTATGGGTACAATCCAGTAATTTCTAAATGGTCACCATATCATGGTTCAATTTATGCAATTGTTGAATCAGTTGCAAAAATTGTTGCAATGGGAGGTAATTATCATAATATTCGTTTTTCATTCCAAGAATATTTTGAAAAATTATTAACAAATCCAACTACTTGGGGTAAACCTACAGCAGCATTATTAGGTGCTTATCGTGTTCAAAATGCTTTGAAATTACCTTCAATTGGTGGTAAAGATAGTATGTCAGGTTCATTTGAGGATTTACATGTACCACCAACATTAGTTTCTTTTGCAATTACAAGTAGTGATGTTGATGATATTATGACGCCTGAAATTAAAGAAGCTGGACATGTATTAGTAGAAGTTGTTATTAATAAAGATGAGTATCATGTATTTGACTTTGATCATTTACAAAAACAATATGATGCAATTATGGCATTAATGAAAGAAAATAAAATTTATAGTGCTTATACTGTTAAAGATGGTGGCGTGATTGAAGCAGTTAGTAAGATGGCTTTTGGTAATGGTATTGGCGTTGCTTTTAATGGTGAATATGATTTAGATAGTTATGTGATGCGTGATTACGGAAATATCATCATTGAAGTTAAAAATGAAGAAGCTTTAGGTATTTTTGATAATTATCGTATTGTTGGTACTACTAATGATAGTGAAGTATTATCATATGGACATGAAGTTATTTCTTTAGATGAAGCTTATGCAATTAATAAAGCACCATTAGAAGGTGTTTATCCAACAAGAGAAATGGCACCTACAAATGAAATTAAAGTAGCTGCATGTAATACACGTTCTACTTTAAAGGCAAAAGTTATTGTTGAAACACCACTTGTAGTTATTCCGGTATTCCCAGGAACTAACTGTGAGTATGATTCAAAACGTGCTTTTGAAAAAGCTGGAGCAAAAGTTCAATTAGTTTTAATTAGAAATAAAACAGAGCAAATGCTTACAGATTCAATTAATGAATTGGAAACAGCAATCAGACAAGCTAATATTGTAATGTTGCCAGGAGGATTTAGTGCTGGAGATGAACCTGAAGGGTCTGGTAAATTTATTGCTACAGTATTAAAGAATCCTCGTTTAAAAGATGCAATTAGTGATTTATTAGATAATCGTGATGGATTGATGATAGGGATTTGTAATGGATTCCAAGCACTGATTAAGCTAGGATTATTACCATATGGTAAAATTCAAGATATGTCTAAAAATGATCCAACACTAACTTTCAATACAATTGGTCGTCATGTTTCACAAATGGTCGATACAAGAATTGGAAGTGTTAAATCACCTTGGCTAAAATATGTAAATGTTGATGATATTCATACAATTCCAGTTAGTCATGGTGAAGGACGTTTTGTAGCACCAAAAGAAGTTATTGAGGAGTTGTTTGAAAATGGACAAGTATTCTCTCAATATGTAGATCCAAATCGTAAGGTAACAATGCAAACTCCTTATAATCCAAATGGTTCAATGTATGCGATTGAAGGAATTGTTTCTCGTGATGGTCGTGTTATTGGTAAAATGGGTCATAGTGAACGTCAAGGTGAAAATCGCTTTAAAAATATTTATGGTGAAATGGATCAAAAATTATTTGAAGCAGGTGTAGATTATTTTAAAGGTGGAAAATAGAATGGAAAAACAAGAGTTTGAATGTTTAACGCTTTGTCCATTAGATGGACGTTATTCAGGGATTAAAGATGCATTGGGGGAGTATTTTTCAGAATATGCATTAGTAAAGTATCGTGTTTTGGTTGAAATTCAATGGTTAAAGTTTTTAATTGAAAATGTTGAAAGCGATATTTTAACTAAATTTGATGTAAAAGAGATGGATAAACTTACAGCCATTTTTAGCGAATTTAATTATGATTCTTTTGCAAGAATTAAAGAAATTGAAAATACTACTCGTCATGATGTTAAAGCTGTTGAGTATTTTATTGATGAAAAGTTAGAAGCATTAGGATTTGGATATTTACAAAGTTTCGTTCATATTGGATGTACTTCTGAAGATATTAATAATACATCATATGCATGTATGTTAAAATATGGTTTAAAAGATGTTTGGTTACCTAAAGCAAAAGAATTTGCAGCGCATATTGATAAATGGGCTGATGAACATAGTGATGATGCGATGCTTGCACATACTCATGGGCAACCAGCAACACCAACTACAATTGGTAAGGAATTTAAGGTGTATGCATATCGTTTCTTATCAAGTATTGAAAATGTTGAAAGTATTAAAATTAAAGCTAAATTTAATGGGGCAACAGGTAATTATAGCGCTATTTTAACAGCTTTTCCTGATATTGATTGGCAAACTATGGCTAAGAAATTTGTTGAAGAGTATTTAGGTTTAACTTTTAATCCATTAACTACACAAATTGAAAGTCATGATTATACTTGTCATATTCTAGATGGAATTCGTCATTTTAATAACGTATTAGTTGATTTTGATGTTGATATGTGGTTGTATATTTCAATGGAATACTTTAAACAAATTCCAGTTAAAGGTGAAGTTGGAAGTAGTACAATGCCACATAAAGTTAATCCAATTCGTTTTGAAAATAGTGAAGCTAATATTGATATGTCAAATAATATTTGTGTTGCTTTATCAAATAAACTTCCTAAATCAAGAATGCAACGTGACTTATCAGATTCTTCTAGTCAAAGAAATTTAGGTTTAGCGTTTGGATATTCTTTACAAGCAATTAATGAAACTACAAATGGTTTAGCTAAATGTGTAGTAAATAAAGAAAAACTTGCTTATGATTTAAATGAAAAATGGGAAGTACTAGCAGAACCAATTCAAACAATGTTAAGAAAATATGGAGTACCTGATGCTTATGATACATTAAAAGCATTGACAAGAGGTAAGAGTATTTCTAAAGATGATATCTTAAAATTTGCAGAAAGCTTAGATATTTTATCTAGTCAAGATCGTCAAACTTTAATTGACATGACACCAGCTTCTTATATTGGTCTTGCCAATATACTTGCAAAAATTGATT
>OBXC01001085.1_pt1 | contig 14561 bp, 6 predicted proteins | sample 1538111 | NCBI WGS metagenome assembly OBXC01 (sample SAMEA2580137, study PRJEB22360) | human gut metagenome | biome: human gut; feature: human-associated habitat; material: faeces | place: Denmark | collected 2008/2010 | reverse complement strand
AAACGGCCGGCGCCAGTGATTGGAAAGAAATTGCTGCCGTAGATTTCAGCGGGCTGGAAAGTTTGGATAACTTAAAGGACGGCTGGGTGGTCAGCGGAGGTTCAGGAACAGCAGAACTGGTTGAGGCAGGTGAGAGTGCAGAGGGAAAGGCCCTGAAGCTTACACGGTCATCAGATGGAGCTGTCACGCAATTAGTAAGAAGTGCATTGGGAATCGACAAAAGTAACTGCTCCTATGTATCGATAGAAACCAGACTGAAGCTTGGTACAGAAAAAGGCAACAAGCAGTGGAGTATCCCGTATATTAAGGATAAAAATGGAAAGGTAGCGTATACAGTCTTCGTAAGTGATGATGCGAACCAGTGGAGCCAGTATAAAACCCATGTTAATGGTACGAACAACCAGGCAGCAGGCACAGCGGTTCCCGGAACGTGGCAGACCGTCCGCATGGATATTAACCTGGAAAAGAATACGTTCCGTGTCTCTGTGGACGGCTCTTATGTGTTGTACGATGAGAATGCGAGAAGTGCAGCAGACAGCCTTGATACAATCCAGTTTTATGCGGACAGCTGGAATCGCGGAACTGTTTACATTCAGTCAGTAAAAGTGATGGGGCAGCAGGAGCATAAGGCAGGAACGACTTACTATGTGAGTAGCGAGGGCAATGATGAAGCGGCGGGGACATCGGAGAATACTGCATGGAAGACGCTTGGGCGGGTAAACCGCGAGCATTTTATCCCTGGAGACAGGATCTTGTTCCGTTGCGGAGATGAATGGGAAAATGAGACGCTTTTTCCACAGGGAAGCGGTAGTGCGGATGAAAAAATAGTTCTTGGCAGCTACGGAGAGGGGGCTATGCCTAAAATCTCCACAAACGGAAAGGCTGCGGATGCGGTCTGCCTGTACAATCAGGAATACTGGGAAATCTGCGGTCTGGATATCTCCAATACCGTGGAAGGTTTTTCCCAACTGTCGGGAGATGGAAACGGAGACGGGACACCGCCTGAAACTAATAATGCAGACCGAAACGCTGCAGATGGAAAATTGTTGGGTGAGTACCGGGGAATCCATATCGCGGGCCGTGATGTAGCTTCTTTAAAAGGTTACCATCTTCATGATTTGCTGATACATGATGTGACCGGTGTAGTGAGTTGGATTGGTGATACCGGACTTAAGGATGCCGGAATTGTGAACAATGCAGGTCTTGACGGCTCCAAGCGTACCGGAGGAATCCTTATCGAATGCCTGAAACCGAGCGGTAACCAGCCAACCCAGTTCAGCGATATTGTAATCGAGGACAGTGAATTTATCAATAATTCTTTCTGTGGCATAACAGTTAAGCAATGGAATGGTGAAGGCAGCCAGTATAGTAATAATCCAGGTTGGGCGAATCGGAACAGGGCAGGCGGAGCGCCGGATTACTACGATGCCAACTGGTATCCCCACAGCAATATTATAATTCAGGATAACTACATCAACCAGGGGGCTTCTGCCTATGCCTGCAATGGTATTTACTTGACCAGCAGTAAAGATTCCGTTATTCAGAGAAATGTCCTGGAACACATTGGAACCTGTGGAATCGAACTGTATTTTGCCGATAATGTGGCAGTTCAGTATAATGAGATTTCTGATGTGGTTAAAAAGGGCGGCGGCGCCGATGACAATGCCATAGATCCGGACTGGCGGGTAACAAATTCTCTGATCCAGTATAATTACATTCATGATGCAGGGGAAGGCTTCCTTTTATGCGGTGTTCATTTTAACTCCGGGGTAATCCGTTATAACCTGGTGCAGGACTGTGGAAGAAGTTATGTTCATTACTCTATGGGAAGCGGCTATTTCCAGATTTATAATAATATCTTCTACCGCAGTAAAGACGGTAATGGTACCAATAATTTCGATCCCTGGGGAGGTGGAAGTGCCGCCTATTTTAACAATGTGTTCTATGATGGAAAAGGACAGGGATTTAATTTCAGCGGAGGCAGCAACTTTGCCTATGACAATAATGCATATTACGGAACAGCACCTACAAGTAAGGATAAAAATCCGATTCTGCTGACTGATGATCCGTTTGAGGGAGACGCGCCCTCTCTGAACAGAAAGGGAAATTTCAAGACCGGCGTTCTTTTGGAGGCAAATGGATTGAGACCCAGAGTAGACTCTCCATTGATTGCAGCGGGAGTTGACCGGGATCCGAATGGATACAGCATAGATGATGGTCTGAAATCCAAAGGAAGCAAGTTTAATTTTACTTCACTGGACAAGGCAGATACGAATTACCTGGGCGACTGTATTAATATTGGAAGAATGGATTATCCAACTTTCGAAAAAACGGATGCTGAGGCAACCTTTGATTCGCCAAAGACACAGACGGTAGCGGATCAGAATGCACCTACGATCGGCATGTTTGAACTAAGCCTGGCTCCAGATGCGGTAATTCTCCGCGGCACTGTTACAGATGGATTGAATCCTGTCACGGGTGCAGTTGTAGAAGTGACAAGTGGAGATAAAACGGTTGAGGCTGTGACTAATAAGAGCGGCGTTTACTCGATTGTGCAGGGCTTGGCTCCGGGTGTAGCTACAATTACGGTTAAATGCGAGAAAGAAGATATAACAGACACTATCACACTGGAGGGAGGAAAAGTCAATCAGCACGATGTGACAGTTCCGATGGCAGACATGCCGGGATCATTTGAAAATGTTCTGATAGAAGAAAACTTTGAAGAACAGACGGATCCTGATAATTTCGGATTTTCACATGGAACAAAGATTGAGAATGGAAAACTGGTACTGACGGCAGGCAGTATGGGAAATGCAACCACAGCAGTTAAGACCTTTGGCCCTGAGATTACAGGGCAAAGAGGAATTGACATGACATTCGATTATGTCTGCACAAAGGGAGATAAACAGGGATTTGAATTCCGGGATTCATACGGAAGACTGTTGTTTGCGATATGTGCGGCAGCAGATAAGAATGATTTAAGGCCATCCGTAACCGGAGGAGCAGTAGATGATTCAAAAGCGGCAGCCGCCGAAGAACCATCCTGGAATCATATCGACATGAATAAGGATACAACGTATACGATCCGTGTGCACGCTGATTTTGAGGAGAAAACAGTCAGCTATTCCATCACGGAAAAAGACGGCAAGGTGGCAGCGCAGGAGATTGCAATTCCTACAGAAGCTTCCAATCTTGCAAAGATGATTGCCTGCAACTGGTGGGTCGGGCAGCCTCAGTATATCGATAATTTCAGGCTGACAGCTCCTGAAGCAGCACTGGATCTGCCGCTGGAAGGAAAAACGCTCTATGCGTTTGGCGACAGTATTGTTGCAGGCCATCAGTATACGAAACACAGCTTTGCTGATTTCATAGCAGATCAGGAGGGAATGATCCTTCAGAAATATGCGGTAAACGGGGCTACCATTATGGAGGCCGGTTATTCTGGAGGGCAGATTTTATCCCAGTTAAATAGTGCGCCGGACGAAGCACCGGATTATATTATCTTTGATGGTGGAACAAATGACGCAGAGTATCTCTTAAACAAGGACAGCGAGTCCCTTGGCACAATCGTGGAGGAATGTGATCCGGAACGATTCGATACAGATACTTTTGCAGGTGCTTTTGAGAAGACGGTTTATGAGATGAAGAAGAAATGGCCGGATGCTCAGTTGGTTTATGTAGCGGTACATAAGCTTGGCTCACGGGATGAGTCAATGCAGGATAAACTTCATGAACTGGAGCTTGCCGCCTGTGCAAAGTGGGAAGTAGCGGTTGCCAATCTCTATGACGATTCAGAACTGGATACTAGAAAGGAACCCCACAAGAACCGATATACCTTCAATTCCCTGGATAGTAATGGCCTTCCGGGAACAAATGGATCGGGAACGCATCCAAATTTAGCGGCGATTGAAGAATTCTATGTACCTGCAGTTACCGGGGCATTGCGCAGACCAGAGGTGCCCTCATCAGATAAAGAGGTCCTGACAGCTCTGATAGAAGAGGCGGAAAAAGAAACGGAGAAAACGGATATCTACTCTCCAGAGGCAATTGAAGCGGTTAAAAAGGCAATCGAAGCGGCCAAAAAGACAGCTGAAAAAGTATTTGCAACGCAGAAAGAAGTGGACGATCAGATCAAACAGCTGAAAAAGGCAATGGATGAACTGAAGGGAACAGAAACCGGATATTACACAGAACGTATTAAAGTAACGAAAAAACCAGAACGTACCAACTATGAAATTGGTGACCGCTTTGATCCGGAGGGAATGGAAGTTACGATTTATGAAATTGCCAGCAGCAGTAATGCTGCACGTTCGAGAGTGCTTTCGCCGGAGGAGTATGAAGTAGAGTCTGAGAGCTTTGAAACTGCAGGAACGAAAACGGTTACCACAGTATATCATGGAGTTGGAAGTGATGGACAAGAAGAGGCGTTTTATGATTCCTTTACAGTGGAAGTAATAGAAGCGCTGGAGAACGAAGTCTATACAACCGGAATTAAAGTAACGAGAAAACCAAATAAGTTAATGTATGAGACCGGAGACGACTTTGACCCGGCAGGGATGAAGGTAGTCGCTTATGAAGTGGCAAGTGCCAGCAATGCATCACGGAACGAACGAACACTAAATCCTGATGAGTACCAGATAAGGCATGAATCGTTCGATACAGACGGGACAAAGAAGGTTACAGTTTATTACGAGGCAGAAAATAAGGAAGGGGATAATGAAGTATTTACCGATTCCTTCACCGTAACCGTAACAGAAGTCTGGGAAGAGTATTATACAACCGGAATAGAAGTACGGAAAAAGCCGGATAAGACGGTTTATAAGACAGGAGAAGACTTCGACCCAGAGGGAATGAAAGTAGTCGCTTATGAAAGACGGGCAACCGCCAGCAATGCAGAGCGCAGGGAAAGAGTGCTTACGGAAGATGAGTACGATCTGGATATCCCGTCCTTTGGAATACAGGGAAGCAAGACCATCAAAGTGGTGTATGAGGGAGTGGATAAAAACGGAGAGGATAAAACCTTTAAGGATACCTTTACAGTTAAGGTTCTGGGACGTACGGTCAGCAGCAATGACAACGACAGCGACAGCAGCGGAAGCGTCTATATACCGGATGACAGTATCACCGGAACGTGGCAGGGCGGCCAGAATGAACCGTGGAAGTTTAAAAAGAGCACTGGAACATATGCAACAAATGAATGGGCTAAAATAAATGGGAAATGGTATCATTTTGATCAGGATAGCAATATGCAGACCGGCTGGTTGTCTGACCAGAACAAGTGGTATCTGTTAAATCCGGATGGTGCCATGTGTGCCGATACCTGGGTCCTGGTGAACGGGAAATGGTATTATTTCAATGCAGATGGGTCTATGAAGTGCAATGAGTGGTATTTCTATAAGGAAGACTGGTACTATCTTGGAAGAGATGGAGACATGCTGGTAAGTGATATAACACCGGATGGATATCAGGTGGATTCAGAAGGAAAATGGATTAAGTGATGAATAACACTTAAGCAGACTTGGAAAGAAAAACTACGAATACCGCAGATGAATCAAGTCTGCGGTATTCGTAGCTGTATATCAGAGAATTAAAACTACCACAGTTTCGTCAGAAACGGCGTAAAATTTGCAGCAGCATTCACATAGTAGCAGATAATAAGAGAGATACTTACCGATCTCCAGCGCATGTCCTGAGTGGGGCGCGTGATCCACAAGAGCGGGTTTAATGGAAGAAATACTTATGGCAGCCAGCATGGGATAATCGGTATCATTAATTAAAACCAGTCCTGGTTCTTGTAGAAAACATTAGTGCCAGAGAAGAAAACTACATATGTGGCATGGGGGTGACCAGATGTGATGAAAGTACTTATTACAAAAGATGTATGTAGGGAAAATTTGATAGTACATATATATGGAAACGGTATCATGACAGGCATAGATGCCATAATACGGAATACACTCATTGAATGACTAAAAGGAGAATGACTTATGAAGGATTATATTCGTTCTATTGCAGAAAACATTAGAAAATTACGTGAGCAAAAAGGAATGACACAAGAAGAACTAGCAGAATTAGCAGGAATATCTCAAAGCCATCTGAGTAAGTTTGAAGCTGGCTCCAGAAACATTGGAATGAAAACATATACAAGGATTCTGGAAGCATTAGGAGCTGTTCCTGTTTTGTTATCAGAAGTAGAACGAATTGAGAGGCATGTGGAGTTGTTGGAGCGTTTTATATGTTTAATAAAAGAGTGTTCCGAGGTTGAATTAAGATTTTTCATGGACATGTTGGAATCCATGAAGGATAATATAAATAAATTAAAATCAGATGAAGAAAAGAAAAAGGTCAGATTTCCACGCAATACCTGTTCAAATGATAAGTTGTCTAGGGAATGGGCTTCATGATGTCATTTCGCTAAAGGAGAGTCATTAATATGGCGACACTTTTCATTATGCGTCGGGTAGACTCAGTTGAGCACGCGAAATATCTACAACCCGCTATTGCCATGTTCAGCCGCTGATATCTTGAAGATTACCCAATCCATGTCTGGAAACGAAGCGATGGACTTTTGGTAATCGGATTACCACAGAGAAGTGCTGTCAATTATTACTTCTCCATTACTGTACGATATATACAGCCAGTAATGATCGGTGTTGTTGCATTTATTACGAATGTGCTTTTGATGATATACTGAACGGCGATAGCTCATTATTGCAACGAATGTTAAGCAATCTGATATGCAACAGTATTGTACACAATCCAGATGGCTACAAGATAAGTGTTTTTGTTGGAGGCTGAAGCATGTTTTTTCAGTGCTGTCTCGCATGGATTAAGTGTAAGAATAGAGCTTCCACTCTGAAATAGAAAAGCAAGGAGCAGCCTCCAAGCATAGAAAGCTGCTCCTTGCTTATTTTTTCATAATCATATCGGTAGGCTGATATCCGATGTCAAACGGTTTCAGTGCCCTCCTGATTCTGTACTCCTGCGGATTAAGAGTCAGCGCACAGTCAGCGGAGCCGCTGCAGGTAACTCTGTTATTTGAAAATCTCGGGCTGTCAGCATCAATCTGTCAAGCAGTCATTTTACTATAGCCTCCACCATATAGTTGAGGGCCAGTACAACTGTTTTCCCATGTCACTACCATCTTTTTCCTTCGTCTTCTAAAAGCCTTTTTAGCAAATATGCTATTCTGCACTGATTGTATCAACAATTGACGTGGAATATCACAACAGATGAGACAAAGGCGATAGAACGGATACGAAAAACGATAGAGTATCAGAAAACCCACGATTGCATAAACAGAGTGGTCTCCGGTCTTGACCAAACGTTTTGGTACATCGCCTCCCAGTCCTTAAAGTCTGCCTTTTTAAGCACGATATCCTCTGCTTCCACTTTTTCCTGCTTTCAAAAATGCGAAATGATCATACACTTTTCTAGTTTACCACTGTCGGTGCCTCTAAGTGCAAGTATTGGAAAATGGAGGCAGGAGCTATACCGTTTACACGGATATTCGGAGCCAACGGTTTAGCTAAAGATTTTGTCAGGCAGTGGACAGCCGCTTTTGAAGCATCTCAGGCAGACAGATAAATTATACACAAAGAAACGTTAGGCGTAGCAGCCAAATGGTTATTACGCCTGGCGTTTTTTTGTGTATGGGATTATTTACCATAAATGTAAATCAAAGGATTGGAAGGCTGATCGGATATTTTTGCACGAAAAAAGTGTCGTTATATAGCAAAAAAACTGAAATGGATAATTTTAGGGAAAATTCATGTAGAATTATTCCAGCCAGTCCATTTTAAAATATACTTTAATACTGTAAAATACTACCAAATGAAAAGGAGGAACAGAGGGATATGATACTTAACAGTTTTGATATTGCCCAAAATATCCGGTTAGTGCGAGAGACAAAAGGACTTACAATAGAAAAACTTGCAGAATTAGCAGGCGTTTCGGCAAATCATATGAGCAAAGTAGAGAATGGCCTAAGAAATTTAAGTATGGAGTCATATTTAAATGTATTACAGGCATTAGATGTATATCCGGTTTTTGTTGCAGGGGCAGATGATGGGAAAGAAACGAAAAAAGATATTTCGGATTTTATGGAGATCATTAAAGACTGTTCCGGAAGAGAAGTGGCCTTTTTATTGAATATGGCTGTAAGTATGAAAGAAAATATGATAAAAACTGGACTTACTGCAAGCGGAAAATAATAACTGGATAATGATATGTTATGATCATGACATTTTTGGCATTAAAGGAGAACAAGATGAAAGAATACATATATTGGTGGCCCATTTTTTTCTAATTGACTTGGCATTTATGTTTAATTCAATTATTGTCTTTGTAATTGTGCTTATTATAAGTTAATAGGAGTTAAAAATGCTGACCGTTGAAGAATTAGAAGAATTACAAAATATAAGTATAGATCAGATGGATCCAAATACATTGGTGGATTTGAACAGTATAAGAGTTGATACTTCCCAGCCCAAAGAAAAGCGCATTAAAATGCTGTTGGAAAGTGGAATCAATCCATATTTTTTTCGGGTGGGAAATATGAAAATAAAAGTTGCTTATTCAAATACAGGGAAAACACTATCTGATATTATCGAAAATTTAGTGGAAAAAGCAGAGATTTGAATAAGAACACAAATGAGAAAAAATAAAAAGTAGGTGATTATGTTAGATGGTATGGACAACTGATTTGGATCATGGTAGAATAAAGGCGGAATAGAACTAAAGATTAAGCAGGTTCCTGCTACTTATTTGGTGTATAGCCGTCCGTTTCAGGAGGGTCATACAGCTGACTAATAAGTGGTTAGGAGCTGTTTTTATGTTTAAAAAGTATAATCATATCTTTCGAACGTACTCTTATCTGCGCCTATCGGTAGAAGATGGCGATCAAATCGAGAGTGACAGTATCAAAAATCAAAGAGTCATAGTTAACCGTTATAAGGAAAATCATCCAGAAATCCAATTGGTCGGTGAGGAGATTGATGATGGATATAGCGGTACTAATTTCAAGCGCCCAGGTTTTCAGAATTTGCTGGAATTGATCAAGAAGGGCATGATCGACTGTATTATAGTGAAGGACTTGAGCCGATTGGGAAGAGACTTTACGGAAGTGCTGCGGTATGTCCAACGCCGGTTCCCTGAGTGGGGGATCCGTTTCGTAGCAATCGATGATAACTATGACAGTGACGATGAATCCTGTAAACAGGATTTTCTGACTTTACCCATTAAAAGTTTACTAAATGAGAGTTACCCGGCAAATACAAGCATCAGTATCCGGAACACATTAAAAGCTATGCGTGAGCAGGGGCTTTTTGTTGGGGCATATGCATATTATGGCTACCAAAAAGACCCGGAAGACCGTCACAGGCTGATCCTCGACCCTATTGCTTCTGGGGTGGTTCGGGACATTTTTGCATGGAAAATATGCGGTCTTAGCCAGGATGCCATAGCCAGGAGATTGGATAGCCTTGGATTTTTGCCGCCTGCAGATTACAAGGTGTCACAAGGTATCCCATATAAAACAACCTTCAAATTGTATGAGCGCAGCCATTGGACGGCAGTGGCGGTGGGGCGGATACTATGTAATATTGCCTACGTGGGAATATTGGTTCAGGGAAAAACCACAACTCCCAATTTTAAGGTACATAAAACAATATATAAGACTGAGGAAGAGTGGGACATTGTGGAGGGGGCTATTCCGCCAATTGTAAGCTGGATTGATTTTATGATTGTTAATCATCTTTTGGAAAAAGACACGCGGACTGCGCCAGGGCAGGATACGGTTTACCTTTTTTCGGGTATTCTTGAATGTGCGGACTGCCATCAGTCACTTGTGAGAAAACCTGCAAAGTATAATGGGAAGGAATACGGATACTATGTGTGCTCAACAAATAGGGATCATAAAGAGCAGTGTTCTTCACCACACCGTGTATCTGAAGCAAAGCTTAAAAAAAGTATGCTTCTGCTGATCCGACACCAAATTTCTATGATGGTAAACTTGAAGTCAATTTTACAATATGTGGAGACAATTCCGTTTTCTGACCGCAAAGTTGAAAAAGAAAGTAACCGGATGGAAATGTTAAAAAAGGAGTACCAATGGAATCTGAAACTGTCTACGTCTCTTTACGAAAGTTTCCAAGAGGGAATTCTTACTAAAGAGGAGTATCTGCAGATGAAAAAAAAGTATTCAGAGCGCTGTGGAGAATTGGAACAGTTGATGGAAAATCAGGAAGAGGAGAGCAGAAATATATTCCGAAATATCTGTGGACAGAATAACTGGATTGAACATTTTCTGAAATTTGGTCAGATCAAGGAACTCGACCGAAAACTGGTGGTCAGCTTTATTAAAGACATACAGGTTACGGCCCAGGGAAATCTGGAAGTGACATTCTGGTTTGAAGACGAATACAGGCAAGTAATAGAAAAGATCAAACAGATTCATTACGAACTGCCCAACGCCAAAATGCAAGGCTTCTTGAATCAAATAGGAGAAGGAGGTGTTTTGTGTGGCTAGAACAAGTAGAAAAAGTTCTAAAGCAGAAAGATCAGCTCCTGTTTTTAGAGAGAACCGATGGGCATCCTACGCAAGATTATCAGTGAAAAGCAACAAAGTGGGTATTGATGATTCTATTATACATCAACTTCAGAGGAACCGGGATTTTATCAGGAAAAATATACAGGACGGCTTACTGGCGGGAGAATATTATGATGATGGCATTTCAGGAACAACATTCGACCGTCCCGGATTTAATGAATTGCTTCAAGATATCAAACGCGGGAAGATCAATGCAGTCATCGTCAAGGATTTCAGCCGGTTTGGAAGAAACTCCCTGGAGGCTCTTGAACTTCTGGAAGTTGTGTTTCCTTCCCTCGACGTAAGATTTATCAGTATTGATGATGCATATGACAGCGCAGATCCGCGCTGTAGCAAAGACAGGATGATTTATATTATTAAACATCTGGCAAATGAGTATTATGCTCGGGTCGCATCGAAAAAGTTGTCACAGGCTCATGAACTGAATCGAGGAAGCGGAGAGTTTTGGGGAGCAAGACCACCGTATGGATTTGCACGTTCTCAAAAAAACAGTAAGATACTTGTCCGTGATGATGAGGCCGCAGTTGTATTGATACGCATTTTTAATATGTTTGTCTTAGAAGGATATACATATTTTAGGCTGGCAAAGCAACTTAATGAAGAGAGAATTCCCTGTCCGCAAGCATATTATCTTATAAAACACGGAAAACAAGACAAGGTAGAAAAGAATCCCGAGAAATATTTATGGACTGGTAATACAATATCAAAAATAATTCAGAATCCGGCCTACATAGGGTGCCTGGTAACTCATAAAACAGAGCAGAGTTATTACAAAAACCAAAAAATCAGAAGGGTCCCTCGGCAAGAGTGGATCATAGATGAGAACGTTTTGCCGCGTATCATTGGACAATCAGTTTACGATGAAGCACAGGAGCTTGCGAAACAGGCGTGGGTAAATAATTTTAATCGAGAGAACGACAAGAAACTTGGATTGTTTGGCGGAAAAATAATCTGTGGTATTTGTGGAAGAAATATGAGCCAACACAGGTATAAGACCAAAAAAGGGTTGGGATTTGAGTATCATTGCCCAGGACATGATATAGCTCCAAGTATCTGTAAAGCTCAATTTGTCAATGAAAAATATATTCTGAAAGCTGTAACAGTTCTCTTGGATAGATGGGTAAAAGCTGCAATGAAGGAAAGAAAGTTATATAAAAAAGGCATATTTCTAACTAAACTAAAGAGGGAATTTCAACAGAATATGGCAATAGCAGATGATGAGTTGCAGAGAATAACGGTAAAACAACAGCAGATATATGAAGATTATGTCGGTGGACTTTTGGATAAAAGAGAATATCTTCAAATTAAAAATCAGTATTCAGAACAAAGAGAAGAGTTGATCGAGAAAAAAGGAAAGCTGGATATGGAACTTAATGATGCAGTCCGGAAGTATTCTATGAAGAATAAATGGATTTCGAGTTTACTGGATATTCATGGAAATATTTGTATCACCGCAGAGGTGATTGATGAATTGATTGCGGAAGTTAGGGTTGTAGATAAAACGTCTATTGAGGTTATCTTTAAATTTAAAGACATATTTAACATAGATGTAGAATGCGAGGTGGTATGATAATGATAAAAAAATATTTGTTTTTCTATGAACGTCTTTCAAAGGAGGATGGGGACGATGAGAGCTGCAGCATTGGGAATCAACGAAGATTATTGCAGCGTTTCCAAAAAGAGAAGGACGAATTTTCAGATTATGAAGTAAAGGAGTTTATTGACGATGGCTACACAGGGGCGAATTTTGAACGTCCTGATTTCCAGAGAATGATGGAAAAAATTAGAAGTTTATATGGCAATAAGATCGTTGTAGTAACTAAAGATTTTTCACGTTTGGGACGTGATACTATTGATACGGTAAATTATTTAGAGAAAATATTCCCATTTTTGGAAGTGCGCTATATTGCGGTAAATGACGATTACGATAGTAATGACTATCCGTATGGTTTGGACTTTGAAAATAAGTTTAAAAATTTGATTAATGGTATATATCCAATGCAGCTTTCATATGCGCATAAAAAAATCAAAATGGAAGAGGCCAAACAGGGAAAGCATAATGGACCGATACCAACTTATGGATATCGGTATACCAAGGAACGTGAATATGAAGTAGATTGGGAAGCTGCTACGGTTGTTCAGATGATAATGGATTTTTTGGAACAGAGAAAAAGTTATAAATACATCATCTGCTTCCTGGCAGAAAAGAAGATAGAACCCCCCAGTATTTATTTAACGAGTAGGTATGGAGTGAAGTTGAGTAAGGTTAGTAAAAAATCTGTATGGAATAGAGCAACGATCCTTAAAATAGCAAGGAATAAAACCTATTTAGGATATTCTGTGCGTCATACAGTGGAGAGCTGTTCTTTGGGTACAAAGAAGACTCGTGTTATTAAACGGGATCAGCAAGTTTTGGTTCCGAATAGGCAGCTAGCCATTATCAGGACAGAGCAGTTTGATAGTGTGAATGACTGGCTTGATGATAGAGCTGAAAAGGCTGGCCATAAAAAAACCAAACGGCAAAGAGTTTCTGCACTATATAAAAAGGTTTATTGTACAGAATGTGGTTGTGGCATGACTAGAAGATTAGAATATAATTATGATGTTTACGTTTGCTTGGACAAACGGGAAAATCCCTTTTCGGTCTGTACTACGAAACCTATTCAGACATCAGTTTTGGAGGCAGCGGTTTTTAAAGCATTACAGTTTAATATATACTTATTTTTGGATAATGAAAGAAACATTAAAAAGTCTTTAAAGAGTAATATAACTGATCGGCATGAAGAAATGGCATGTCTTCATAAATCTGTTGACTTAATAAGTTGTCAAAAGATGGAATTGTATGAGAAATATAAATCAGAGCAGCTTACAAAAAAGGAATATATGAAAAGAAAAGATGATCTGACAAAGCAAATAGACGTATTGGATAAACGTATTGCTGAAATAGAAGATGATATTAACAGGCATAATGAAGATAATTTTATATTTAGTTCAGAATATGCTGGATTGGTTGAAAAATACAAGGAAGAAAAAATACTTACGTCAGATATAGCCGATGCTTTCATTGAGAAGGTATTAGTGGATAGGAATCACGATATAGAGATTATTTTTAAATTTCAGGACGAAATTGATAAAATCTATGAGAGAATAGCGTGCTGAGAAATAGTTACATGAAATAACGAAATAAGGAAAAATTACAATAGATAAAGAAAAATAATAACTTTGGTTTACTATATTTAAGAAATTACAAAGTGATTTATGAAACGATTAGAAAGGCGCTGTCAGGTTTATGCCGTACAGCGCCTTTTCAAATGGCAGCCAAATACTTTTTCGAAATGATACCGTTTTCTTTCATTCTTGTGTTAATCAGTAAGAGTATAGTGCAGTCCCCTGACTGAAAATCAAATTAAAAATGATTAATTTAAGCAGATTGATTTTATACTATGTATTTTTGGTTACTCTAAATACATCAGGAGGTAAAATTATGTCATAATAATCAATGGATCTTTCTATGTGCTTAAGAGCCTGAATTAGTTTTTCATCTTTTAATATAACACTGTATCCATAATTTCCAGCAATCATAATATTTTTGCCCTTCTTCTTATAAATCTCAATTTTAAATTGCTCTAATTCAAAAAAACCATTGGCGATCCCTTCACGCCATAATTTGCTGTTGTAATCAATGTTATGCGCTTTGTATAAAGCCTCAAAAAGTTTAGTTGCAAACAAACCATGTGTGTGGACACGAATTTTGCTCTTTAATTGAAAGATAGAAGGGTTATCAATAACTTCTTCAAGACTATTTAAGAAATGATGTTGTATTTCCTCTTTAGATAAATCTTTTATTTTTCCACACATAGTTAATTCATAAGTTTTTCCTGACTTAATTAGCTGCAAATGAGTTCCATACTTTTTTATTGGAAAAATAACAAAATTGAATATTAGTAATATA
>OBXC01001074.1_pt1 | contig 14738 bp, 28 predicted proteins | sample 1538111 | NCBI WGS metagenome assembly OBXC01 (sample SAMEA2580137, study PRJEB22360) | human gut metagenome | biome: human gut; feature: human-associated habitat; material: faeces | place: Denmark | collected 2008/2010 | reverse complement strand
AACAATCTGGTTATAAAGTAGAGAAAGTATGCTGCGTAGATATGTTCCCTCATACGCATCATGTGGAAACAATTGCTTATTTGGTTAAAGAAAACTAGTATTTTCAATGGTTTGTGAGTTGTATTAAACAAGAAATAGCACGACTTGGGTAAAAATGGGGTAAAAATTTTAATTAGATGTGAAGAGGTAGCAATTTAATCTATCCCTTTATTTTTTGAATGGTATTTTCTAATTGATTGACAACTTGCTTATCTAGTTCTGAGAGGTTATGAGTATATACTTTTAAGGTAGTATTCGTATTACTATGACCTAGTCTTTGAGAAATTGATTGAGGATTTACCCCACTATACATCAATAATGTAGCTTGGAGATGTCTTAAATCATGAAACCTAATAGTGGGTAAGCCACTATCAATTAATATAGTTTTAAATCTTTTTGAGATACAATGTTTACTAATATGTTTTCCAGTAGTAACATTAAAGAAGATATGTTTTTCAAGAGGGATATATGGAAGAGAAGCTTTATATTGTTTAAGAGCATCTATAACAAATTGAGGAGCAAAAACTTTTCGGTTAGATTGTATTGTTTTTGTAGTTGTGATGCCTTCTTCTCCATTCCCTATATCCCCTATTTGTTTGTTTACATCTATAATATTGTTTTCAAAATCTATATCATCTAATGTTAAAGCTCTTATCTCACTATTTCTAAGTCCACAGAATATAGCAAGATAAAATATAGACTTATGCATTAGATTTTTTTCATTTTCATAGATATGCAGCAGCCTTGCAATATCTTCTATACTTAGCAACTCCGAATTATTAGTTTCTTGAGTTGGAAGAGAAATATTTTTATACGGATTTTTAGAAATTAATTCCCATTGTTCACCCTTATTTAAAGCTACGCTAAGAGTAGAAATTATCCCATTAACTGTGTTGGGTTTGTATTTTTTATTCAGTTCATTAACGAATAATTGTATATCATATGGTTTAATATCACATACTTTAATATTTCTAAAGTAATCTAGTATTTTCACAGTATTATTTTGATGAATACGTTGTGTCCCAGCCTTTAACTCTTTCTTTATATAGTTTTCTGTCACTACTTCTAAAAGTTCTGATAATCTTATATTTTCATTCGTACCAATATGCCCTTGATTTATCTTATTGATAAAATCATGTTCAGCTAATTGAGCCTGTTTTTTGTTTCCAAAAAAATTCATTTCATAACGTTTTCCATTCCTATTTACTCTAATGCGCCATTTATTAGGCTTGTTATCTGGATTTTTACTTCTTTTTTCTAATGCCATATTATCTGCTCCTTTAAAATAAGATGTGTTCAGCAATAGATTATAGCAGATAAAAATGTAAAAATGTAAAAAAAGAGAAAGAAAAATGAAGATTGTAGAAGTGTATAAAAATAAATATTAAAAAATAAGCAAATATAATAATGGAACATATTTTCATATAATAAAAATAGTTCATAGTCAATAAGTATATTTATGTCAAACTCTGAAAATGAATAGAGGGGGTTGCTATAATAAAAAAAGTAATGCTATTCTATGCCAGCGAATAAGTGCTGGTGTATGATAGCATTTATTTTTTTGCAAAAAAGTAGATTGAGTGGCAAATGGGTAAAGAAAAAAGCCCTATTATTTAGGGCTTTGGGTGGATTGGAGTTCAAGCAAGGCTTTAATTTGCTTTAGAGCATAGTCTTGAAGTTCTGGAGATAATGCTTTAAAGATGTTAATTGCTTCTGAAATGTTTTGTTCATCAGAAGATATTTTTAAAAACATTTCACCTTGACCTGTTAAAAGCCAATCTTCATTAACATTATAAGTTGTACATAGGAGTTGAACAAATACTTTTTTAGGTTCAACACGTCCATATTCAATATTACTTATAACATCTCTGCTAACACCTAATTTCTCTCCAAATTCTCGTTGAGATAAGTTTAATATATTTCGTATCTCTTTAATCCTTTGATTCATTATATGACCTCCTTATTTTGATATAAGGGTTTAGGATTTAGCTTTTAATAAAGATGTTATCATTCCTTTTACAATTTTTTGCTCATCTTTATCTAGTTGAGCATAAAGTTGTCCTAATTCTTTAACTTCTGCATCAATATCTAGATCTTGAAGAAAATCGGTAAAGATAGGCTCTTCTCCATCAACTAACCATTTTCTATTAACATTAAATTCTTTACAAATATCACAAATTACTCTTTCTCTTATATTGCGAATACCTTTTTCAAGGGAAGATATTTGATTTTGTGATAAATTTAATCTCTGACCAAATTCTTTTTGGGTTAAGTTTAGAGATTTTCTTAACTCTTGAATACGTGTATTTATCAAAGGTTTCACCCCCTTTTGTGATAATAGTAACACATAAAATATCACAATTCAAGATAAATAAATAAAAAATATCACTAAAGGATATTGACAATAATCTCTTAGTGATTTATTATTTAATCACGCAGTGATAAAGTGAGGTGAGAAAAATGACAGGATATCAAGATGTACGAGAAACAACAACTCAATTAGCAGAAATGCGTGAGAGTTCTCCATCGGATTTTTATTTTATAAAAGGTTATATCCACTGTGCTATTCAAAAGCAAAAGAAAAAGGAGGAGAAACAAAATGCCTAAAAATGCATTATGTAAGAAAAAAAATGAAATTTTATCAGCAGAACAAATAGTAGAGAGATTAAAAGTAGAAGGACTTACGGTTGAGATACTGCATAGATGGTTTAGATGGTATGGGTTTTGTAAAATAGGGAGATTCCCTTATGAGAGAAGATCTTCATATCAACCTACCCAAAAGTTCTTTGAGTATGTAGGAATTGAAGGTTATCCGTCTAATAGTAATTCAAATGAAAAAGTAGAATTTATCTATAGCACTAACTTAGTAGAAAGGCTATTGGATGAATATAAGCCACATATTGAAGAATTTGTAATATGTGCTAAAGAAGAAAAGACTATTCAAGAAAAAGTGCTTCAAGAACAGTCTTATATAGAAAAAACATGGGAAGAATTTATCCATTTAATACTTAATGAAAAGCAAGTCAAGGTGTTAAAGTGTGCGCTTCAAAATGATGCAAGAGTTCATTTCTATGGTACAGGGTTAGGAAAGTCTACAGTAGCAGATTTACTATTTAACTTAGGATTTAATGCTACAGCACCAGCTCAACCGATTTTAAATAACCCTAAGGACATAAAATATGTACCATATGCACCAGATGAAGAAGCAATATATTTCAATGTTAAAAAGACTACAGCTGAAAGACTGATACCGTACTATTACATTCTAAAAGATCGAGAAGATGAAATTTTAGATTGGGTGAACTCTTAAAAGTTTGGTATTAAAATACCAATCTTGTTCAGATTCAGGAGCATTTTCTTTAAATATCTTAGCCCTATAGCCCGATTTAATCATGGCATCCATAAAGCATTTATTAGTTATATGGTAGATAGCTGATGGATTTTGTCTAGTGAATGGTTGTTTTAAAACGCCTGCGGTAATTCGATAGTTAAAGCCTGTTGTAGGAGTTAAATTATATGAAATATAATCTAATAATTTTTCTTGCAACTCAACAGACAATTCTTCAAGTGAATTAGCATAGATTTCGGCCATAATGAACACCACCTTTCATTTTATATTCCAACTTGGCAGAGTTGGTAAGTAAATTTTACATTAGTATAAAAATCAATTCAAGAATTGACACAAGGAAGGACATTGGTATCAAAGATGAAGAAGTAGGAGAATGTTCAAAGAGTTATATTTTGAAGTTTTTATAGAAAGGAAAGAGGTATGGCATTTGAGGAACTTATTAAAAAGACCATTATTGATGCTTTTAATGAAGCGGTACATAAAATTTTAGAGAACTTAAAGCTTGAAGTTTATCCAAACGTAATGAACGTAAAGCAAGTTGCTAAGTATTTAGGTGTAGGAGTTAACTGGGTTTATGACAACATAGACCAGTTACCCCACTTTGATGTAGGTGGCTATAAATTCAATAAAGAAGATATTGATAACTGGCGTTTAGATAAGACGGGTAGAAGCTTTAGAGTAGCTAGAAAATAAGGAGGAAGATCAAAATGGAAACAGCAACATTAATTGTACCAGTAGATAATGAATTACATCTACAAACAGAAAATGGACAAGTCGTAGTAAGTAGCCGAGTGGTGGCTGAAAGATTTGGGAAAAGGCATTCAGATGTAGTCAGAGCTATTGAAAATAAGATTGCATCATTCAGAGAAAATAACTTAACGCAAAATTGCGTTCAGTACTTTATCCTAAGTAATTACAAAGATGATAGTGGGAAAAGCAATAAAGAATACCTACTAACTCGTGATGGATTTACTTTTATAGTAATGGGGTTTACAGGAGCAGAAGCTGATATGTGGAAGTTGAAATACATTGAAGCGTTTAACAAGATGGAGATGGCATTAAGGGAGCAGATGCCAGTACTTGAATACAATCAAGAGCTGCAAGAATTGGATAAGGTAGCAAAGATAATTGGACTAAGTAAGCAAGACAAGTTAGTAGTGGTGCTTTCAATAATGAAAAGACACAACGCTCCAACATTAGGGCTTGAAGAACTTTCAATATGTACACAAACCAAGCAAATAAAGAATCAGCAAAGTGTAAATGATGTGATTGATTATATATGTGACCATAACCCAGTAGGCTTTTCAATTAAAGAGTATTACAAGAATTACTTATTACACTGTGCTAAAAATGGCTTAAATCCTATGGACAAAGTTCCTTTAGGTAAAGTAATTAGACAGCTAGGGTATGAGTCAAAATGCAAAAGAATTGATGGTGAAGCATGTAAAGTATGGTTTGAGATAGGAGGAAATTAGATGAAAACAGAATGGAGAAGATTTAAACCTTTAAAAGAAGACCTAAGTGAGTTAGAAAACTTAATAGATAAAAAAGGTCTTACAAGAGAAGACCTTAAAGTGATACTAACATCTATTGAGTTAAGCGAGATGGGTAAAGCTATGATTGCTGATGGGAAAGGATTTTAATGACTATATTTATATATTAGTTCATTTAATTTATCAGCTAAGCTAGAGATTGAATAAATATTAGATATTGTTTCAACTCTTTCGGATGGGGTAATGGTATGAACATAAATTGTAGCATCAAAAGATTTCTTATTATTATTTAGCCCACTTACCTCAAGTTCATAATTACCAAACGTGTGATAAATAGTGTTTTCATAATCGATGACTTTAATGACATAAGGTTCTCCAAGTTGAGAACAGATTTCTTTAAGTTTTTTAGTAGGCTTACGAACTTCAAACATAATTAACACCACCTTTCATTTTATATTTCAGCTGGCAGGCTGATAAAAAGATTATACGGTGGTGCAAAGAAAATTACAAATAAGGAGGTACGCAAATGTTTGAATATGTATTCGGGTTCCTTGTAGGAGCAGTAACAACTTACATATGTTTTAAATGGCAGCTACAGCAGTTTGACCAGATACTTAGTGACATCAATAAAAAATTAGATAAATGAAAAGAGGAGAAAAGAAATGCAAGAGATTAATAATCCCACAGATGAATTAGTTGAAAGCAATTTAAAACTTGTTAGGCATGTAATAAAAAAATACTATCCAAGTCATATAGCAGATGATGACGCTTTTCAACTTGGCTGTATGGGGCTTATGAATGCGGTCAAGAGTTATGATGCATCACGAGGATCATTTTCTACATATGCAGCGTTTTTCATTAGAGGGAGTATAAATGCTCACACACGCTATAAATATGCAGCGAAAAGAAAGGGAGATTTGGGCATAGCAAGCCTAGATTCTATCGTTGCAGAAAAAGGGAACCAAAGTATTGCTTTGCAAGAGATATGTGGAGGAGAATCCTTTGAGGAAGATGTTATAAATAATGAAATGCTTCGAGAATTACTTGCTACAACTGAGCTAAAAGAAGTAGAAAGACAGTGCTTAGATATGTATTACTTTCAAGGATTTAACCAAGTAGAGATAAGTAAAATGCTCAACATAATAAATGTATCTAGGACAATAAATAATGCATTAAAGAAGCTTAGGAAAAATGCTTTTGAATATGCATGTTAGAAAGGAGATGTTTCTAATGACAAGGCGCATATGGAAAGGAACTATTAAGGAAGTTATACAGCAAATTAAAGCTGAAATAGAAAAAGAAAAGCACCACAACGTCGGCAAACGTATGTGATGCAATTACAAAATAATTAAACGCATTTAGTATACCACATAGAAAGGAAAAATCAAATGAAATTATATGAAATCAAAAATGATTTAAGAGAAGTATTAGATTTAGTATCTAATGAAGAAAGTGGAGAGCTTTACACAGATACGCTTGAAACCCTACAGCTTGAATTTGAAGATAAGGCAGAAGGTGTCGCTTTATACATAAAGGAATTGAATGCAGAAGTAGCAGCAATTAAAGCTGAAGAGAAGGTCCTTTCTGAAAGACGTAAAGCAAAGGAAAATAAAGCCGAAAAGCTTAAACAATACCTATCTAATAACATGATGGAAGTAGGGGTTAAAAAGATTGATACATCTAAAGTGGCACTTTCATTTAGAAAATCAACAGCAGTTAGTATTACAAATGAGAAAGATATACCAGGAGCTTATACAGAAATAGTCAAGACAGCCAAGATAGATAAAAAAGCTATTGGTGATGCTATTAAGGCTGGTCAAGTGGTTCCAGGCGCAGAGCTTGTTGAAAACATGAATTTACAAATTAAGTAGGGAGAGGGCTTATGAAAGAGTACATAAAAGAACGAACTCTTAAAGCAGCTAGGTACTTAGTAAAACATAATGTCAGTATTCGTGAAGCAGCTGATGCGCTAAAAATAAATAGGTCTACAGTTCAGACAGACTTAACAAATAACCTTCCTTTAATTGACCCAGAGTTAGCATCAAAGGTAGACCAGGTTAAAAGAAACAATATTGCCAAGTTTGGCATAGGTGGGAAGGGAACCGTGGTTGAGTGTGAATGCACAAACTGTAGGTATAACACAGCTAAATATTTAAATGATAAAGGGTTCTGTAACAAAAGCAAGATAAGGTTGAAATATAAAGACAACCTCAAGACAGAAGAAGATGACTATACAGACGTTACAGATTGTATTGATTACGAATGGCAAAATAAGGGCCATGAATTTAGAAAGGAGCGTTAATTATGGGTATTCCAGTTATGATTATGGGACCTTCTGGTTCTGGTAAAAGTACTAGTTTAAGAAATTTTGAAGAGGGTGAAATTGGTATCTTAAATGTAGCAAGCAAGCCTCTTCCTTTTAGAAAGAAATTGCCGAAGGTAGATAATGCAAGCTATCAAAAGATTTATAAGGCCCTAAAGGAGCCAAGGCTTAAGGCATATGCGATAGATGATAGTCAGTATCTTATGGCATTTGGTATGTTTGATAGAGCAAAGGAAACAGGGTATGGAAAGTTTACTGATATAGCATTAGACTTCAAGAACTTACTTACATATATCATTACGCAGACTCCACCAGATGTAATCGTTTATTTTTTACATCATACAGAACTTACTGATGATGGGCATGTAAAGGCTAAAACGAGTGGGAAAATGCTAGATAATCAGCTTACAGTAGAGGGGCTTTTCAGTATTGTGTTACTCGCTCAAACCGATGGAGCGACTTATAAGTTTATTACTCAATCAGATGGCTATACAACGGCTAAGAGCCCTCTTGAGATGTTTGATAGAGAAATAGACAATGACCTTAAATTTGTAGATAAAACCATTAGAGAGTATTGGGAATTAGGAGGAAATGAATAATGCAAAAATTCGATGGGTATGAAAACATTCAAGTAAGTGAAGGCAGCACAAAACTTCCAGCAGGAGGTTATAAATGCATCATTAAACAAGTAAAAATTGAGGCTTGGTCAAATGGAAAGCAAGGGGAATCTTTAGTATTAGCCTTTGACATCTTAGAAGGTGAGTATAAGGACCATTTCAAAAAACAATTTGACTCACAAACTCAAAACAAAAAGTGGCCTGGTACATATAGAACGGAAGCGCCAAGCAATACAAGCAGTGACAAATCAAAAGAAATGTTTAAACGCCTTATTACAGCTATTGAGCGCTCTAATCCTGGATTTAATTGGGATTGGGATGAGAACAAGCTAAAAGGTAAAAAAGTAGGGTTTGTGTTTGGAGAAGTTGAACGTAAAAAACAAGATGGTAGTGGCACATACATGTGGACAGAGCCAAGATGGCCTAGAAGTTTAGATACGGTGCTTGAGGCAGATATTCCAGCCCCTAAGATGCTACAAGGGAATAATTCAAGCGCTCCTCTTACGAGTGTAGCAGGAACTCCTGTAGCATCATGGACACCTAATGTGCCAGTAGATGACGATGACGATATGCCTTTCTAGAAAGGATGATAGGACATGGCTAGAGAAAGAGAAATATTTAGAGATTGCTACAATATGCTACTAGCTAATTTAGAAAAAACGAATTGGGAGAGCATCCCTCCAGCTATAGATGAGATGGTCCATCATAAATACAAAAGTGATAAAAATGACCAACTATTATGTACGAGCTTATGCGCAGTAATTGTGGACCATCTTTCAAGAAAGGGGAATACAAATGCAAAGCAATAAGAAAAAAGGAAGTAAGTTTGAAGAAGAATTTGCAAATATGCTTAGTGAAGAAGGGTTTTGGGCGCATGTTGTAGCGCCTAACCCTAAAGATGGAAGCCAACCCTTTGACGTGGTGGCAGCTAAGAATGGTGTTATGTATGCCTTTGATTGTAAAACAGTTGATGGCAACACATTCCCATTGGTTAGGTTAGAAGAAAATCAAGAAAGGGCATTTAAAAAGCTTTTAGCCTGTGGGTGTGATACCTGTTTTATTGCTTATAAAAGAAAAGATGGGTCAGTATGGTTAGATCATGCAGTAGATTGTATTGCTATGAAAGATATGGGTGTTAAGTCGATTGTCCCTGGTTCATATAGCTTTAAAAAGTGGTGTAAAGCATGAGAATAATTGTAGATAATCAGATTACTATAGAGAACCCAACAGAAGAGATTAGAAAGGCAATAGAGCAGGACCTAAAGATACAAAATCCTACCTGGATAAAAAATAATTATTTAGGGATGTGGAATGGTAAGACCCCAGCGTTCCTATACTTCTATGAGATAGATGGCGATAACTACATAGTCCCTTTTGGCTACTTTAAAAGACTATATAGTATGGCAAAAGATGCTGAATGGGTAAATGATATTCACACCTCAGAAACGTACATGATGTCAGAGAATATCATTCTTTATGATTATCAAAGGGAGGTAGCCACTAAGATTATTGAGGTTAAAAATGGCATTGTAGTTATGCCCGCAGGCTCTGGTAAGACACTTACAGCGCTTAGAACTGCATGTGCAATAGGCAAGAAAACCTTATGGATTACACATACAATAGACTTGCTTAACCAGGCTTATGATAATGCTAAGAATAATGGGATAACAGGGCTTGGGAAGATAACAAATGGTAAGGTTGAAATAGGAAAACATATTACATTTGCAACAGTGCAGACACTTAGCAAGTTAGATTTAGCAAAGTATAAGGATACTTGGGGCTGTATCATAGTTGATGAGTGCCATAGGGTATGTGGGACTCCTGCATCAGTAACCATGTTTTACAAGTGTATAAGTAGCTTATCCGCTCGATACAAGATAGGGCTTACAGCTACACCAGAACGCAAAGAAAAGGGCACAGAAAAGGCTATGTTTGGCTTATTAGGTGATGTTATAGCAGAAGTGCCAAGAAGTGCTGTAAAGAAGTTGCACGCTCAAATAAATATAGTAAGGACAGGCTATGTTTTGGGTGATGAAGCGACTAAATCAGATGGAACAATAAATTACACCAAGGCCGTAGATTTAATTGGTAAAGATGATAGGAGAAATGAACTCATACTTGAAAGGTTAGAACAAGATAAAGAACATTATTGTCTAGTTCTAGGTGACCGTGTGGAACATTTAGAAAGCCTACAACAAGCGTTAGGCTTGGGAGTAGTTATACATGGCAAAACACCTAAAAAGCAACGTGAAGCCAATTTACAGGATATAAAGATGGGCTATACACATTTCTTGTTTGCTACATATGCTCTAGCAAAAGAAGGACTTGATATACCAAGACTAGATAGGCTTTTCTTAGTATCTCCTAGAGATGATAAAGCTGTAATCGTACAGAGTGTAGGAAGGATAGAAAGATGCTTTGAAGGTAAAGGACAACCAATAGTTTATGACTTTGTAGATATTGGAGAATACTTTGAGAAGAAATTCAAAAAGAGAAAAACAATCTATAAGAAAAATGGGAATGAGGTAATCAACTGTGGAAGATAAAGAAGAGTTATTAGAGCAAGATAGTAATTCAGGCATAGTAATGATCGATGATGAATACTATTTCAAAATTCAAGCTAGACAGTATGTGTTTGGTAAGGTACGAACAGTACAGGATGAAAGTAGTAAAAACTATGGGAAGCCGATATACAATGACATACTATTTCCAAGTAGCATAGAGGGTGTATTTAAACTTTACTTTAAGCATAAGCAAACAGACTTAACGGCAGGTAGAAAGCTTACAATCAAAGAGTTTTTAGACGTTGTAAATGAAATAAAATCTATTATTGAAAATATATCTAAAAAATTACAAGCGGAGGATTAATAAATGATGAATAGGGAATTAGAAATTAGTTTAGAAAGTCCAATCTTTGAAGGAATGGTGGAAGAAGCCAATGAAACAATCCAAGAAGTAGTAGAACAGCTCCTTAAAGGTGGGTTTGAAAAAGGACATGTATTAATTAGTTTCGACCTAAGCCTTATTGTAAATGAGCATAATAAAGACCTTAAGGCCCCTAAACTTGACTACAAGGTTAATTCTAGCTGTAAGAAAGAAGCTAAAAAGAAAGGATCAAGAACTTCTACTAATACTATTCAAGAGAGAGATGGTGTCTATGTAGAAGTACCAGTAGAAAATCCACAACAAAGTCTTCTATAGTTATGAGCAGATTAGAGTACATAAAGGAAGAGATTAGGCAACGTGTAAGCATTACTCAGATAGTAGAGCGTTATACCAATAGAAGGATTGTAAAGGGCGTATGTAATTGCCCTTTACATACTGAAAAGACAGCTAGTTTTTCAGTAGATGAAGCTAAAGGGCTTTATTATTGTTTTGGATGTGGCGCAGGTGGCGACATCTTTAAGTTTGTGCAAACATATTTAGGGCTTAGTTTTAAAGAGGCAGTAGCACAAATAGACCGGGATTTTGCACTAGGTATTACAGGAGAAAAGATAAGTGTTAAAGCTCAAATTGCTATGCGTGAGGCTAAGAAAAAAAGAGCTATAGAAGAATACACTAAGATGCAGAACAATCTCTTATACAACGAATTATGCGCACAATATAGGGCTATAGATAATTTAGTGAGAGTATTAGAACCTTTTACATACATATGGGACAAGATGATAACGAGAAAGGCGTGGCTTGAAAGTGAATTAGACAGACTACTTTAAAGGAGGGGTGACATGATACCTAATATAGACAGTATGGATGCAATAAGCATTTTACAGCCAAACGTATTTGCTGAACTTCTAGATATAGAGAGTGAGGCTGAAAAGGTAGAAGTAGAAGATTTATTAATAGCTAGAGCACAAGAATTAGGTGTTAAAACGGCCTTTAAACGTAGACTGGCTGCTTATAAGAAGGATAACGCAAAGATTAATCCATTCCGTTGTGACTTCCCACTAACACTTAATGATAAAGGCAACCCAGTAGCTTCTATAGATAATTTCTTGCAGATTTTAAGGCACGATATTAACTATAGTGGAACATTATTCTTAAATGAGCTTACATGGTCCCCAGAAAAGCATGTGGATGGTGTTAGAAGCAAATGGTCCAATGAAGATGATGCTGAGTTAAGAAGGTATATAGAGAAGAACTACAAGATACATAATGAAAAGAAACTTGATGATGCTCTTAGAATTGTATTTGCAGAAAACAAGTACCACCCCGTTAGAGAGTTGATTGAAAAAACTGAATGGGATGGAACTCCTAGAATAAAAGGATTGCTTTGTAAATGGCTTGGTGTGGATGATGAGCCATACAGTCATGAAGTAAGCAGATTAATATTTGCAGGAGGTATTCATAGGCTCTACAATCCAGGATGCAAATTCGATGATATGCCAGTACTGGTAGGTAGGCAAGGTGAAGGAAAGAGTACTTTTGTAAGATGGCTAGCCTTAGATGATGAGTTCTTTCGTGAGGTAACTGAGATAGAAGGACAAAAGGGCATAGAGGCACTAGAAGGTGCTTGGATTTGTGAAATGGGAGAGCTCTTAGCGCTCACTAGAGCGAAAGATGTGGAAGCAGTAAAAAGTTATATCACACGTTTAGTTGATAGCTATAGAATGCCATTTGACAAACGCACTAGCGATCATAAGCGCCAATGTATCTTTATAGGCACAACAAACAAGGCTGAGTTCTTAACTGATAAAACAGGTAATAGACGGTATTACCCTGTTACTTGTCATAATACAGGGTATGACCTGTTTAATAATGAAAAAGAAATTAAAGCAGATATATTACAGTGCTGGGCAGAAGCTAAGTATTTATATGACTTAGGAGAATTGCCACCCTATGCAGACAGAAAGCTGCAAGATGTAATAAGGGAACACCAAAGCCAGGCAGTAGAAGATGATTACAGAGTAGGTATGATTAAAGCTTATTTAGAGGATAAAGAAATTGTATGCGCCATTGAGTTATGGCAAAGGGCTATTGGGGAGTTCGGTAAGCCAGATAGACGTAGTAGCAATGAAATAAGTATTATCATGCAAGGATTCCCAGAGTGGGAGAAAAGCAGGACAGCTACGAGAATAGGAAACTATGGAGCTCAAAAGTGCTGGTTCAAAAATAAGCAGTTAAAAATTAAGGAGCCAAAGTAGCTCCTTGATTTATATAAGGTTAAATAAAAGTAACTTTTTCTGAGGTGGGAACATGGCAGAAAAGAGAAGTGAAGCAAGTAGAGAACAACGTAAGGCTTACATGAAGCGAAAACGTGAAATATGCATAGCTTTCAGTGTTTGTAGGGAGTGCATGGCATCAGATGCACTTCCGGGAACCAAGAAATGCAAAGAGTGCACAGAAAAAGGGCTTAATAGAAACAAAAAAGATAGAGAATGGTACAAGGATAATGGAATATGCACCAAGTGTAGGAGACATCTGGTAATGGAAGGTAAGACCATATGTATAAATTGCAGTCTAGCAGACTCTCTTAGCTTTTCAAGGCGAAAGTACACTCGTAAGAGAGTAGCTATTAAAAAGCCAAAACTATGGATGATGCAGGGACTATGCTATCAATGTGGTGCACCAGTAATGCCGGGCAGAAAACAGTGTGAAAAGCACTATTTAATATCAAAGGCACAAGCAGATAAGATAAATGAAGACACAAGCAATCACATTTGGAGAAGGCTTAGTGATGCTGATGTAGCAAGGCAAAGAAACAAAACAAAATAATTTTTGGGTGGGTGAAGTAAGTGGAAGACAAGGATAAGCGTTGTTGGAATTGTATTCACTGTATAGATGGATATTGTGATTTAACAGGGAAATGTCCAGTATGGATTGAAGATAGTAAGGAGTGTGATTGTTTTGAGCAGAGATATTAAGTTTAGGGCATGGGATGATAAAGAAAAAATAATGATAAGTGCTGATGATTTAGCTTTTGAGGAATATGCACCATTGGTAGAACTATTTAAATGCAGCACGCTTAAATTTATGCAATATACAGGATTTAATGATGACTCTGACCAAGAAATTTATGAAGGAGACATACTTTACTTTGAAGAAGAAGGAGAGTTTTTAGGATATGTATATTGGCTTGATGGTTCGTATTGGGTAAGCGGTGTGGAAGAGGTTCTTGTTGATTGGAATAAAGCTTGTAGAGTAGCAGGCAATATTTATGAAGATGTTGAGAGATATAAACAACTGGATTAAGAAAATCTAAGTTTGGTTGGATGAGAAGATGGGAGGAATTAAAAACCTCACTATTTTAATTAGTGAGGTGGATATTAAGAATGACTATTTGGTTTGGTTACCTTTTCTATGCACTTCTATAAAATGTAGAATGACCAGTATAACTCCATACATAATTAATCCACATAGTACTCCTATGGAGGTTTTAATAGGATTATTATATTTTAGGAGAGCTTCAGAGTTGACGCTGATTAATTTTGCGTAGAATTTTAACCCATATAATTCAAGTGATAACACAAAGCACCCAAAAAGAATTATTAAATTTCCCCATGATAGCTTATTCATCTTATTAATTCCCCTTTCAAATACAATCTAATAAACAATTCAATAAGTAATTTAATTATTTAATTAAGTATAGCAAATAAAATCATTTAATAAAATAATTTATTGGTCATATGACTAAATACAAGGTTTAATTAGAAGAATTCCTTACAAACATAGCTACTACTGTTCCTATTAAGGCACTTATAATGATAACCATATGTATAGGAAGTGAACTTAAAACAGTAATAATACCACAAATAATACCGACAATTAAGCAAATATGCTTTTTGATAAATCGCATATTAAATCCCCCTTTTTGCTTAAGTGTATTACAGAAGGAGATAATAATCAAATAATTCTTTGAATAAGAGGGAGTGATAAGATGGTCAAAACACCTATAGATAAAAACGGAAAAGGTAATTGTT
>OBXC01001069.1_pt1 | contig 14810 bp, 7 predicted proteins | sample 1538111 | NCBI WGS metagenome assembly OBXC01 (sample SAMEA2580137, study PRJEB22360) | human gut metagenome | biome: human gut; feature: human-associated habitat; material: faeces | place: Denmark | collected 2008/2010 | reverse complement strand
TCCCGCATCCCCATCGAGCCGGGTGACAGAGTCCTGGACCTCTGCGCAGCCCCGGGCGGCAAGGCAACTGCAGCAGGCGCAGCACTTCAGGGACAGGGACTTCTGGTAGCAAACGATATCAGCACTTCCCGCGCCAGAGCCCTCCTTCGCAACCTGGAACTCTTCGGCATCCCAAATGTCTTCGTAGCAAACGAAACACCTGCAAAGTTAACCAAAGCATTCCCCGAATTCTTTGACAAGATCATCCTGGATGCTCCATGCTCCGGAGAAGGAATGTTCCGTAAGGAAGAAGCCCTTGCCAAAGACTGGACTCCCCAAAAATCCATGGAGCTTTCCGAACTCCAGAAAGAGCTTATCCTCCAGGCAGCCGATATGCTCCGTCCCGGCGGACTGATGCTTTACTCTACCTGCACATTCGCGCCTGCAGAAGACGAACAAACTGTTTCCTGGCTTCTGGAAAACCGTCCTGACATGGAACTGGCAGAAATGGAAGATTATGAAGGCTTCTCCCATGGAGTTCCTGAATGGGGAAACAAAAATCCTGAGCTTACCAAATGCATCCGGATTTTCCCACACAAAATGAACGGAGAGGGACACTTCCTTGCGCTCTTCCATAAAAAAGGACAGGCAATCAAGGAAAGCTCCCGTCCTCACACAAAACCGGACAAAAACGCATTTCTACTGATTGAGGAATTTCTGAACGAAATCGGTCTGAAAACCCTCTGCGGCCAGCCATTTGACTGGGAACGTGTGGAAATCCGCGGTGATAAAGCCTACTATCTTCCCCCGATTGCCCACAACTTCCGCGGCATCACCTTCTTAAGAAACGGTCTCTATCTCGGTGACCTGAAGAAAAACCGCTTCGAGCCGTCTCAGCCACTTGCACTGGCAATCCGCAAAAATGAAGCAGAAGCAGTCATCTCTCTCTCCGCTTCTGACGAAAGGATCACCAGATATTTAAAGGGCGAAACCTTAAATATCGAACCCGAAGAAGCAGCTCACAAAAAAGGCTGGCATCTTCTCTGTGCAGATGGATATCCCATTGGCTTCGGTAAACTGGTCAACCAGATCCTGAAAAACAAATATCCGGCAGGGTGGCGCGTATAACACGCGCTTATCCCTGCCGGATATTTGAATTCACAATAATAATTTTTATTCCACTTACAGCAATATCTCTTTCTGCAATGTAAACGAATAAATGATCTTTTCCTTCACTCTTTTCCCCGTCATCCGCTCCAATGCCCGGGCATAATCCTCAAGCTGCACATGATACAGATCGATCAGCTTCTGTTCCTGTCCTCTCCTCACTCTATCCGTTTTATAGTCCACAAGAACAATCTCTTCCTCTTCCATAAAATAGGCATCGATAATTCCCTGCACCAGCACTGTTTCGTTCTTCCAACCATCATCGAGCATAGAAGCACTTCTCTGAATCACAAAAGGCTGTTCTCTGTAAAGATGTTTTTTCATGGCAGCTTTCTTCATCCTCTGCCCCAGTCCGGATTCCACAAACCTCCTGATATCCCGGATCCGGATACATTCCGCTTCCTGCTCTGTCATTTTCTGGCTCTCCAGAAGTCTCTTTAATTGAGCCCGAAGCTGTTCCTCTGTATCTGCTTCTGCATAATCCAGACATTCCATTACTCTGTGGTAAGCAGTACCTCTGGCAGCCCCCTTATACTCTTCCTGCTTCTCTGCCATAAATGCTGGAACCGGCGCTTCCTGTTCTTCTTCCTGCTCTTCGGCAGACACACTGATATTCTCTTCCAGTTCACTTTCATCATGCCAGCTTCTCTTTTTCAGATCCGAAACACTGACTTTAACCGGAATATCTTCCAGATATTTATACGGATATGCAAAGGAAAATCTCTTCTCTATCTCTTCCTTCACAGCCTCATCATACACTTTATTTTCATCCCAGTTCTTCAGATATTCCTCCTGCATCTGGTTTCCTGCCTGGATGAGAACTGCCTTTTCTGTCATCTGACGGACAGTAATCTTTTTTATCACAAACTCAGAGATATCATCGTAAATCCCCGGCTGTTTCTTCATGAGGATTCCATATTCCCACAGAAGTTCACTCATGGCCCGATGCCGCACCAGTGCAGGCAGTACAAAAGCCCAGTAATTCTTTGCTTTCATTCTGGTTCCCAGTGGGAGCAGTTCTTCTTCCTCATCCAGAAAACGCGACAGCGACAGCATCTGCTTTTCCAGCTTTCCGACTGTTCCTGTAAGGATCAGTTTCTCTTTTGCTCTTGTCATGGCAACGTAAAGTACCCTCAGTTCCTCTCCCAGACTCTCTTTCAGAAGCTGTCTTCTGATCACCTGCTTATTCAGCGAAGATGCGATCACCCGTTTCTCCGGTATGATAGCATCAGCCCCTATTCCCAGTTCCGGATGAAGCAAAAGACCTGCATTCATATCCTGAAAATTAAACTGTTTTCCCATACCGGCCACAAATACTACCGGAAATTCAAGTCCCTTACTCTTGTGGATCGTCATGATTTCCACTGCGGTATTGCCCGCTCCTGTCAGATTGACTTCTCCATAGTCTACCTGATATGCCTGTAGCTGTTCGATATAACGAACAAAGTTAAACAGACCCCTGTAGCTTGTCTTCTCATAGTCCATAGCTTTCTCCACAAGCATGGTAAGATTTGCAAAACGCTGCTCCCCTCCCGGAAGTGCCCTTGCATAATCTCCATACCCGGTTTCTTTCAGCACATAAAGGATCAATTCGTGGACCGGCGTATATGCAGCCATATTTCTTACCTTTTCAAGGAGACTCAGAAATCCTTTTAATTTAATATTCAGAGAGTTCTTTTCATCTGTTCGCAGATTACTGTTTAACAATTCAGATTTCAGCTTATCCGGATCCAGTTCTTTTTCGGGGATTTCATTTTCTCCTGCATATGCCGAAACACTCTCATAGAGCAGACCATCAGGATACTGTATTCTAAGCTCTGCCAGTTCCTGTGAAGTGCATCCGACGATCGGTGAACGAAGCACTCCCATAAGCGGAATATCCTGCAGCGGATTGTCACACACCTTCAGATAATTCAGTACAGTCACAATCTCGGTTGCAGAGAAATATCCGGTTCTTGATGTACAATATACGGGAATCCCCTGAGATGCCAGCACTTCCCTGAAGGTTTCTGCCCATCCATAGGCAGTGCGCAGCAGGATTACAATATCCCCGTATTCCACAGGCCGGTATTCCTTCGTCTCTTTATCTACGATCTGTTCTTTTCCCACAATTTCTTTAATTCTCTGTGCAATGGCCAACGCCTCCAGTTCCTGCCCGGTCTGATTTTCCATTTCCCTGCGGTTTCCCGATGCACCTGCGTCTTCATAGTCCTGTACATCAGACAGTTCTTCTCCGTCTCTCTCGACCAGAAGAACCTCTGTCTTTACAAATTCCTCTGACTCTCCTTCTGGAAAAGAAGCTCCGGGATAAAGGGCCGCATCTTTGTCATAGGTAATCCCTCCCAGGTCTTCCCCCATGATCTGTCGGAAAATAAAGTTTACACTCTCCAGAACCTGTTCCCTGCTCCGGAAATTTTTGTGCAGGTCAATTCTCTGCTCCTGTGCTTCTTCTGTGGAATAACTTTTATATTTTTCCATGAAAAGCTCCGGCCTTGCCAGACGGAAACGATAGATACTCTGCTTTACATCTCCTACCATGAAGATATTTTTCTTCTGGTTGATCCACCCGGATACTGCCGTTGTCAGAAGCTCCTGCACTAAGTTACTGTCCTGATATTCATCCACCAGGACTTCATCATACTTTGCGGAGAGCTCTCTCGCAGCCTGAGACATATGGATTTCTTCTCCTTCTTTCGTCATCAGTATTTGCAGGGCAAAATGTTCCATATCCGTAAAATCCAGAATATTCTTTTCTCTCTTCGCCTCTCCGAACCGCTCTTTAAATCCTGCGGTCAGCTCGACTAACATCTCTACGGGGCCTCTGATATATCTGATCACTTCCAGAAGTTCTTTCTCTGCACTCTGGAAATATCGCTGCCCCAGTTCCTTCAGAATCCCCTTTTCCTCATCCCGGAGATCTTTCACTCTCTGCTTCTTCTGTTCATCTACATCCGCAGCCTTCTTTGTGCTCAGCCGGGCAAATGAGGGTTTCATAAGTATTTCTGCAGTTCCATTATAATCTCTTTTCTCTGCCAGTTCCTGCAGACTTCTTATAAGAAGCAGATCACTGCTCAGTGCCTCATCATACAGATACGGGCCATCCGGCTCTGAGCAGATTCTTCGAGCCTCCTGCACCAGAAGCTTCGCTTCCTGCAGTTCATCCTTCACTGCATCCCAGAGCATCCTCATCCACTCAGTCTCTCTTAACTCTTCCAGGGAATCAATCCTGTAATCATCCATACACCCGGACAGCCATTCCTGCGGAAAAGGATTGCTCATAGCCATTTCATATAATTTCTGTATCAGGTTTCCCAGATTTTCATCTGACTTTCCTGTTGCAAAGCATTCCACGAATTTCTGAAACTTTTCATCTTTTTTGGCATAATATTCTTCAAGCAGTGCCTTCACAACATCTCCTCGCAGAAGCTTCAGCTCCCCCTCATCTGCCGTCCGATATCCCGGATCCAGTCCGATCAGATGAAAGTAATTCCGGATAATATAGGCACAGAAACCATCAATAGTTGTAATCTGTGCAGTATGAAGCAGGGTTGTCTGTCTCTGCAGATGCTCATTATCGGGATCCTCACAGAGTGCTTTTTCAATAGCTGCCGAGATCCTCTCTTTCATTTCACCTGCTGCCGCTCTTGTAAATGTCATGATCAGCAGTCTGTCAATATCCACAGGGTGTTCTTTATCTGTTATCTTACTCAGGATACGTTCTACCAGTACTGCCGTTTTTCCGGACCCGGCTGCCGCACTGACCAGAATATTTCTGTCCCGCAGCCGTATAACCTCCTGCTGCTCCTTTGTCCACTGTACACCCATCTTATTCTGCCTCCCTGTCAAATGCTTTCCATAATTCCTCATCAGAGAAGTTTTTCAGTCTGCGGAATTCATATCCTGACAGCCTGCGGTCAAATCCGCATACCGTCATATACGGACAATAAGTACACGCATTCTTTTTTCCGAGCTCATAGGGAGAAACCTCTGCATCTCCCTCCAGAATAGAACTTCTTATCTTCTCAATCTTCGTCCTTACATACCGTCCAAGCACTGCGAACTGTGTTCTGTCTGCCACAGAAGAATTTTTGCGAAAGCTTCCGTCCTTATTAAATGCGACAGGAATGGAGCCAAGACTGCTGTCCATCCTGTACACAAGCTCCGGATCTGCCTGAACCAGCCCATTCATCTTCAGTTCTTTCATAAGACCTGCACTGACTGCTTCCACATCCGCATCTATCTTCTCCTGGATCATAGGATCCTTGATATTGTAATAAAAAACTCCCGCAGGAATAATCTCCTTATCCGGATATTTCTTCTGCTCTACACGCAGAGCACCATCCAGATAGATCATCAGCTGTAACTGCAGGCCATGATACAGATAAACCAGGTCAAAGGATGTATTTCCGGTTTTATAATCAATCACCTTCACATACACCTTATTCTGATCTTCCATAATATCTACTCTGTCAATCCGTCCTCCCCCGAAGGTTACCTCAAAGCCTTCTGGCTGAAATTCTCCCTGTTCCAGCTGTTTCTGAAGTGCCCATACCGTCCTTCTGAGGATTCTCCTTGTTCTCTCGATCATATATTCATTTCTGGCACTGCTTTTGAGCACCGTGTTTCCATAATCTGCCACAATATTATCCAGACACCGGTCCGCAAGCTCATTCCGTTCCTGTTCTGTCAGCTCTGTCCATTTCATGCCTCTTTTTCGCACTTCTTCTGCAAAGCTTTCCAGTGCTTCATGCATAACATTTCCCATATCCATAGGTTTAAACTCATATTCCACACGCTCGGTAAGCTTCATTCCATACTGAAGGAAATGTGCAAATGCACAGGCTGCAAAACGTTCCAGTCTGGTAGCACTGTAAGGTGAAACCTCTCCGTATAATGCCTTCGCCACACTCTGGCTGATAATGTCCTTTGGTTTTCCGGCAAAAGCCGACTGTACCAGCTTCTGTACTCTGCTTCTGTATTCCGGATTCCGCAGATACCAGCTGTAAAGCTCTCCAAACATTGCATCCGTCTCATCTGCCTGCTCCAGAATATCCTCATGTTCTTTCTCTGTCTCCTGTACCAGCTTCTCCAGAAACAGATCAATCCCAGCTTCCGGATTTTCCGGATAATAATGAGAATTTTCAATTTCCATCTTCGGATACAGACTGCGTATACTCCCGATCAGATATGCCGGACTTATGCCTTCTCCTTTTGCATTGGTATCACTATAGGAGAGGATCAGCTTTTCTCCCGGTTTCGTCATATTCAGATACAGATAAAACCTCTGCATATTCATCAGTTCTTTAGGCCCCGGTGCCAGTTCCACTCCCTGCTCCTGGAAGAAATCCCTGTCAAGCTCTGATAAGATTCCGCCTGTCTGTGTGCTCTTTGGGATATTTCCCTCATTCACGCCAACAAAGAACAACGCCTTAATCTCCTTTAAGCGGGATCGTTCCATATCACCCACCATTACCTGATCTATGCTCGGCGGAATCAGCGCTACTTTTGCCTGAGAAAGTCCTGATTCCAGAAGCTGTCGGAACTCCTGTCTGTTTACCGTTTCTTCGCCAAGAATCTCAACCATCTTATCCAGCAGGTCCATCACAATTCCATAAATCTGGTTATATTCTTTTTCCATTGCTTTATCGCCTGACTCTTTAAACCTTCGCTCCTGTCGTTTCAGTTTCTGCCAGACATTGCTTTTTTGGATAAACTCATAGAGAATCCGGCAGTACTCTTCCACTGTCTTCTTCCCGGAACCAAATCCCTGTGCAAGTTCCCTTACTTCTTCCGCAAAGATTTCTCTGATCTCATTCAGTTCCTGTATCTTCTCCGCTTCCATTCCTCTGTACACACGAACCCATTTTTCAGACCATTTCTTATATCCCCGGATTCCCAGCGCCAGCACGTAATTCTCCAGCTTATCAGCCTGTTCTCTGGTAACTTCTGACATCCCGCATCTGAGATAACGGAAAACACTCTCATAAGGAAATCCCTGTACCGCCATCTCCATGGCAGCGCGCAGATACTCCACAAAAGGATTCATCATTACCGAGTGCTTCTCGTCAATAAAATATGGAATATCTGCCTCCTCAAATACCTGTGCTGCAAGTCTTGCATATTCTTCCAGATTTCCTGTGATCACTGCAATCTCACCATAGCGGTATCCGCAGGTACGCACAAGTTCTGACATCCTTCTGGCAGCCTCCCGCATTTCTTCCAGGGGGGATGGCGCAGTAAATATTTTTATCTCCTGCTGTTCTTCGGCATACACGCCCTTTCTGTAGCGGAAGATATTTTTCTCCAGGAACTGTAAGGCAGGTGCCTGTGCAAACCGGGACTGTCCGGATGGTTTCAGATACACTGGATCCTCCAGATCTCTGGTCAGCCCTGCAAGTGTCCGTATCATCTGCTTGCTCATAAAGAAAAGCTGATAAGGTTTTCCCGGAGAAAAAGCATCCTCCCGTTCGTCCATAGTCACAGTAACACTTATGCGGTCAGCAATGACCAGAAGTTCCCTGAGCACATTGACCTGAATTGGCGTGAATCCGGTAAATCCATCAAAGAGAAATTCCGCTCCCTTAAGTTTTTCGGAAAAAGGAAGCTGTTTAAGCAGGACATCCATCACCTCTTCCCCTGTCATATAATGCCCCTTCAGGAATTCCCTGAATGACTGATAAAGGATTCCCACATCCTTAAGCTTCATTTCAAGTAACGGCTGATCTTTGGCCTTCTCTTTCATTTCTGCCAGATTCTCTTCTCTGATATCATACTGCATAAATTCTGAAACCAGAGACTTCACCTCATCCAGATATCCCGGCTTATTCATCTGACTTCCCAGATAGGCAAGTTCCTTTCTGTGCTGCTGCACCATTTTCTGCAGCACCATGCTTTTTCCCGTATCTTCCAGAACCTTTCTGTTATCTCCGCCGGTTTCTTCAAATACACGGTACGCAAGACGTTCAAAGCTCAGGATGTCAATATTCAGGATTCCTTTTCCCGGATGCATTTCCACCAGCGTCTTCTGTGTCTGCATGGTAAACTGCTCCGGAACAATAATATAGTAATTTCTCTCCGGATGTTCCATGGACTCCCGGATTACTCTCTCATATGCAAAATAAGACTTTCCGGCACCGGAACTGCCGATAATAAACTGTAATGACATTCTTCTCTCCTTACTGTCGGTTACTCACATTCGTTGTTTCAGTATATCATAATTTAATCACTTCTGTAATAGAATATACAAAACCATCCAGGAGGCGTGTACCATGAGTGCAAAAACAAAAATCATAGTCCTACATATGAAGGAAGTTATATACACCGGCATCTTTCTCCTTCTTGCTGTCATCCTGGCTATTGTACTTTTTTTCATGTTTGGATCCGGTCAGAAAAAAAGTGCCTCAGCCGATGCCAAAAGCCTGTACAAACCGGGAATTTATACTTCCTCCATCGACCTGAATGAAAACACCTTTGACCTGGAAGTAACTGTTGACTCTGACAGGGTAACTTCCATCCGTCTGGTAAATTTAAGCGAAAGCACCGCAGCCATGTTTCCTCTCATGGAACCGGCTCTGGAATCACTGGCCAGCCAGATCTATACCTCCCAGTCGCTGGAAAACATCCAATATTCCGAAGATCAGAAGTATACTTCCATGATTCTTTTGAATGCAATTGAAACAGCACTGAAAAAAGCGGAGAACAACTGATCGTTCTCCGCTTCGCCATGTAAAATCACGCGGATAAAATCCTCCACTCCGCTATGCGATTCTAAATATCCATATTTTCAAGCTGCTCCAGCCATACCCCTGCACTTGCATCACTTGGCATTCTCAGATCACCTCTCGGTGAAACCGCAACGCTTCCCACCTTCGGGCCATCCGGAAGACAGGAACGTTTAAACTGCTGTGCAAAAAATCTCCAATAGAAGGTTTTCAGCCATTTGAAGATTGTCTCCTTATCATACATTCCTTCAAAAGTCTCACATGCCAGCCTGTAAATTTTCTCCGGTTCAAATCCTGCACGAAGCATATAGTACAGATAGAAATCGTGAAGTTCATAAGGTCCCACCAAATCTTCTGTCTTCTGTGCGATCTTGCCATCCTTAGGCGGCAGAAGTTCCGGACTTACCGGTGTATCCAGAATATCAAGAAGAACCTCTGTCAGCTTCTCATCTTTGCAGGTGTCCGCATAATAACGTACAAGATGACGCACCAGAGTTTTCGGCACTGAAGCATTCACGCCGTACATGGACATATGGTCACCATTGTAGGTTGCCCATCCCAGAGCCAGCTCAGACAGATCTCCTGTTCCCACCAGAATCGAGCCATCCTGATTTGCACTGTCCATCAGGATCTGCGTTCTCTCTCTTGCCTGGCTGTTCTCATAAGTCACATCATGCACAGACGGATCATGAGCAATATCCCTGAAATGTATATTTACTGCTTCTTTGATATTGATCTCACTTAAAGTCGCACCCAGACACTGACTTAATTTGCAGGCATTCTGATAAGTTCTGTCTGTAGTTCCAAAGCATGGCATGGTAATACAGTGGATATCCTTTCTGTCCGCACCGGAAAGGTCAAAGGCTCTTGCGATCACAAGCAGTGCCAGTGTGGAATCCAGACCTCCGGAAAGTCCCACTGTTGCCTTATGACAATGGATATGATCCATACGTTTCTTAAGTCCCATTGCCTGAATATTCAGGATTTCATCACAGCGCATATCCCTTTCTTCTTTTCGTGAAGGTACAAAAGGATACTGTGAATATTTTCTGGTCAGTTTTGTCTCTTCCACATTCAGATGGAAGCTCACTTTAATATGATCACTGTCGTCAGCCGGCTGATAAGTAGTCAGTCTTCTTCTCTCATCGTTCAGCCTCTGCACATCAATCTCACTGCATACAATACCATTGTGGAAACGTTTTCCTTCCGCAAGGATCACTCCATTCTCTGCGATCATATTCTGACCGCCAAAGACCAGATCCTGTGTGGACTCACCTTCTCCTGCATTTGCATATACATATCCGCACACCAGACGTGCAGACTGTCCGGAAACAAGATCTCTGCGGTAGCTGTCCTTTCCGACCATCTCATTGCTGGCTGACAGATTCACGATCAGATTCGCTCCTGCCTGTGCATGGAGAACGCTTGGCGGCAGTGTCACCCATAAATCCTCGCAGATCTCTGCTGCTGCCACAAGCTCCGGCTCCTCCTCACAGATAAAAAGAATATCTGTTCCGAAAGGAACTCTCTTTCCCTCAATATCCACATATTCCAGACAGCCAAGACCTGATGCAAAATGGCGCTGCTCATAAAATTCTCCATAGTTTGGAAGATAAGTTTTCGGAACCAGACCAATGATCTCGCCTCTGTTTAAAACTGCTGCCACATTATATAATTTTCCATGATTTCTGAAAGGCACACCTACAAAAACAAGGGCATCCACATCAGCAGTTTCCTTTGTGATCTTCAGCAAAGTTTCCCAGGCGCTGTCGAGAAGACGTCTCTGCAGGAAAAGATCCTGACAGGTATAGCCTGTGATACAAAGCTCCGGAAAAGTCATAACCTTCACATGTTCTTTCTCCATCTCATGGATCAGTCTGATAATCTCATTTCCATTGGCATTGCAGTCTGCAACTGTGATATAAGGTGTTGCGGCTGCTGTTTTGATATAACCGTTTTTCATTTTCTACCTCTTCTTCCCTGTGCTCCGGCAGATCCATCTGTCAGTACATTGGCATCTCTTATTTACATTTACGCAGGATTTCTTTCAGTTCTTCCACTGTAAATTCATAATTCTTATTACAGAAATGGCAGTTCATCTCAATGGACTTACCTTCCTGGATCATTTCATTGAGTTCTTTTCTTCCGATGCTGATCAGGGCTTTCTCCACTCTTTCTCTGCTGCAGTTACAGTAAAATTCCGTAGGAACTTTCTCATTGATCTCCATGTCAAAGCCCTCCAGGACTTTCTCAAGCAGACTCTCAGGAGTATGCCCCTCTTCCAGAAGATTTGTGACAGATGTGATTTTCTGCACATTTTCCTCAAGCTTCGCAATTGTGCTTTCTTCCGCAAACGGCATCAGCTGCACGATAAATCCGCCAGCCTGACGTACTGTATTGTCTTTATTCATAAGAACTCCAAGACCAACTGCTGACGGTACCTGTTCACTTGTAGCAAAATAATAGGTAAGATCTTCTGCGATCTCGCTGGTCTGAAGCGCAACCTGTCCAACATAAGGCTCTTTCAGTCCCATATCCTTGATCACGTTCATAAATCCTACTCCGACAGCACCTGCAACATCCAGTTTGCCCTTGCTGTTTGCCGGGATACATACATCAGGATTTCCCACATATCCCTTTACACGACCTTTGGAATCTGCTGTCACAGTAATTCCTTCCAGAGGACCTCCTGCCTTAATCTGAAGTGTAAGGATGTCCTTATCCCCCTTCATCATGGTACCCATCATAGCACCTGCTGTAAGAAGACGTCCCAGTGCTGCTGTGGCTACCGGGCTTGTATTGTGATCCTGTCTCGCTGTTTCTACTGTTTCTGTAGTAACTGCCGCAAATGCCCGAATCTGATCATTCGCTGCAATTGCTCTGATAATATAATCGTTCATTCGTTTATTACTCCTGTTATTTCTTTCATATTATTTTCATTTTGTCCATGGCTTAACATCAAATCAATAGCAATTCCCGTAAATAATGCATTAATTAAGAGGCCTGCTATAATTGCATCAATCCGCGCGATGTGTCTCAGGTTTCTCCGGAATCCTTCCATGATATCCGTTCTGTGCACTTTTTCCATGCTCTCTTGCAACAAAAGTCAGACGTTCACAATTCTCATCACCCGGATTATGAGTATATGCATCACAGACTGCCACCAGTTCCATTCCTGCTTTCACAATCATAGCCTTGATTGCTTCTATGGAATATGCTTTCTGTACATGTTCCTCCTCACACTTCTCATACAATCCGTCTTCTCTTGGAAGAAAAAGTGCCAGTTCATATACATTCAGGGCATTTTCCCTGTCATAACTGTTCTCCCAGATAAAGCTTCCGTCCTCTCTGTCCTCAGCAATAGTCGTATCGCCGATCACATCCCGGTATTTATGGATCGTATTCATATCAAAAATGAACAGTCCGCCCGGATCCAGATAATTATTTACCAGTGCAAAAAGATACTCCAGATCTTCCTCGTCCGTCAGATAATTCATACTGTCACAGACACTGATCACAGCACGAACCGTACCATATAACTCAAAATCCTGCATATCCTGCAAAAGATACAGAATATCATGACCGGATTCTGCCCGCTTCTCCATAGCCTCTGCAAGCATCTCCTCAGAATTATCGATACCGATCATATCATATCCGGCATCTGCAAGCATCTCTGTCACAGTACCTGTTCCACATCCCAGCTCCAGAACCAGACCATCCCTGATCCCGTCCTGAGCCAGTGTTTCTATAATATAGTCTGCCCATTCACGATAGTTTACATTATCCATGAAAACATCATAAACACCGGCAAATCTTCCATATGATTCCATTCATCAGCCCTCATTATCTACCTGTTTTACTGTTCACTCCGTTCACAGCAACACATATTTTCCCTGCTATTCTACCACAACATCCGTTCTTATGTAAATAACAGGTTGGTCTCTGTCAGCGCAAAAAAGGACGACTGTTTTTTACAGCAGCCGTCCTTTTCAACTTTTCTGTTACTGATTCTTAGGCATATAGCGGACATACGCCGGTTCTCCATGATAGTAATAGTCAACGCCATTCTCATCATAAACGTCCTCACCATTAGCAAAATCATAGGTATTTCCGTCATCATCACACCATGTACCGTCACCGTTCGGATAAATTACAAGCGGATATCCGTCGGAGTTTCTGTAAATAGTTCTTGTCTGATCTGTATCATAGTCCGGATCATCTGTTCCTACAGGTGTTCCATCTGCATAATATCCATTGGAGGAACCATCGTCATAATCATAAGATCCGTCGCTGCTGCCATCAGAAGTATAGTCTGATGAACTGTAATCTGATGAACCGCCCGATGAAGTATCACTGTAAGAACCGTCTGTGCCTGCTGAAGAACTTCCATCTGATGAACTGCCGGATGCTGTTTGGTCTGTACCTGCAGCCGCTGTTCCTGTAGTTCCTGAAGTGCCGTCCGCAGTTGTACCTGCTGAAGTTTTTCCTGTTGCTGCTACTTTCAGTACAGAATCACCGGAAATAGTGAATGAATCAACAGAAGTCTTGATTCCTGCCAGTGCTTTCTCATCCTTTACAGAACCTGCAACACTGTAAAATTCTGTTGTATTATCTGTGAAATATTTATTTACAACATATTTATAGTCACTCTTGTCAGTGAGGTAATGAACTGTATAGCTGTAAACATTTACACCGCTGACTTCCTCAAAATCTGTACCTTCTACAAGATTATCTGCCTTTACAAGTGCAGAGGCTGTATCCTGTGAACTTGGAATGATCGCCACAGACATATCCTCCTCACCGGAACCATGCAGGATCAGGAGTTTGCCCTGTTTCGGTGACTCGAAGCTTAACATATCGTCAGAATCTGATTTATTCGCCCATGTCGCATCCGGAAGTTTAATGGATACTGCTTTGTTCTTAGATGTATAGGTAGTATTCTGGGCATTGGCCGGTGCAGGGGTAGGAGTTGCTTTCGCTGCTTTGGTTGGCTCCGGTGTAGGAGTTACCTGTACCACACTTGAATCCTCGTCACTGCCGCCTCCAAAGCATGCAGTCATGGAAACAGATAATACAGTTGTTAAGGCCAATAACATTAGTACTCTTTTATTTTTCATAATATCCTCCTTAGAATAGATATATAGTCTTCAGGTAATATTTGATATCAGGTCAGAAGAGGAAACCTCTCTCTGATATTATTATAACTGTTCCGTACTTTATAAAATATGATGTCAGGGTCAAAAGATATTTTGCCCCTAACATTATATATTTTACAATTTCATTACATAGATGTCAATGTCGATTTCTCAGCCTTCTGCGATTTGCATAGTCTATCATAACGCCATTTCTCTGCTTCATCATACCATTTATCTTTTTTTCTCTGTAACTGAGAGATTACTTGTTACTGTGAACGGAGTGAACAGTAACGATTACTTTTTTATTTTTCCACTTCATACATATGCAGTTCATGAAGGGCTCTTGTTGCAGCGATATATCTCGCCTGACGCACAAGCGGGCTCCGGTCTTTCTGCGGAAATACTGCAAATACCTGATCAAATTCCAGACCTTTTGCCAGATAGAATGTCGTAACTGTAAGACCTTTCTTAAAGCTTGTGCTGTTTCTGTCCAGATAAGACAGACGTTCTTTTATATCAAATCCTTTTTCTCCCAGAATTTCCTTCAGAAGAAGCCACATATGTTCTGCTTCTTTCTCTGTACGCAGGACAACCGCTGCTGTTTCATATTCTTCTTCGCCGAGTTTCAGAGTTTCTGCAATCTCTTCCGCAGCATGGCTCATATCTGCAAATATTTTCTCCTCCACCGGAGCACCATGACGTTCAAAGAGTTCCATATCTTCAATACCCGCAAGCTGATTTGCATAAGACGCAATCTCTATGGTGTTACGGTAACTCTTATTCATAATGATCTTGTGGATATCCCTCC
>OBXC01001068.1_pt1 | contig 14821 bp, 20 predicted proteins | sample 1538111 | NCBI WGS metagenome assembly OBXC01 (sample SAMEA2580137, study PRJEB22360) | human gut metagenome | biome: human gut; feature: human-associated habitat; material: faeces | place: Denmark | collected 2008/2010 | reverse complement strand
ATTGTTTATTTTAGGAAACTTGTCTTGGATATCTTGTTTTAATTCTTCAAAAGTTAATTCTCTAAAAAGTATTATTTCTTTAGCACCTATGCTACATTTTGCTCCTGGACGTATTGATGAAAAAGATTGTTCCATCTCATACTTATATTTATCCTCTCTTCTAACTAAGGCTTTTACTTTGAAAAATCTATTACTTAAATTTAAATTATAACATCTGAAAACATCTTTTAAATCTAAACACAAATGGAATCCATAGTCATATATATTTATATTTCCTCTATGTATTTCTTCAACACTATAAGTTTTATTTAGTTCATACTGAAAGTTTCTACATTTCATATCTCTATCTGTACCCTTATATCCTTCAATCCAAATCCATTCTTCACTATTTTTTTTCATTTCTGAGTCTATTTTTATTTTTTCCATTTCTAATAGCTTTCTTTTCATTTCTTTATCATATTGTATATTATCCATATCGAAGTTTGGTTGTTTGGGAGGAGGAGAAGGAGGTTCTGCCTCTGTTATTTTTACATTTCTACCATATTTTTTATTGAATATATTCAATGTAATATCACCTCACTTTATTATTTAGACGTTATTTTAATTTTATATCCTAATTCATCTTCTATTTCTTCTTTAGTCATTGACTTAGGATTACTTTCTAATTCTTCTTTTTTTTGGTAAGTGTATAAAATAATAATCAATTGGTAAGCAATTTTCTCCTTTAATCTTATGGAAGAGTTGAAAAAAACTAGTATCACTAACTGTATAAATTTCACCTTTTTTATAATTTCCTATATTATTCATACAATATAATCTATCTCCCATATGTACGTCCTTTATTGAAAAATTTATCATGCAACCTACCTCCAATTCATATTAAAATATATTACTCACTTTCTATTGATGGGTTACTATAATAATTTGCTAACATAATACACTCAATAATCCCCCTTTCTATTTCATCGTATTTAGACATATCTGGGTATATTCTACCTCCATTATTTTTCACACAAATCTCTAGTCCTAGATTATAAAATGACTCATCATTAAGGAAATTCATTAGTATTTTATTAGAATTATTCTTTTCTGTTAAGTAAATACCAATTAATTTATTTTTATCTATATATTTCTCTAAATCTTGATAATAGGCAATTCCAATTCCTGATGTATCTAACACTAGTTTATCGCAATTATGATTATTAAAAATTTTATAAATTTCAAAGATAAATTTATCAGCTATTATATCTCTATTGGATAACTCTCGAATGTGTCCATTATCAAGAATACAAATACACATATTCTTTAATAGTAAATCTATACTTATGCTCATTATTTTCATCTTATCTCTCCTCTATTTGTTATTCTGACTCATATTAAAACACATATTTTATTTAGCATCTGCTAATAAATCCCTAAACAATAAAGATTTTCTCATAAAATTAATTTCTTTACTTTTTTATTGTTTAACAAAGTTCTCTATATTAATTCTGTTTTTTAATAGTTTTTCAAATATTGTCTTTCCTTTATCGCTAGGACTATCTTTGTAACCCAATAAATTATATTTATCCCATATTACACTTATATTCACTACATCTTTAATATCTTGAACTAATTTATATATCTTATCTCTCCATATAACATATTCTTCATCATCTTTAACTTTAAATTGTCTATCAAAAGCTATGATTAATTCTTCAATACCTAAATCTATTAATATCTTTTTTTGCTCTCTACTAAAATTACTCCCACATATAGCTACAGAGGGATTATTTTTATACATAGTAGCCATTTGTAACACCGATTTTTCACCTTCAAATACAATAACTTTTTTAGAATTTTTGATAGATTTTTTATTTACATTTAATCCATATAGATTAAGACTTAATCTATGATTATAGCACCTATTGTCGTACCATAATGGAATATATTTGCCAAAACTTTTAGCCTTATCTTCATCTAAGTTTCTAACTCTAATACCAACAGGCCTAGCTCTATCATGCCAACAGAAATGTGGAATTACTATTTGATTTTCATATAGATTATAATATACTTGATATGTTTTAAGGACTTCAAAAGATATGTTTTCATTTTCCCACTCTTCAATTGGGACTTGCTGAAAAGTTTTATATACATATGGCTTTTTAGGGGTAGGAAGTAATTCTATTTGTATATCTTTAATATCATGTATCTGTTCTACTTTTTTCTTTATTCTAAATCCTTTTCTTAGCATTGGTTGATTTGAAATACCAAAGAAATCTTTTATTTCATTAATAGCATCTTTAAACTCATATTTATTTATGTGTATTAATAAATCTATTAAGCTACCTATATGGCCACAAGAACTATAGCAATGAAACGTTTTGCTTTCTGTATAATAAAATAATTTGTATGAATCACCATTATGACATAAACAAGTATTGAATATTAACTGTCTATCATTGCTTTTAGGAGATAAGTCCGAACCTAAATATTCCATAAAATTTATCACCTGTTCATTAGTCAAATCCTTTATTTCCATAGTCATCACCTAGTATGACAATTGTCCTCTGTAGACCTTCTCACACCTTCCTATCTCTTCTAATCTACCAGTCTTACCATAAAATCTTAGTAAAATTACATCTCCATCTTGACCTCTTCTTGACTTATTTAAAAATAATAATCTATATTCTTTTTGCAAATCTTTTGCATCAAACTGGATATATTCTCTTTCAGTAGTCTTTTTTAATTTATTATATTTTAATTTATATGGTTTTAAAAAGAATTTCTTGTTAGTAGAATCTAATTCTAACTCATTTACTACTTTTCTCATAAGTTTTAATAAACCACATACATTTTTGACAGCTTTCGCTTCTGACAAATCTCCTGCCGAAAGATATGAGCTTTTATTTTCTTGAGCTGTAAGTAATTGCATAGATAACATAGTTATTACATTATATTTGTTCCCAAAACTATCGAGTAATTTAGAATTTTCAATTAATTTTCCTGTATAATGTGCATCTGACGAATCTTCTGATTTAAATGTATCCACTGCTATTCCAGTAAATCCCTGATGTGTAACAAGTTCTTTACTTTTCCTTAGTATTTCAGATATTTCAAATTCTTCCATATAGATAAATTTTAGATTCTCTGCAAAACATCTATCTCTTAAAAATTTTTCTATTTTTTCCATTAAGTCTTCTTCAAAGTCTGTAAAATCTCCATTATCTATTTTATTTCTATCTAAATCATGATAATTAAATATGTTATATGCTATAAACGATACTAACATACTCTTAAAATATTGAGATTTTTGTTCATTCGCAAATATGACTATCTTCTCTCCTCTATATATCATAGCTAATATGTAATTAAAAAATAGTAAAGTAGTTTTTCCTATGCCTGAAAACCCTGCTATTATATTTATACCACCACCCTTACCAATCCCATTAGTCCTATTTGATAATATTGGTAAGCTATATATATACTTAGATTCTTCATTATTACTCAATCCTATTTCTTTTTCAGTGTATTCAAATATAATATTATAAGGTGTTCCTGCTTCAGTTTTTTGCTTTAATTTTTCTCTATCATCTTTAGTAAGTAAAAGATTTTCAACTTTCATATTATTTTTTATAGAATTTACACTACATGAAGATATTAACCCCTCATAAAATTCTTCCACTTCTCTACATTTCATAGATTGAAATATTTCAAATGGAATAAATTTTAACCCATTATGCTCCATTTCTTTTATTACATTAAAACCTCTTTTATCTAAAGCAATTAGTAAATTATTCTTAGCTAAATCATCAATATATGCTGCTATATTAGTTTCTTTTCCATACTCCATAGCAGATGATAAGCTATTCCAACCACCATATCTTTCATATTCAGATTTGAGTTTATTTGAAGATACAAATTTAGCTACACTTATTTCATCAAGCTCGTTATGTGTTTTAGACATTATTCTTCCTAACGAGAAAAAGAATTTTACCTTATCTATTATAAAGTCACTTTCGCTAATTTTATATTCACTAAAAAGAGTTAATGATTTTAACATTGTGCCTAAAACCAATGTTTCTATAATACCCCTATCCTCTATTATTTTTTCATAACTACTCGTCTTGATACACTCCTTTCACTTTGTCAAATAAACTTTGTCTTTTATTATAAATTACTTTTTTAGGAGCAATTATTTCATAATATTCTTCACTTTTCTCTACTTCTTTGTATATCCTTTCATTTTCTTTTTCATATTTCATTTGCTTGTTTTTAATTGTTATATCTCTAATACTTCCTTTCAATATTGTAAACACATAACATAATTTAGGATATTCTTCTTCTATATCTTTTCTATAGTTAAGTAATTCTATAACTTCATCTTTCTTCTCAATGATGCAATCATATAATTCTTCTCTCGTATAACCACCTTTTATTATCTCTTGTAACATCTTATTTTTTTGATTATTTATAACTGTATATCCCATAATATAATCTATTCCAAGTTGACATTGTTTCCAGAAATATATATCCTGTTGCTCTTTTCTATATTCCTGTTCATTGCAATAATATCTATTCTGCTTATTTCCCCCAGATGTAATATGCTCTACTTTATAAGCATCATTTGTATTTAATTTCTTTTTACAAAACCTACACTTACAATTCAAGATTTCCCCTCCTTATGTTATGTATTTATTGCTACCTCATTTAAGAGGTAGCAATTTTATTTACACTCTACTTTTCTTAATAGTTGAATTTTCTTCCTCTGATTTACCCTTTGATTTGTTTGTTAAAGAATTTCCATCATCGTCTTCCTCGAATGATAATGCTAATACTGATTGAACTGCATATCTTCTCAAATAAGTTTCCAATGCTCCTCTAGCTTGTATATCATTAGTTTTAGCTGGTTTAAATGGTGCAGAATTTGACTCTATGTATTCGCCTGATGAATGCTTTAGTTTAGTTTTTATATATACTTTATCATTACCTGCATCTTCTGCTGATTGCATTAGTATTAAATCATGTTTTGCTAATAATGGATTTACTGCTTTAAGAATTGTATCAAGGTTTGCATATTTAGACCTGAAAAATGGGTTTGTATTATCCTTTGGAATTGATTCTATATCTAAATGAAAGGCTATTAATGCTTTTGTTATCTCAATTTGACTATCACTCTCTTTTAATCCGTCTATTCTATCTGAATATAAATTTGATATATACGTCTTTATTTCCTCATTTACCACTTTCTTGAAACCATCATTCATTGTTTTTTCTTTAACTTCCATTCACATCTCTCCTTTTTAATAGATTATTTAATTTATAATTTAAAATGGTACATCATCATCACTTATCTCAATTGTCTTACCATTTTTATCAATATCTCTTTGTTTTTCTTTTTCATCTTTTTCTTTTATTTTTTCTCTCATTGCCTCTATATTCTTATCTGTGAAAGGATAATTTTTATCACTAAATATTTTGTCTCCATCTTTCAAAGGTTCATCGCCACCTTCTATTTCTAAAAATGTAAAAGCACTTTTTTTAATTCTTGAACCAAATCCTGCTGATTTACTAACAACCATAGATTTTACTGTACCTTCAAGAAGGCCAACATCTCCTATTTTATATAAACTTTTAAATCCTTCTATCATATCTTCATTATGTATTCTAAATGTCATATTACAACCTTGCTTACCATATTTATTAATTAAACCCTTAATCTCTAAATACTTACCTAAATCATCTTCTTTTTCTTCTATATTTTCAATTAATGTATATACTCTCCAGACCTGACTCGCTTTTATTGACTTTACTACTTCGCCTTTGTCATCAATAGGATTACCTTTGTCATCATATTTTTCTCTATTGCAAAAAGTTCCTGATATTTGGAATCGCTCTTTCTTTTCACCATCTTTATAATATAAGTTATTGTCTAATGAACAAACACATCTAACAATATCACCTTTTCCATCTTCTGCTCTAGTTTTTATTTCATTAGCTATTGTCTCTATTCCTAAAAACATTTGATTTGGTGAACCATCTGACTTAAACATTGATGTAAAGTAATCTACATTTACCGATTCGTTTGGTGCTGTTTCAACCTTTAAGGTAAATCTTATAGCTTCTTGGCCAGTTCCTTGATTCATTCTAGCTATATTTAAAATGTCTAAAACTTCTCCTGATACAAATACTTGATTATAATTTATTCTTTTTTCTGCCATACCCACTTCTCCTTTATATTTAAAATTTAATTGCTAACAAAACTATTACATCATTAATTCTTTATATTTTGGTAGTGTTTTAAAAAAGTCACACAGAATTCTCCATTCCTCCATTTTATGATTTTCTCTTTGATTTATCATAGATTTTATTTGTAGATAATTTAATGTAACTCTTGCAGTTAGCATCAATCCTGATGGGCAATTTGATATTATGATTTTCCAAAGAGTTTCTTTTGTGACTTCAACTTTTTCTCCATTTCTAAGAATAATATTATTAGAATTATTCAATTTCAATTCTTCAAAGTTATTGTACTCATGAATTAATTCATTTAGAAAATTTATTGTATTTTTATCAACATATTTATTACACATATCATCAAGATTAAATTTAGATAATCTATGCATTTTACTTTGACTAGACACATAATCATTATGATGATATCTGTCCCATTGTCTCCACATATATTCTGACCATTGTAAATCCATTTGAATGATAATTCCTTTAGAAAAGCAATCATGACCTGAACCTTGTTTTGATTTGCCTAATTGATTTGCTCTTTTTAAATCTTTTTCTGAAATGTTTATTTTTTTCATATCTATTACCTGTTGTTCATACATCGGATAACCACTTGCAATTATGCTTTCTTTAATTCCATAAACATACACATTTGACACATCAATAATTCCTGGTATTTTTATTCCATTTACATTCAATTTATCAACTCCTAACCTTCAACTATAATATATCCTTCTTTATAATGTCTTCCCATGTTGTTTACTCTCTTATAATATTTATAATCACTCTCCCCCTCTAATTTTGGTACAAATACATCTATAGCATTAGAATTACCAAAATATTTATTAGAACCTCTATCTTTAACCACCTTTAAATTTCCATCAACTAATATTTTAGTTCCGAATTTAAGATGATTATTGGCCACAAACCCATATTGTAATTTTTCTCCTGTAGCTGTAATAGCTCCATATTTACTATTTTCACAGTTTAAAGAAGTATAGTAACTTACTTCCCATGTTACAGGAATCAATTTTTCTATTTTTATTCCTAACCCCTTTTCTAAATTAATTCTCTTGATTTCTAATTTATATTCAGAACTGTTTTTGTGTTGCTCCCACTCATATTTATACATTAAGTTAATATTTTTAGCTGTATCTGCTACAATATTTTTATCCATCCTGCTAGTACTCATTTCTTTAGTATTAGCAAATATATGTATGCTACTACCCATTACTAAAACACTTGTTACTAATATATTTCTCCACCTCATAAAGACCTCCAATCATATTAAAATTATCATTTTAAATACTTATTTATTCTGCAAGAGCATCATCCAATTCTTCACTAGACGGTTCTTTTCCTTCTCCATTCCATTCAAAAGCATCCTCTAAATATGTATTTGGATTATAACAACAATAATCACAATCAGTATTCTTATTTTCACATATATCTTTAAGTTTACAAGTCATTTTTAGACCTCCTAAATTTATTTATTATTTATTTCATCTAATACTAAATTCACCTGTTTCTTTGCTTTTTTAACTTCAATTCTTGCTAGACATAACTTAATACCTTTATTGTATTCAAACTCATCTGAATCATGGCAAGTAGCTGATGCTTTAAAATCTCCCATTCTAACTTCTACTTTCTTTCCATTTGTTCTATATGTGCAAGTTTTATTTGTTCCAAATACAGTCGCAGTTCTCCATTCGCTCCAAATATGTTCTTTTTTCTTAGTCTCTATTGCAACTTCAAAATATTTTTTTAATTCACTATAATTCATGAATCCCATCCCATAATCTGTTTTGAAATGTATAGCTCCATTGTTTCCCACAGATGTAATAACAAATATATCTCCTATTTTTAACATCTCAAAACCTTGTATTTCTTTCATTAATCTTATTTTAGTTCCTTCTATTAACATATTTTCTTCATCCTTTCTATTCTATTATTATATTTATCAATTGCTTCTTGCTCTCTTTCATTGACATCTCTATTATATTTACCTTTAGCTTGGACTATTTTGCCATTTCTAACTTCAATTGTTACTAAACTTTTACTTAGATTATCCTTTTTTCTCATAAATAATATATGACATTTTCCATCTATAACATTTTGAATATAACTACTTACACAATTATTTTGTTGTACTGCTTCATCTTTAATTTCATTTGTATTTTTAGGGTATATAAATTTATAATCTTGATATGAATATTCTAGTGACTTGTCTATTCTTTTATTAAATACTTCTTCTTCAAATTGAGTTTTAAGACGATTATAATTTCGAGATGCTATTTTATGAGTTGTTAAGAAATGTCTTGGATATTTTTCATATTTATCACTTATTACACTCATCATAACAACATAGTCATATAATTCGTTTAGAGTGCTTTCAAGCCCATTTAATGCTTCATATGTCATCAGATTATCTATATAATTTATAAGTGATTGAGGTTTATATTTATATATGTCTATTAACCTATCAAATATCATTCTATCATAACCAGAATCAAGAATTGAAATTAAATTAGTTTTTCTTATTGAATTCAATTCTAAACTTAATAAATTATTATACAAATTTGGGTTTTTACTATACCCTTGTATCAATCGGTCACTCAAAGTAATACTATAATTCCTACAGATAGAAATAAGACCTTTAGGTATACTCTTAATATCACAATGTATCGGATAAATTATTTTTTTTAATCCTGCTGAGAATAATTGTTCATACTCAGAATAATTATTTATTTCATTTAAAAAACTTCCTATATTTCTTATTCTTTCAACCCTCCTTCCCCAAGCTCTGCTACTCTTACTTCTATTTACTCTTCCATCTACAAAATTTAAAAAACACTTATAATTTTCATCTTCAAAAGAATTTATTACCTCATGTAAATTATATCCTCTAAGTTGAGTACACACATCTTTTACAATCCTTCCAGATTTACCAACGTATTCTCCTGTTGCCAAATTATACTTTACATTCTTCCCATCTTCAAATTCAAATACTAAAAACTGTTTTTCTTTATAAGATTTCAAATATTAATCACTACCTCCTTTTTACCTTCTATGTTCTTGTTATATTCATAGTATATCATATACCTTCTATGTTCTCAATAGTTTTTTTTAATATTTTTAGAATTTATATATTTTTCTTTTAGTCCTTTATTATTTCTTATATATACAATATCGCTTATATGTTTTATATATTGTACATCATTAGATATTCTCATCAAACTTGTAAGAAAATAAATAGAATAACTTTTAGGAAGCCTTCTCTTAATAACTAAATCTATAGCTGTTTTAGCAGCATTATAACTTTTTAAGTGAGTGTGGCCTTCTTTAAACTCTTTATTTGTATTATAAACTATATATCCAGATTTTGATTTGATAATAATGTATTCTTTTTTCTCATAAATTTTATTTACACTCATTATATATCCTCTATTTTTTGAAGAACCATTTCTAATTCACTTGGTTTTTCACCTAATATTTCTTTTTTTTTACAAGTTGCTACAATTTCTTTTCTTACACATTCCCACTCATTAAGAATTTCTTCATACTCTTCATTTTCTTGTTTTAAAAAAGCATTTTCCTCTTTTAATTCATCGATTCTCATACTTAGGTCTTTTTTTTCTTCCAATAAGCTATAATATCTTTGTTCATCTATAAGTATTGAAATCACTACCTTTCACCAACTTCGTATATGCCATTTTAAGAAATCAATGTATAAATACAAGCAGACTCTTATGTAAACTCTTAGAAACGCATATACGAGGTCATATTCTTAATTTTCTATTTTCCAATATTCTTGTATCCACCATTCTGTTTCTGTATTGCTCCTAATCCATTTTCCATCTACTTTTTTACTTTTAGCTTTTTCTTTAATTGATTTTAAATAAACTAAATCATAAACATCAATTTTATTATCCTCAAAAATAGGTTTACTTACTTTGAAAATCTTTATATTTCCTGAACTTATATTATACAATGTGACTTTAGGAGAATATTTAGTATCTATATCTATTACTAAACAATACCTTGGATTTGAATTGCTATCTTTTATGTTACATGAACCCACAAACTCAAAATGAGCTTGTATTTTTTCATTGGTTGGTATATCTGTATTTTCAATTTGACTTTCAAGATAAGAACATAATTCTTTTGTATCAACTTCTTTAAATATTTTTTCTGTTTCTTTATTAGAGTATTTTCTCATGGTATTTATATCGCATGGTAAATTATCTCTTTTAAATTGTTTTTTACTATAGATTGAGTTATAGATATCATAAGTCTCTAAAAGTTTGTTGGACTTTCCAAATTCCTCAAAGAAATCTAGCTTAATCAGTATAGATAATTGTTTAGAGTTTATATGCCCCTGCAAATCTATTAATAGCTCTAAAAATGAATCATATTTATTATCTTTAAGAGAATATAGATACTCTCCTATATCAGAATTTAAAAATTTAATAGATTCAATGCCCTTGTAAATACTATTTGTGTCTCTATTAAAGAAGTATTCAGATTTTGAAAATCTAAATTTAGGATTTTCTAATTTAATACTAAAATACTCTATTTCATCTGTTAATTTTCTTGTTCTCTCTGTATCTTCATTATATAAATTGAATGCTACAGTATAATATTCCAATGGATAATGTGACTTAAGGTATGCACAGTATAAGCTGTCATATGCATATGAAAGACTATGTGAAGCATTAAAGGAATATGAGGCAGCATCGTTTACAACTTGCCATGTATCTTCAAAATTATTTTCAGTTCCGACTTTTTTAATCCAGTTATTTTTTAGTTTGATATGCAATTCTTTCAACTCTTTTTCCTTAAATCTCTTTTTTTTAATCTTATTTATAATATCATAACTCTCAGATTCCTCTATTCCTAACCATATTAAATATTTCATTATTGATTCTTGATACATAAGATAATGATAACTATCTTCTAATAATATATCTAGTTCTTTAACGTTAGTTGTATATGACTCTCTGTTAATAAAATTGTCTAATAAAGATGCAAATCCTGGTCTGATACTAGCTACAAATGCACTTGTTTCCGCCACACTAGATATTTTGTATTTAGATGCCAGGTTTGTAGCATAGTCTGAATCTACCTGATTTATAGTGCAAGTTAATTTGTCCTTATATATGTCATAGGTTTTAGCATCTAATAAGATGTTTAGTTCTTCAATTGTAGGAATACTAATATTTGCTAATTCACAAATTTTTCTTATTAATGACCATACTTTCACTGTTAAATAATCATTTTTTAAATATTTATACTTATCACAATAATATCCATCTATATTACAACATACCCCATCCTTAGTTTTTAATAATCCTACTTCTTCATCAATTGGTCTATCATATATAAGCATAGAGCATGGTGAGAAAGAAACACTTTCTACTACTCCTACAAATACCTTTGATTCCTTTATTACATCTTTCCAAAAAACATCATTTGTGTATTTATCTAAGTTTTTAGCTACTTCATCATACTCAGATAGTTTCATATCATTTGCTTTACACCATAGCCTAAAAGCTGAAGCATCTTGTAATGGCTTATAACTTATCATCCATGCACAATTTTCTTCTCCTAATAAATCTCTAGTTGATTGTATAAATGGTTCAGCATCTTCAGCATTTAAATCTATATCTGGCAAAGATTTTGCTGATAGTATTCTTTCAACACTCATAAATCTAGTAGGGAATAATGGTACTGGAGCATTTAATCTATCTATTTCAGTAAGCCCTAAAAGATTAGTTATTATAAATGAAGGTGCTGAACCTCTCCCTGTTTTAGTAAGAAGACCATTATATTCTTGTTTTGCTCTTTGAACTATTTTATAATCTATAATAAAGTAATCCTCCATATGAGTTTTCTCTATAATATCAAATTCATACCTTATAGCATCTAAGTATTCATTCCATCTATTTTTAGGTATATTTTTTCTTTTCTCTAACCATTCTTTATTTAATATTTCTTTCAGTTCTTTATTTGGATTTTTAGATATTGATGGTAATTTTATATCATCATTTATTAAGGTGATTTCTTCACACTCATCAAATATTAGAGTATTTTTTAATGCTCTTTCAACTTCTTGCTTTGTTAATACATTTTGTTTTTCATATCTTTTAAATATATCCTCTGAATTTGGATAATCTAAAATAAAACCGTCTTCTTCAGGATAATTTATACCTTTAGCTTTAAGAAATTTAGTTCTATATTTTGATTCTTCTGGATAAATATAATGACTGTCATTGGCGTGTATTATATCTATATTATATTTGTTGCTTAATTCTAAAACATCCTTATTGTGCAAAGCTTGAGTTTTATGAGGATGAGATTGTACTTCAAGAAAGAAATTATTTTTAAAATAATTCTTTAGTTTTAGTATTAATTCTTCTCTATTCTCAAGTTTTAATATTCCAGCTACACATGCAGTAGTAATAACTACATCCCCTGGTTTAAATATCTCAAATAATATTTTTTCATCTATTCTTGGTTTATAGTAATATCCATTTTTATTAGCTAAACTTAAAGCTTTATTTATTTGCTTGTAACCATCATTATTTTTAGCGATTACTATTAAATGATAATTTCCTCTATCTTTCTCATTTATATCATTTACATAGTAAAATTCTGCTCCAATAATCATTTTTAATTTATATTCATCACATAAAGTTTTTGCCTCATATACATTTCCTTGATATCCATGTTCTGTCGTAAAATATGTATTTTGACCTAGTTTTATTGCTCTATCTATATATTGTTGTGGTTTAGTAATTACATCTAACGACCTTATATTTGAATAAATTTTATGACTATGATAATTATTATATCTCAACTCATCACCTCAACTTAAAAAACAAATTTTAATTATTAATATTCTTTTCAAATAATTCTATTTTTAAAAAGTCATTACATTTTATAACATCCATGCCATTAAATTTAGTAATATATCCTCTTGTTTTATCCTCTATATATTGGATATTAAGAAGGCTATAGTAACCTTCCCACAAAATAAGAGAATTAGGATATCTTCCTGTTCTGGCAGCATACTCACATCTTCTTCTATTTATTTCCATCTCTAATAAACTTTACACCTCTATTTCATTGACTTATTAATACTTTTAACTGAGAAAATTTTGGATTATACCCCTTCTGCCATACAAAATGAGCATATTCTATGCTATCTGTCTTTCCATCATCTGTAAAACTCATTCTTCTATTGTGAACAAATATGTATTTAGGCATATTATTTCCCCACAGCCTTTGTCTTACTTTTCCTCCAAGATAATTTAATCTTAGCAGCATAATAACGAAACCACCTTCTCTTACATCATTTAAAGCTTTATTAATTATATCCAAGCTTAAATTAAAGGGAGGATTAGTAATAATTACATCGTATTTTTCTTTTGGCTGAAACTTTAAATAATCTTGCTTTATATTTGCTCTTGAATCATCTCTTATATCTACTGTATCTATTGAAATTTCTTGATTTGAAAATTCTTGGATTGCAGTTGGATAGCTCATTGGATTTGTATTATCTCCACCTGCACATGGGTCTAATATTTTTATATTTGAATTGAGTATATTTTCATATCTACTGAACTCAGTTAAAAACTCTTTGATTTTAGTAATTGGAGTTCTATAATAATCACTTATATGGAAACTTCTAGCATCACTTCTATTTGTACTACTTATAAATATCTTCCCCTTTTTTTTAACAAATATAAATATCTCCTACTTAAGTATTATTTCTCCCTTAAATTTAATATTTCTAACCATTCCAGTTTTTTCTAAATTAAAACTTAAGTCTTTGATTTCAATTCCTTTATTCTCATAGTGTTGTTTAATAATATCCATTGCTTCTTCAATTGATATTGTTATTTTCATCTTTTAATCTCCTTAAAATAATACTTTTAATCTAAGTCATTATTCAATAATAATAATGCTATAAGACAAAATCCATTAAGTAGTATCCCATTAGTATTATCTTGCAAGTAATTAGCCACCATACAACCTAAATTAAAAATTGTAGCAATATTTAAAATCAAATTAATACTCCTTTCTTTTATTCTTTTTTGTCAATATATATACTACTCGATGGTATAAGAATCCAGATTAGCAACCATGCTAAGGTATTGATTGGATATGTTGTATCTAAGAATTGAAATTGTGGGAAGTTTAAAATATCTACTACCCAAATTATTATAAGAATTGTTTTTAAAATTTTAAACATTTAACTCTCCTTTATTTATTAGATGAATTTTCTTCTATTACTACATGAGCATTACATATAATCACCCTTTTACCATCAAAATCTAGTGTTATAGTACCACCATCTCCATCTTTAACTCTCATGCTTTTACTTGTATATGTTTTTAATACCTCGCCATTATCTGAATATACATTTACAGTTCTATTAAGCCCTGATACATCACTTTCAGCATCTTTCATTGAACTTTGTATTCCTGTACATCCAGACATGGCTATTAACATTGTTCCTAATAACCCTGTTAATAAAAACTTTTTCAATATAATTTCACTCCTTTAGTTTTAATTGAATTATTAATAAGAATTTATTTTA
>OBXC01001067.1_pt1 | contig 14821 bp, 12 predicted proteins | sample 1538111 | NCBI WGS metagenome assembly OBXC01 (sample SAMEA2580137, study PRJEB22360) | human gut metagenome | biome: human gut; feature: human-associated habitat; material: faeces | place: Denmark | collected 2008/2010 | reverse complement strand
GGTGACCAGGGCGCCTCCACGCCGTGGGCTGTTTCCAACCGCCATGTCCATCTGGACCGGGCGGACATGGACGCCCTGTTTGGTCCGGGCAGCGAGCTGACGGTCAAAAAAATGCTCGGCCAGCCGGGGCAGTATGCTGCGGAGGAGACCGTCACCATCCGCGGGCCCAAAGGGGAGCTCAGCCGCGTGCGCGTGCTGGGGCCCCTGCGCGCTCAGACGCAGGTAGAGATCTCCATCGCCGACGGCTTCACGCTGGGGGTCAAGCCCCCGGTGCGCGAGTCCGGTCAGTTGAAGGATACCCCGGGCATTGAGATCATCGGGCCCTGTGGGAGTGTAAAGAAGGACAGCGGCGTGATCGCGGCGCTGCGGCATGTGCACATGACTCCGAAGGACGCGGCGCGCTTCGGCGTGGAGGACGGCCAGTATATCCAAACGGAGATCGACGGCCTGCGGGGCGCGATCCTCTGCAATGTGCTGGTGCGCGTCTCTGACAAGTACGCGCTGGAAATGCACATTGATGTGGAAGAGGCCAATGCTCTGGGCGTCAAAAACGGCGACCGGGCCTTTTTCCTTGACGATTGAGCCGGGAAGGAGGCAGGGCAGAGGTGGGCCAGGAGCTGACGCAGGCCAATGAGACCCTTCTGGAATTTGAGCGGCTGATTCAAACCGGAGGCTGCAATGCCTGGGAGGGTACGCTGCGTACCGGAGTGGATCTGGGCACCGCCAACATCGTGCTGGCGGTGGTGGATGAGCAGAACCGGCCGGTGGCCGGGGCCTCTTATCCCTCCACAGTGGTCCGGGACGGTATCGTGGTGGACTACATGGGGGCGGTTCGGGCGGTCACACATCTGAAAGGACAGTTGGAGGAGCGCCTGGGCGTCATGCTGGACGCCGGAGCCTGTGCCATCCCGCCCGGCATCCTTGAGGGCAATGTGAAGGCCATCGGAAACGTCGTGGAGGCGGCGGGCTTCCGCCTGACCAACATCGTGGATGAACCCACGGCGGCCTCCTCCGTGCTGGGTATTTCCGACGGCGCGGTGGTGGACGTGGGCGGCGGCACCACAGGCATCAGCGTCCTGAAGGACGGAAAGGTGATCTTCACGGGCGACGAGCCCACAGGAGGCACCCACATGACACTGGTGCTGGCTGGCTTCCACGGCTGGAATACCCAGGAGGCCGAATTGGCCAAGCGGGATCCGGCGCAGGAGGCCAATGTGTTTCCTGTGATCAAGCCGGTTGTGGAGAAAATGGCGTCCATTGTCCGGAACTACCTACGGGAGTACCCGGTGGAGGCGGTCTATGTGGTGGGCGGCGCGTGCTGTTTCACCCAATTTGAATCGGTATTTGAGAAATTTTTGGGTGTCCCCGTGGTCAAGCCGGCGGCTCCGCTGCTGGTGACGCCCCTGGGGATTGCCGTAAACTGCAAGCTGTAAAGTAGGTGAGGACCGTTGACGACGGAGCAACTGCGCGGAATGGCGGACGAGGCGTTTGTCGAGATTCTGGCCCAGCGCGTTGTGGAGAAGCTCCTGGCGCGGCAGAAGCAGGCGCTGGTAGTCTACACCGGTTCCAACATCGGTGAGGCTGCCGCGCTGGAGGCCATGGGCCGTCTGCGCGGAGAGGGCTTCACGTTCCGGGTGCTCCTCTCCCGGGGGGCGTCCGGCCTGCTGGACGTGGAACGGCTCCGCTCCGTTCTGGAGCCGGAGAAGCTGTGGGTGGAGACTCCGGAGGAGACTCCGGAGGCGCTGACCGCCCGGTACGACACCATTTTGGTTCCGGCCATGACGGTACATACCGCCGCCCACGTGGCCGCCTGCATGGCGGATACACCGGCGTCCGCCGTTATTCTGGACGGCCTGATGCGGGGAAAGAACGTTGTGGTGAACATCGACGGCTGCTGCCCGGATCACGCCGAGCGCCTGAAGCGCGGCTTCCATATGGCGGAGCCGCTGAAGCAGGCGCTTCGGAACAATCTGGAGACCCTGCGCTCCTTCGGCGCGCGCCTGACCACCTCCGGCGGCCTCTATGACAAGACGCTGCGGGCGGTCGGCGGGGTACAGGCCCGGACGGCGGCACCGGCCGCGAGGCCGGAGGCCGAGCCCCGGAAGCAGGAGGGATCCGGCCAGCTCCGGTTGGAGGGCAGGGTTCTGAGCGGACGCCACGTTCAGGGCTACCCGCCTCACAGCACCCTGTGGGTGCCGCGGGAGACCCTGATTACCCAACTGGCCGCCGATGAGGCGCGCCGCCGGGACATCTGCATCCGAAAAGAGACGTAAAGCAGGTGGCAAAATGTATTTGGGAAGAGTGATCGGGACCGTGGTTTCCACCAGCAAGAACGAGCATCTGGTGGGAATGAAGCTCCTGATTGTGGAAAAGCTGACGGAGCGCCTGGAGCGGGCGGGTACCAGCGAGGTGGCCGTGGACTCCGTGGGAGCGGGCACCGGCGAGATTGTCATTGTCTGCAAGGGCAGCTCCGCGCGCTATGTGTTCGGCAAGGGTGACGCCCCGGTGGATACCTCCATCGTGGGCATTGTGGATACGGTAGAGGTGGGCTGATGGCGAATCTTTACACCAAAACCGGAGACAAGGGCCAGACTAGCCTGGTGGGCGGCTCCCGGGTGAGCAAGTCCAGCCTGCGGGTGGAGTGCTACGGCACCATTGACGAGGCCAACTCCATGCTGGGGCTGGCGTATGCCCAGACCGACCGGGAATATATCCGCACCACGGTCCACCGCATCCAGGGCCGGCTGTTCGCCCTGGGGGCGGAGCTGGCCAGCGACGAGCAGGGTGCAGCCGGGCTGACGGGAAAGATCTCGGAGGAGGACGTGGCCTTTCTGGAGGGCGTGGTGGACAAGTGCACCGAGACCACCGGGAAGCAGACCCACTTCGTCATTCCGGGCGTGGATCCCGCCTCGGCGGCCCTCCATGTGGCCCGTACCATTGTCCGCCGGGCGGAGCGCCATGTGGTGGCCCTGGCGGAGCGCGAGACGGTACGTGAGGTGCTGGCCCGCTACATCAATCGCCTGTCCGATGCGGTATACGCGCTGGCCAGGCTTCAGGAGGATCTGACGCAGGAGGAGCGCCTGAGGGCGCAGGTGACTGCGCTGGTCCGGAAACAGCTGTCCGCCCCGGAGGGCGGCCTGCCCCCTTTTAGCCTGGCATCGCTCCAGAGGATGGCCCAGCGGGCCGTGGAGCGGGCCGGACAGCTCGGGGTCCCGGTGGTGTTCTCCGCGGTGGACAGCGGCGGCAATCTGGTCCTGCTCCAGAGAATGGAGGGCGCGCTGCTGGGCAGCGTGGACGTCTCGGCCGGAAAGGCCTATACCGCCAACGCCTTCCAGATGCCGACCCATGAGCTGGGCCAGGCGGCCCGGCCGGACGGCCCGCTCTACGGCATTGACGCTTCCGCTCCCGGGAAAATCGTGCTGTTCGGCGGCGGCTTCCCCTATGTGGTAAACGGGGAAGTCGTGGGCGGCATCGGCGTATCCGGCGGTACGGTGGAACAGGATATGGACATCGCACGGTACGCGATGTCTCTCTAAGGAGGAACAGCAAATGAACATTGACGAGAATGTGGTCGAATCCATTGTGAAGCGGGTTGTATCCCAGCTGAGCACGGAGACCGCTTCCGCCCAGACCTGCCCGTCCGGCGGGGACTGGGGTGTATTTGAGAGCATGAACGACGCGGTGGACGCGGCCGTGGAGGCCCAGCGGGAGTATCTGAACCGCTCCATGCACGACCGGGCCTGCTATGTCCAGGCCATCCGCGACGTGGTGCTGGACCAGGAGAACCTGGAGTACATCTCCCGCCTGGCCGTGGAGGAGACCGGCATGGGCGGCTATGAGTACAAGCTCATCAAGAACCGTCTGGCCGCGGTCAAGACGCCCGGCATCGAGGATCTGACCACCGACGCCATGAGCGGCGACGACGGCCTGACCCTGGTGGAGTACTCGCCCTTCGGCGTGATCGGCTCCATCACCCCCACCACCAACCCCACTGAGACCATCATCTGCAACTCCATCGGCATGCTGGCGGCGGGGAACGCGGTGGTGTTCAGCCCCCACCCCCGGGCCAAGAAGGTGTCCCTGCATCTGATCCAGCTTATCAACAAGGCTCTCTGCAAGGCAGGCGCGCCTGCCAACCTGGTGGTCACCGTGTCCGCCCCCTCGATTGAGAACACCAACGCCATGATGAGCCACCCCAAGATCCGCATGCTGGTGGCCACCGGCGGCCCCGCCATCGTCAAAACGGTGCTCTCCAGCGGCAAGAAGGCCATCGGCGCCGGCGCCGGCAATCCCCCCGTCGTGGTGGACGAGACCGCCGACATCGAGAAGGCCGCCAAGGATATCGTGGACGGCTGCTCCTTTGACAACAACCTGCCCTGCATCGCCGAGAAGGAAGTCATCGCCGTGGACTCCGTGGCCGACTACCTGATCTTCAACATGAAGAAGAACGGTGCTTACGAGGTCAAGGACCCCGCCGTGATCAGCCAGCTGGTGGAGCTGGTGACCAAGGAGGGCAAGAGCCCCAAGACCGAGTTTGTGGGCAAGAGCGCCAAGTACATCCTGGACAAGATCGGCATTACCGTGGGCGATGACGTGAAAGTGATCCTCATGGAGGCCAAGGAGGACCACCCCTTCGTGCAGGTGGAGCTCATGATGCCCATCCTGCCTCTGGTGCGGGTTCCCGACGTGGACCAGGCCATTGAGATGGCCGTCCGGGTGGAGCACGGCAACCGCCACACCGCCATGATGCACTCCCGCAATGTGGAGAAGCTGACCAAGATGGCCAAGCTCATCCAGACCACGATTTTTGTGAAAAACGGCCCCTCTTACGCCGGCATCGGCGTAGGCGGCGAGGGCTATACCACGTTTACCATCGCCGGTCCCACCGGAGAGGGCCTGACTTCGGCCAAATCCTTTGCCCGGCGCCGCAGATGCGTGCTCGTCGGAGGGATGGACGTCAGATAAACGGAGGTTTGGGCCATTATGCAAGAGAATCTGCTCGGCCTGGTGGAACAGGCCGGTGTGGTGGGCGCCGGCGGCGCCGGATTTCCCACCCATGTGAAGCTCAAGGCCCAGGCGGACACCGTCATCATCAACGGAGCGGAGTGTGAACCGCTGCTCCGGGTGGATCAGCAGTTGATGGCCCTCCAGGCCGGCGATCTGCTGGACGCCCTCGATCTGCTCGTGGAGCAGGTCGGGGCGTCCCAGGGCGTGGTGGCGCTCAAGGAGCACTACCACGCGGCGGTGGAGGCGCTGGAGCGGGAGCTATCCAGGCATCCCAAGCTGAGGATTCACCGGATGGGCGCATTTTATCCCGCCGGTGACGAACAGGTGATCGTCTACGAGGTGACCGGACGCGTGGTCCCGGAGGGGGGCATCCCCCTGAATGTGGGCGTGGTGGTCAGCAATGTGGAGACGGCCCTCAATGTGCTGGCGGCCGTCCGCCATCAGGCCCCGGTGATTGAGAAGTATGTCACGCTGACCGGTGCGGTGCGCACCCCCAAGACCGTGAAGGTGCCCCTGGGCATCACGGTGGCGGAGGCGCTGGCCCTGGCGGGCGGCCCCACCGTGGAGCACTATGAGGTCATCAACGGCGGGCCCATGATGGGGCGTGTGGTGAGCACCGGAAGCGCTATTACCAAGACCACAAAGGGACTCATCGTGGTCCCGGAGGGCCATTCCCTCCTCCAGAGCCTGAACCGGCCCGTGCCGCGGATGCTCCAGGATGCCCGTGTGGCCTGTATGCAGTGCTCCCTGTGCTCCGAGGTCTGCCCGCGGGGCCTGCTGGGGCACCGCATCCAGCCGCACAAGATGATGCGCCTGGCCGCCTATGGCGCCCTCTGCGACCCGGAGTATACCCCCATGAACGCCTTCCTGTGCTGCGGCTGCCGCCTGTGCGAGTACGCCTGCGTGATGGGGCTTCAGCCCTGGAAACTGAACGGGATGCTCAAGGGCGAGATGGGAAAGAAGGGTGTCCGCAATGCGCTGCACAACCAGCCGGAGGCGGCCGCGCCGTTCCGGCAGTACAAGCGATACCCGGTTCACAAGCTGATTCACCAGTTGGGGCTGGACGGCTATGATGTCCCCGCCCCGATGGAGGACAGCTCCTGCGACTATCAAATGGTGACCCTGCCGCTGAGCCAGGGGGTGGGCGCACCCGCCCAGCCTGTGGTGCGCGCAGGGGACAGAGTGGAGAAGGGAGCCCTGATTGCGGCGGCCCCAGAGGGAAAGCTGGGGGCAAACCTTCACGCGAGCATCGCGGGAACGGTGACCGCGGTGACCGAGAGAGAGATTACCATCCAACAATAAAGATTGGAGAGGAACTGATTTATGGATATCTTGGCTCTGATCGCCGCATTTGGCGGCGGCATTATCGGCGCTTACATGGGCGCCCTTCCCGCCTTTATTATGACTGGTATCTACGCCCTGGTGGGCGGAGTCCTGACGGCTGCCGGCGTGGGCGGCGATGTTGCAGTCAACTACCTCGCCTTTGGTTCCTTTGTCGGCCCCCACATCGCCTTTGCCGGCGGCGTGGCCGCCGCCGGCTATGCGGGCCGCAAGGGCAAGCTGGCCTCCGGCACCGACATCCTGTCCTCCCTCAACGGCCTGGGTGAGCCCGACGTGCTCCTGGTGGGCGGCATCTTCGGGGTGCTGGGCTTCCTGATCCACTACTGCATCGGACTGCTGCCCGGCATCACCGTCTTCATTCTGGCGGTTGTCACCCGTCTGGCCTTCGGCAAGACCGGCCTGACCGGCAAGTACACCGGCTCCGGAAAGCGCGAGTGGTTCGCCACCGGGAAGGGCTTCGTCTATAACGTGGTACTGGGCGGCGGCATCGGCATTGTGGTGAGCTTCATCGCCGCGTTCCTGTACGAGAATGAGTTTACCGCCGCGTTCAGCATCTTCCCGATCGTGTGCTTCGGCTTTGCGGCCATCACGCTGATCTTCACCCAGACCGGCTTCGCCACGCCCGCGACTCACCACATTTTCCTGCCCTCCGGGCTGGCTGCCGTGGCCGGCATCACCGCCTGGGGCCCTGCGGGCGCTCTGCTGGGCGTGCTCTTCGGCATCCTGGGCTCCCTGCTGGGCGACCTGGTGGGTAAGAGCTTGAACAGCCACTGCGACACCCACATCGACCCCCCTGCTACCACGATCTTTATCCTGACGATTGTGATCAACGCTGTCAGCAGCGTGATCAATGCCTGAGCCAACAGAGGAATCCATAGGAAAAGAGGCCAGTTATGGGAAAGTCCATCGGATTACTGGAATTGAAAAGCATCCCCGTCGGCATTGAAACCGCCGATGCGGTGCTGAAGGCCGCCAATGTGGAGTTGCTGACCGCGACCCCCACCTGTCCGGGTAAATATGTCATTATCATCTGCGGCGCGGTAGGCGCTGTGAAGAGCGCCATGGAGAGCGGCCGCCAGACAGCGGGCATCTATCTGGTCGGGCACCACACCATCAACAACGTGCACGCTTCCGTCCCGGAGGCGATCGTGGGCACGTCGGAGGTAGGACACATCGCCTCCATCGGCGTGATCGAGACCATGACGGCTTTGACTGCCGTTGAGGCGGGGGACTATGCCGCCAAGGCGGCGAACGTCCGCCTGATGGAGATCCGCATTGCCCGCGGCCTGGGCGGCAAGGGCTTTGTTATTCTCACCGGCGAGGTTTCCGCGGTTCGCTCTGCGGTTAAGGCCGCGATGAATCAACTGGAGGAGACCGGGGATATTACAAGCAGCAGCGTGATCGCATCGCCCCATCCGGGATTGATTGACAAGCTGACGAACTAAGGGAAACAGGAACAGACGCGGAAAGGAGGGCCATCAGTATGGCTTCACAGGATTGTCCCAACTGCCACTATCCAGCACCCAACCGCCAAAAGCCTGGGTTCCAATGAGGCGGACGTTACTGCCACTATCCAGCACCCAACCGCAAAAAGCCTGGGGAGGGGGAGCGCGTGCCCCAGGGTATGTACCACGCCCCCGACAGGAGCGGTGAGCCGGAAGAGTGCCCCCAGTGCTTTTACCAGCCGGAGGCAGTGGAGGAAAGGCCGGAGGAGGAGTGTCCCCAGTGCTTCTACCAGCCCGAGGACGGGCAGAAGCGGGAGGAGGCCAAGGAGGACGACTGCTCTCAGTGCTTCTATAAGCCGGATAAATAAGAATTGGTAAGAAAGGATTGTGAGCTCTGTGGAACGACTCATTGGAAAGCAGGCGCCCTATTTTTCCATGGAGGCGCTGTCGGCGGACGGAGAACATTTTGTGCGCGTTGCGCTGCCGGACTATGCCGGGAAATGGCTGGTGCTGTTCTTCTACCCCATGGACTTCACCTTTGTCTGTCCCACAGAGCTCACAGCCTTCTCAGAGCACCGGGAGGCCTTCCGTGCGGTCGGAGCGGAGCTGCTCAGCGTGAGCACGGACAGCGTCTACACCCATCAGGCCTGGCAGCGCAACGGCCTGGGCGGGCTGGGTTACCCCATGGCGGCGGATCAAACTCTGCGGGTCTGCGCCGATTACGGGGTGCTGCTGGAGGAGGAGGGGGTGGCCCTGCGTGGGCTGTTCCTGATTGACCCGGAGCAAAAAGTGCGCTACAGCGTAATCCACGACAACAACATCGGCCGCAATCCGGAGGAGGTGCTCCGGGTATTGGCCGCGCTGAAAACCGGCGGCCTGTGCGCAGCCGGCTGGAAGGCCGGGGAGGAAAACCTCCGCCCGGACATGGCGGAACGCGAGGCTCCGGTGCTGGCGGGTACGGCGCCCGTGCGCATCTATACGATGCCCGGTTGCAGCTACTGCCGCAGCGTAAAGGAGTTTTTGAGACAGGGCGGGATCTCCTATGAGGAGATCAACCTCGCGGAGGATAAGGCCGGGCAGGCCTTTATGGAGAGCCGCGGCTACACGGGCCTGCCGGTCACGGTGATCGGCGCGGAGGAGATTGTAGGCTATAATATGCCCAGAATCAAGGCGGCGCTGGGCCTGAGCGGAGCAAACGAGGTGAAATAGGATGGACTTAATGGACTTTGGAACCGTGCAGGAGGGGAAGATGCGGCTTGTTCAGGAGATGGTGCCCGGCAAGCAGGTCACTCTGGCCCATATTATTGCAAGCCCGGATGAGATTATCTATCAGAAGCTGGGCCTCAATCCCAATGTGGACTACCAGCAGGCCGCCATCGGAATTTTGAGCATGACGCCCTCTGAAATTTCCGTAATCGCGGGCGATATTGCGACCAAGACCTCCAAGGTGGAGATGGGGTTTATTGACCGCTTCAGCGGAACCCTCATTTTTACCGGACGCATTTCAAACGTACAGGCCGCAGTGTCCAGTATCCTGACCTATCTGAAGAATCACCTGGGGTTTACCATCTGTGAAATTACGAGGACATGAAGAAAATTATTTTAATGGGCCGGAGCGAATGCGGAAAGACCACCCTCACGCAGGCGCTGAAGGGCGATGTGATCCACTATCACAAGACACAGTACATAAACCATTATGATGTGGTGATTGACACGCCGGGGGAGTATGCAGAAAACGCCAGCCTGGCGAAGGCGCTGGCGCTCTATACCTATGAGGCCGACGTGGTGGGGCTGCTGCTGAGCTCCACCGAGCCGTACTCGCTCTACCCACCCTGTGTGACGGCCTGCTGCAACCGCCCGGTGATCGGCATTGTGACCCAGATTGACCATCCGGACGGTGATCCGGACCGGGCGCAGGGCTGGCTGGAGCTGGCGGGATGCCATCCGATTTTTCGGGTCAGCTCCTATACCGGGGAGGGGATCTGGCAGATCCTCAACTATCTCCGGGAGCCGGGAGACATCCTGCCCTGGGATTCGGAACAGGCGGCGGAGCGTCCCCGGGTGGTTCTCTCGAACAAATATGGGAGGCTGCCCGAAGAGGGCGGCGGACACCCGCAAACAGTTTAGGAAAAAACAGGAGTGCTCCTGCCGCGGGAGAGACTGCGGTGGGAGCTTTGCTGTTATGATACGTTAGGCGATACAATTTGCAGAAGGAGGGCTGTCCATGGAAGCGCTGACCTTTTTTTCCGCGATGAACCGGGGACAGTTCCGGGAGGAACAGGGGATTAAGGGCAGCTCTTACTGTATCTTTTTTGCCCCGATGGAGGAGCTGGTCACCCAGGACCGTATGACCGGAAGAGAGGACCGGGTCGTGCTGGAGCTGCTCTACGGCGATGAAATGCTGCCCGGCGCCCTGCGGGTGAGGCAGGTGGGGAGCAACGCAGTTGTCGAGGAGTCCACACAGGGGGCGTTTCGCGCCTTCCTGGAGGAGAAGCCGGTCAAGTATATTGGACAACTGCTGATGTATGCGCTCCAGTTCAAAATACAGGATCTCTCCCTGCGCATTGAGGGCTGCACAGGCGAGATGAAGCAGTTGGAGGACGCCCTGGATAACTGCATCGACAACAGCGGCACCTATCGTCTGCTGGATTTCCGCAGGCGCTACACCGAGTGCGGGAATATGGTGCTGGCGGTAAAGGAGATCCTGTCGCGGATCGACAAGGGCTACTATCCGATGCAGATGCAGAACAGCTATGTGCTTCAGGGCGAGGTACTGATGGAGTTCCGCTTCCTGGAGGAGCGGTATGAGCTCATCAAGAGCACGGTTCTCAAGGACTTTGATACCTATACCTCCATCATCAATAACAATATCAACCGGAATGCCCGGCTGCTGAGCATCATCTCGCTGGTGGGGGTGGTTCTCAACTTCATGTTCGGAAGTCTGCTGGCCGCCAATCCACTTCTGGGAATCATCGGCGGCCTGTCAGTTGCGGGCCTGTCCGTGGGGGCCACGGCGGTCTACCATGTCAGCCGCCGCGGCAATGCGCCGCTTCCCTCCGGGCGCGGTCCGCTTCAGGCGTTTCCCTCCCTGCCGAAATTCCACAGGAAAGAGAAACGGGAGCGGGATCAGTGGGAAAAATGAATATGGGGCGGTGACAGAGGGGGTGTGCCGGACCCGTGCCGCCAAAGACCGGAATGGGCCGGAGAGGACGAATGTCCTCTCCGGCCCATTCTGGTTTCACTAGGAAGCAGATGTTCCGGGTTGCCGCCGTTTTTCCGGCGGCCTCAGTCCATCACCTCGCCGCCGGGCGCATCATGGGCGTCGGACCAGACTCGCTCAAGAGCGGCCCAATCGCGCTCCGTCAGCCTGCCGGTCCACTCCTCCGTGTCTTCCCCTTCTGTCCAGATATAGTCATGGGAGTTGGTGGCTTCCTGCATGGCTGCGTAGTACCAGGCGGAGGTATTGTTGTCCGGCCAGGTGAGCATCTCTCCGCGGGGCAGCAGGTGTGCTTCATGAGGGGCCCGGCCCAGGGTGCGGTTGACGATGGTGCACGCCTCGGCCCGGGTGATATTGTCCAGCGGGTGGAAGGTGCCGTCGGGCATGCCCTCAATTAGTCCGTACTCCACCGCTGCGGCCAGGAAGGTCACATACCACTCGGTTCCCTCCACATCGGAGAATCGGCCGTCGTATGTCAAGTCCCCTTCGGTAAACTCGAAAAAGCCCACTGCAATTTTGGTAAACTCAGACCGTGTGATGGGTTCGGTAGGGCGGAAGGTGCCGTCCGGATAGCCGTCCAGAATACCCATGCTGGTCAAGGTGGATATGGCGTTGTTGTACCAGTCGCCGGAAGCCACGTCGGAGTATGGATTGGTCTGACTCCAATAGGCCTCCCTGGCCTCGTCGGTGAGCAGACGGAAAAAGATAGTGGCCACCTCGCTGCGGGCGATATCGCCCTCCGGCCGCACAGTGCCGTCCGTATAGCCGATGATATAGGCCACGTGGTCCTCGGTATTCAGAGACTCAGGCTCGTCGTCGCGGTCCGGGCGGTGGGAGGGGCGGCCGGGGTCGGGGCGGCTGGTCTGAATGGTGTAGGACACGGTTGGCCTGCGGAAGTTCTCCGGCTGGCCGGGCCGGCTGTTGCTGTCCACCGGGTACAGGGTCGCGCTGTTGTTGGTGTAAAGGCCGCTGTAGTTCTCGCTGCCGTCCGCATCGTACTGGCCGTAAGTCCCCTCGGCGGTCTGGGGATTCGTCAGCTTCACGGTGTAGGTCAACTGAACAGGGGCAAAGTTGGAGACCGGGACGTTGATCTCCCACACAAAGCACTCGTCGGACGCACCGTCCTGGCCTTTGGCGTAGTATTTGAGCACAAAGTCATAGGCTGATTCGTCCGCGTTTGCCGCGTCGTTGAAGCCGAAGCCATAGGCGCTGGTGATATAGGGATCATTGAACGAAGGGTCAATCAATTCGGTCTTGTCGAGAACCTCTCCGTCCACGGTCAGGGCCAGCCGGTCTATGTCGTTGACAAAATCAAAGTCGTACCCGTTGCTTTTGTTGTCGGTGCCGGAGCCAATTTCATCCACCACATAGCTGCCTTTATCAAGTAGGTAGTAGATGTCGTTCTGGATGTCGGCAAAATCAACGGTTTCGCCGCCGGCCAGGTAGTCCATGAAACTGATGCCAAAGCCATAACTGTCGACACCGCTCTCAGCTTTCAGCGCATAACAATGGTACTCTTTGCTCATTTCCTGATAGAGCGCATTACTATTGTAGAGAGACAGATCAACGTTGATTGGATAGCCGTTCCTATTTACATAAGGGATGGAGCCTTCAGAATCCAAATCACTTGTTTTTGGACGATTCGGATCGTTCAAAGAATATTCGTATTTGGTGTATTCACTATCCAATACGCCTTTTACTGCATCAAAGTAGCTGGCCCAATTTTCCGGGACATAATCAGAGGAATACTTACATTCCCACGCGGACAATCCATCATTTGGCTGCTCGTTCCTTCCGCCCGTTCCGGTATCACCACCGTTTCTGGAAGAAATTGTGTATGCCTGATCGTAGTTTCCGCCTTTGCAATAATAATACGTTAAACCATCACTGACAAGGATTAAATATTTCCGAGAGCTATCAACACTTGTATCTGCATCCAGCATTGCCTTGCCAGCCAGCAGTCCGGCGTGCATATTGGTTCCACTCTTTAGTGTCTGCTGGATCGCGGCTTCAATGTCCGCATATTCGGTAGCCAGATCAAAGAATTCACCATTATTGGCGACATTGGCAACCGCATTAAAAATAACTACACCGACATTGATCTTCGCGCCAGTGTTCTCAAGCTGATCCTTTAGGGAACGAAGCATCTCCAGAGACTTGGCCTCAACCGTTGCACTCGTAGATTTGTCCAATACAAAGACCACATCTGTAACGAGCTGTTCCTCTGCCGCGGGCAGGGACAGGGTCACGTCGGACTCAAAATTGCTGTCCAGATTGGTTGCGGTCTTGGATTTGGAGGTGTCCCATCCGGTTTCTTCGCCGGGCTCCAGAGGGCTCAGGCCATGGGCTGCTTTCAGCGCCGTAAGTCCGGTTGCAGAGGCAAACCCGGTCAGCGGCTCAAAATCCGTGAACTCCACCGCGTGATAGGGCTCCTCATGCGCCTCCCAGCGGGCGCCCTCGCTGTCGTCGTACCAGCCGTCTATGGCGTCGATGCAGTCTCCCTCCCCTCCGTCAAGGGTCCAGCCGGAGCCCACTTTTCCGAAGGAGAGAGAGGGCCCGCTGACACCTTCGGAAACATAGATATCATCGCCTGCAACAAGTGCATGATTGTTGCAGATTATGGCATCGGCGGGCAGAATTACAGCCGGGTCATAGTTATTGCCATAGCCGACATAAATTCCGCCGCCGTAGCCATCCAGCAGGCTGTGCGAAACCTTGTTGCCGGTGATCTTGAGGACAGCCCCGTCCTCTACCGTCAGATTGCCTTGCCGCACATACAGTCCGGTGTTGTTGTTATCCTCAATATAAAGCTCGCTGGTACTGTCCACTGTGAATGGATAGTCGTTGTAGAGCCGTACAGCGGCATAACCATAGCTGGAATTCCCGGCGTTTCCGGTCACAGTAACAATGGAACCGTTCTCGACGGTAAAGGCGTTGTTTACGGTAATCCCCATACCGTTGTTATTTTTTGTGTTGACGGTGGAGTTATCGATACTCAGTTCACCGGCAGAAAGGCCGTGGGAACCGTTGTTGTTAAAATTGACTTCAGAATCCTCGATAATAAAGTGAGAGCCATTGGAGCCATTTCCAAGGCTGTTGACAACATCCACCTTAGAATTGGTAATCGTGGCATAGAATGTACCCGTGAAGCCGGAGCGGTTGTGGTCGGAGATGAAGGTAGAATTAGTGATATTGACGTTATACCCGCCATCACCGCCGTCCCACTCCAGAGCGTCGTTCGGGTAGTTTTTAATCGTCAGGACAGAGCCGTTTGTCAGATTCAGCTTATTGTTGCTACAGAAGTAAATCGCATGGGGGGAACCGGTGCTACCGGTTGCATCCATGGTCATATTGACGTTGTCCAGCGCGAGAACGGCATCTTTGCTGGCGCAGATCGTCATCCAGGTCCATTCTCCATACGGTGTGGAACCGACCCCGTTCATGACAACGTCGATGCCCTTAAAGGTCAGTGTCTTGCCCCACAGGGCAATGCCGTCCTTTTCAAAGGTTACGGTCGGCTTTTCCGCCAGATCCGGGGCCGACGTAATGGTAAGACTCTTGGTTAAATTCCATCCCTTGGTCGTGGCATCGGCCAGAAGTTCGATGGTTGCACCGTCCTCCGCTGCTTCCACCGCTTCGTCCAGCGTGGGGTACTCGTTTTCCTCAATTTTCGCCACATTGTCATCCGAGAGGAGAGTGGTTGGTTGATTCGAGGGCGCGTCCTCGGCCGCCAGGGCGCTCACGGGCAGCATGCTGAGGCACAGGGCCAGCACACAGAACAAACCCGTGAATCGCTTCAAGATTCTTCGCA
>OBXC01001066.1_pt1 | contig 14824 bp, 9 predicted proteins | sample 1538111 | NCBI WGS metagenome assembly OBXC01 (sample SAMEA2580137, study PRJEB22360) | human gut metagenome | biome: human gut; feature: human-associated habitat; material: faeces | place: Denmark | collected 2008/2010 | reverse complement strand
GCATACCGGCTCGTCGGCCATGCCGTGTTCTCCATAGACCCCGAATTCTCCCAAATCCTCTCCGTGGTCCGCAGTAATGATAATCGCCAGATCGTCTCCGTAAAGCCCGTGCTCCTTAAGCCACGCCACGATCAGTCCAATATTGTCATCGGTGAACCGCACACTGTCATCATAAAGGTCGATAAAATGCTTTGCATCGCCCCTTGTCTTCAAGCTTCCGGGATGCTTCGGCCAACGACTGAAGGTCTCGTCATTCCACATATTGATTTCATTGGCGCCGTGAGGGCCGATGTGCCGCAGATGTTCCTCAAAAATTTCGTCCGTAATCCAGTCGTCCGGCAGAGGCTCATCCTGAAATCTGCTCTTCACCCCCTCCGGGGTGCGGTACGGCGTATGCGGGTCCCAGTAATGGACGTGAAGAAACCAGTCCTCCATCTCCCGGTTTCTTTCTAACCAATTTAGGACTGCCGGTGTGACCATGTCCGCCGACTCCCCGCCCCGGAGTCCCGGATTATAATACTCATCCAGGCCGGAGAGAAACCACCAGGCCGAGTGGCGCTCCGCAAAGCTGGAAAATGAGACCGTGTGAAGTCCGGCCCTCTTAAACTGCATGAAAAGCCCATTCTCCGACACCAGATCCGTAAAGCTCCGCGATTCGCCCTGAAGGCGTAAATCCGCCGCCGTACCGCCCTGTCCCACAATGCCGTTATGTATTCCGTAAAGCCCGGTCACCATCGACGCTCTGGAGGGAAGGCAGGGGGCATTGGGACAGTAGTACCGGTCAAAGCACACGCCTTCTTTCGCAATCCCATCCATAACAGGCGTAGTATCCCTCCCGTAGCCATAGCAGCCCATATGATCGGCCCTGAGTGTATCAATGTCAAACAGAATTACTTTCATAGCTTAAAACACCACCTTATACGTCTTAATCTCATACGGCTTAATGACAAAGGAAAAGCCATCCCGATCAATCATAAGGCCGCCTGCCTCGTCAACGGGTTCCTCCAGCAGGTTGCATTCCGTCACTGTCACCGGGGCACAGGAAAGACTCACTTTCGCGTTTACCCTTTTATTCCGGCTCTCGTAGAGACGCAGGATGATGCCGTTTCCGTCCTCGCTCCTCTTCACGGTCTCCAGAACCACGGAATCCCCCTTTACGCCTGCAAATCCATAGGATTCTCCGGGCATTCCGCCGTTTACTGCCGAAAGCGGCTGGTTTAAATCCGCAGCTTCCTTCTGGGTATCCGCCTCCCTCCACGTTCCCTGATGAGGATACAGCGAATACGTAAATACGTGCTCCTCGTTGTCCGTGTCAGGATTCGGTTCGATACCCGATTTGATCAGCGTCAGCTCTATACAGCCCTCACGGACAGAATGACCGTACTTGCAATCATTTAACAGACTGACCCCATATCCGCTCTCCGATACGTCCATCCACTTATGGCCACAGCTCTCAAAACGGGCTCTGTCCCAGCTCGTATTGGTATGGGTCTTTCGCACCACGTTGCCGAACTGGATGTCAAACGCCGCCTCGTCCGTATGGACATCCACCGGGAAGCCTGCCTTTAACAGGTACTGGTGCTCCTTCCAGTCCACCCAGGTGTTAAAATCAATTCTGGGGCTGTGGGCATAGAACCGGATATCCTGTGTCATGCGGGAATGCATGAAGCTTCGGTTCACTGTGATCTGCAGACACAGCGGCCCCTCTGACGTAACCGCAATCGACGCCGGCTCATCCAAATCCCAGTATTTCTCCGTATAGAACACATCGATATCCCAGTTATCATAATAAATCGGCTTATCCTCGTAGATCCTCAGACGGTTCCCCGCCTCGCCCGCCTTCCATACCTGACGGTTCTCCGAAAGGTCAAGAAGGCTCGTAAAGCTTCCATCCGCCGCCATATCTACTTTTGCAAACGGCGTAGTAATCACGAAGCCATCCGCGGTTTTTAAGACGGAAAACGGCGTATCTCCGCCGCTCTCTGCAGCGCTGTTTTCTACGACGCCCCCGGCCGCCTCAGTGTCCCCGGCCGCCTCACCAGCCGTACCGCCGTCCGCTTCCCGCACCGCGCCATACACGGAGTATCCCTTGGAGGGAATCTCCCCCGTCAGGGAATACCGCAGGCCGCCGATCTCCTGGCTGGGAAGCGCCTCCCCTTTATCTGTCAAGGATGTCACCCCATCCGGAAGAACCGTCAGGCTCCTGCGTGTAAATCCCAGCGTATTGAATACGGTCACGCCGTCTCCTGCACCCGCCACGGCTTCCTTCCGCTCTTTGAGCAGACGGCCGCCTTCCTCCGCAACCTGCTCATACTCACGCTTTGTCACCTCATAGACTTCCTTAATTGATGATCCCGGGAGAATATCGTGGAACTGGTTTAGAAGCACCATTTTCCACAGCCGCTCCAAGTCCTCCGCCGGATAGGCCAGCCCCTTTTTCTCTGCCAGCACGGACAACAGCTCTAAGTCCATGAGAAGCAGCTCGCTTTTTCTGTTTGACCGCTTATTCCTGGCCATGGACGTATACGTTCCCCTGTGGTACTCAAAATAAAATTCTCCGGTCCACGTGTGGAGCCGCCTGCTGTCCTTCACCCGCTCGGAAAGCTCTGTAAAGTAAGTGAGGGAACTCTCCTGGCGCACCTTCGGTATGCCGCGGATACCCTTTTCCATCCTCCTGCCCGTCTCCAGCATCTCCCTGGTTGGGCCGCCGCCTCCGTCGCCGTAGCCGAAGGCCACCAGAATGTCATGGTTCATCTCCTTATTCTGATAGCGCTGCCAGCCGCCCATGATCGCGTCCGGATGCAGGATACCGTTATAGGTGGTAAAGAAGCGATCCACGCTCTGCCCTACTCCCAATGTCGAGATGAGATGGGTTAAAACCTTCGTTCCGTCGATTCCTTCCCACAGAAGCGTGTCGTCCGGCACCTTGTTAAACTGGTTCCAGGAAAGCTTCGTCGTCATAAAATAGTCGATCCCGCATTTCTTCATGATCTGGGGCAGGGCGCCGGAATAACCGAATACGTCCGGAAGCCACAGCACCCGGCTGTCCACGCCGAATTCCTCTTGAAAGAACCGTTTGCCATATAAAAACTGGCGCACCAGACTCTCTCCGCTGGTTAAGTTACAGTCGGCCTCCAGCCACATGCCGCCCTCCGGCTCCCAGCGGCCTGCTGCCCTTCTCTTAATCTCCTCATAAAGCTCCGGGTACCGTTCCTTCACAAACGTATAGAGGACCGGCTGGCTCGACATAAACCGGTATTCGGGATATTCGTCCATCAGCTCCAATACCGTGGCGAAGCTGCGGGCCGCCTTCTCCCGGGACTGGGCAACCGTCCACCACCACGCCACGTCGATGTGGGTATGCCCTATGCAGGTGGCAATCACCGTATCGTCGCCCGCCAGGTCCTCATACAGCGCCTTTGCGATATAGGCCCGCGCCGCCTCCACCGAGCGGTAGAAATCGTCGGAGTGGACATCCCGTAAGTCCAGAAGGCTGATCGTGTCATTTAACACAGTCAGGATATCAATAGCCGTCTTTCCCTCCTGATCCATCCGGTCCATGGCCCATAACGGCACCTGGATATCATAATAAAGGTCCTTAACCGGTTGCGACACTTCCTCCACATCCGCCATCAGACGAAATTCCGGATGAAGGGTGCCTGAATACGCCTGCAAATCAACCGTCACGGTCTCTCCCGCCGTCGCCGCCTCAGAAAGCAGGACCTCCCTGTGGTTCATATCAGCGCCCTGTACCACTTCTCCGTTCAGGAACACGAGAAACTGCGGATTCTTGGCGTCATCCCACTCCTCAATCTGGGTACGGATGCGAAGCCATAAGCCCTTCCCATCATACTCTTCCGGTATTGTAAATACGGTTCGGAACCAGTAATGGCGGTCCGGCCCGTACCAGTGCATCAGGCGGCTGTGATTTGCAGCCCAGTCTTCCTCCGCCAGGTCGGCCTCCTCCGGCCGTAAAAAGAAGCCTTCCTTCACCTTCCAGTCATCCAGCTGGAATTTCTGGACAACCATTAATTTTTTTAGCTTATTGGCGATTACCTCCGCCCTCTCCCTTGCAAAAATCATATGTCAATTCCTTTCTGAGCCCCGTATTCTCATCTCGGACGGGGTGGTATGGTAATATTGGTTGAATTGCTGGTAAAAATAATTCATATTCGTGTAGCCTACAGAGGCCGCGATCACCGCGATCTTCTCATCGCTGTTCACGATCTGCTCTCTGGCCATACAGAGCCGGTAGCACATCAGGTATTCCGAAAATTTCATTCCCGTTTCCTTGATGAATATCTGTCCCAGATACGTGGAATTCATGCGAAACTTATCGGCTATGATCTTCAGCGAGATATGGCCGCCGTACTCAGCCGCCACCATCAGGACAATCTTATGGATCAGAGGCGACATGGCCTCATATTCTATCTTCAGGATGGGATCACCGTTCTTCTGCTCCGCTTCCGGCAGCGTACCGTGAAGTTGTTCCATGATGACCTTGCGGATACACGCTTCCAGCTCCTCTGCTCCCACCGGCTTCAGTAAGTAGTCCAGCGCTCCGCAGCGGAGGGCCTCCCTCACATAGTGAAAGTCATCGTATCCGCTCATCATGATGTAATTCGAATGAATGCCAAGGCCGCTTAAGCACTCGATCAGCTCATATCCCATGTCATTGCCGATTCTGACATCTACCAGACAAATATCCGGATTCCAGTCAATGATGTGTGACATGACCTCCAGAGATGTTTTTGCAGTCCAGATCCGCCCCACGCCTAATTTCTCCCAGTCCAGAAGGCGCTTTACGCCCTCCAGGACATTGGGCTCATCGTCTACAATCAGAACCGTATACATGCGGCCTACTCCTTTCCCGGCAGCGCCGGAAGGAAAATATCGATTTTCAATCCGCCTGCCGCCTGATTTTCAATATTCATCGAGAACGCTTCCCCATAGAAATAGCTGAGCCTCATATAGACGTTGCGCAGCCCGATATCCGCCCCGGGGTCGTCCCCGCCTTCCACCATATTCTTCCTGATCTCCAAAAGGCGGTCCTCCAAAATCCCCCGGCCGTTATCCGACATGGTAACCAGGATTCCATCCTCTTTCTTAACCGCCTCCAGCATCAACAGATTAAATTCACTCTCCTGGTCCATACCGTGGTTGAAGAAATTTTCCGCCAGAGGCTGAAGCCAGAAGGCGATGGTATCCACGTCCTTTGCCTCCTCCTCAATATCCACCCGGTACACAAAGGTATCCGCGAAACGGAGGGACATGAGCTTTAAATACATCTCCAGGACCTCCACTTCCTTTTGCAGAGGAATCACCTCCGGACAGCGGATCAGAGTCCGGTAAAGCCTTCCCAGCCCCTCGATGGCCTCCGCCGTCTCCCTGTCCTTTAGTACCAGCGCTCTGGCCCTTATGCTTTCCAGTGTATTATATAGGAAATGCGGATTAATCTGATGGCGCAGCGCCCTCATCGCCGTCTCCTGCTGCTTCAGCTTCAGCAAATACTCCTTGCGGATATATCCGTCCAGTTTGACGCTCACCTCCGACAATGCGTCGGCAATCAGCGTGTATTCATTGTAGTGGCCGCCCCGCTTCATGACCATGGTTCCCACCTCTATAAAAGAACCGTGTTCCATGGTCTTGAGCATATCCATGATATGGGAGAGAAACCTGGCCTCGCCCTGCAGGTTAAAAAAGGCAACTATGACAGCCCCGGCAGCCAGCACAAGGACGGTCACGGCCAGCGTCGCGACTCCCGCCCCGTTCGCCCGCCAGAGAGAGACGATGTCCACTGCCGATATGTACTCACTGTCCCCGGATGAGTTGACGAATTCAAAATAGAAAACCGGAACCCTTCCTTTCCATAGAAACCAGCCCTGAAACGCCTCCTTTTCGGAAGCCGTCAGAATCCACTCCCGTTCCCGTTCTCCCTTTACATTTTCATAGGATACCATTTTCCCCTTAATCAGGGCCCAGTCATACGCCTGGCTGCTTCCCTTGTAAATATCCTTCGATGAGCCGTAAAATGTCAGTGTTCCGAGACTCTTCATGACGGAATCCGGACTCCTCACTTCAAAGGATTCCAGCACCGTATCCCTGTCCGTCCTGTCGATCAGCTGCCATTCCCCTCTCAATCCATACGTTACCCTCATATTCCCGGAGAGATTATCCAGCCATATGATTTTTATTCCCTCCGGCGACCGGATCGTAACCGCGTTTACCTTCAGCTGGCTGTTGACAAACAGCTTCCGCATGTCACCGGGCAGCCAGGCGATCTGCGTGTTGGAACGCGCGCTGTTCTCCTCCCTGAGTCTCGTATAATCCTGCTCGCTGGTGCTCTCAAGCAGAGTCTTCGTGTCCTCCATCAGACTCGGCTTTGCATAAATACCGTTCACATAATTTTCTAACTGTTCCGACCGATCCCTTTTCTGCTGCTCCAGGGTCATAAAACTGGATTGTACCTCCTGCCACCGGTTATCCGCCCATATGTTTGTAAAAAAGCAGAGTGCAAAAATCAGGCAAAACAGGGATATAAAAATAATAGAGCAGACCGTGCCTGTAAAACGCCTTCTGTATACACTGATTTTCAAGAATGAACCTGATGTCTTTTTCATAAGCTTTTCCCTCTGTCCGTTCGTTGTCTTTTCTGCCGGTTATTAATTATACAGTCGTTTTCTTCGATTCACAAGCAGATGCCATTAGCCGCATCCGGTCTGTTCTATATTTTGTTCTATATTTTGTTCTATATTTTGTTCTGTATTTTGTTCTGTATTTACTTATCAGTTGTAAAACTCGTTGATCTGCTTCTGTGCCTCCTGGATGACCGTATCAAACCCTGCGGCCTTTAATTCCTGGATTACGGCCGGAACCGCTGTCTCCGGGTCGGAAGCGCCGGTTAATAAGTCGTATTTGTACTTCTGCCATACGGTCAGGCAGTTGGACATCTCATTCTGAATATTGGTCAGATCGAGGGAGAAACCTAAGCAGGAAGAGGAAACCGCTTCCTCGTTCTGTTTCTTTACCTGATCCCACTGATCCGGGTCCGCATCCTCCGTAATGGACATGTTGAAGAAGGTTCCCTGCGTATAGGCGGCCAGCGGCCAGGTATCCGTCTGCTTCTCAATCACGCCGTCCCCCACATATTTGAAGGTCTTATCCGGCACACCGTATGCCAGCATATCGCGTAATTTGGAGTCAGTATTCACGAGCTGCAGGAATTTTAAGCACTCATCCTTATATTTGGAGTTAATGGAAACGGCATTCATGGAGCCCTGAATGGTATCGGTAGAATAGAGCGGGCCGAATACCTTAAATGCATCATACTTCTCCACACCGTTTAATACCTGCCATGTGGCAACCGCGCTGGGCCAGCCCTGTGCGGAAGAAAATGGAAGCTTCTTCTGCGGCTCGGTCAGAACATTCGCATCCGGATTGATGATGCCATCCATATACCATTGATGAAGCAGCTTTAAATTCTCCATGATATCCGGCTGGTCCAGAGTACAGATCACGGTTCTTGTCTGGTCATCTACCTTTACGCCGAGAGGCTGCAGGCCGGAGGTCAGGCCGTCATATTCGTTAAAGAATCCATTAAACGGACTTCCCTGGGACATCTGAAGCGGATAGAAGCCCTTGCCCTCTCCCTCCTTCATGACGCGGAACGGCTTATCTAAGTCCTGCATCGTCTTGATCTGATCCAGATCAATGTTGTACTTCTGCACGTACTGATCGTCAAAATACCAGAACTGTGCCATGGAGGAATCCTTATAGGTGGGAACGGAATAAACCTTTCCTCCAATGGTCACGCCCTTCCAGAGCTGCTCCGGAATCATTTCATAAAGCTCCGGCGCCACCGACTGGAGCTTGTCGGATATATCTTCGAACGCGCCCATTTTCACAAAACGGCTGTAATTCGTATTGTTTACAAACATCATGTCAAAATACTCGCCCGAGTTGATGATGGTGTTCATCTTCTTCTCGTAATCGCCCCATCCGGCCACCTTCAAATCCAGCTTTACGTGGATCTTCTCCTCCAGATACTCGTTAATCGCGGCAATATCCTGATCAAAATCACTGGGCGTGGTTCCTCCCACGGTCCAGTATACCAGAGTCGGAATGTCTCCCCCGGCTGGATCGGCCGCAGCCGTATCCTTCGCAGACGCGCCATCTTTTTCCGCCGTGTCTCCCGCAGGAGTCCCCGTCTCTTTCGTATCTGTCTTAGCCGCGCATCCAGTTATGGTGCCGACGGCCAGCAGAGCGGCCAAACCGGCCGCAGCCGCTTTTTTCCATACATCTGTTTTCTTCATAAACAATCCTCTTCTTTCCTGATTATTCTATTATCAACGGGAAACCCGCCTGATAAGCAGTTATTAAAATACGGGCGCACTCACCCTTTGACGGCTCCGACTGTCAGTCCGGAGATAAAGTATTTCTGGAAAAACGGGTATGCACATGCGATTGGCAGTACAATAATGACCACAATCGCCATACGGGCCGCTTCCTTTGGCATATTTGCCACCATATCCGCCATACTCGCGCCCATGGTAGCGGCGTTCTGCGCCAGCATGTTGATATTGGTCATGATGGCATTTAAAAGTGCCTGCAGGGAGTAGAGACGCTGGTTGTCGATGTACAGCATGGACTGATACCAGTCATTCCAGTAGGCGAAGCACAGGAACAGCCCAATGGTAGCGATAACCGGCAGGGAGATGGGAAGCACGATCTGAAAGAAAATCTTAAACTGGGTGGCCCCATCCATCTTGGCCGATTCGATCAGTTCCTCCGGTATGGTTGTCTTAAAGAACGTCCTGCATATGACGACATTAAAGGAAGATACCGACAGAGGCAGAATCAGCGCCCACAGAGTATTCTTTAAATGCAGGAACTGGGAGACGATAAAGTATGTAGAGACCAGACCTCCGTTAAATACCATGGGGATGAAGACCAGCATGGTGAGAAATCCGTTCAGCTTGTAGTCCGGCCTGGATAACACGTATCCCATCAAGGTGGTGAGAAGCGTTCCCAGGGCGGTTCCCACGATAGTAACAAACAGGGATACTCCCAACGCCCTGATGATCAGAGCACCCTGCTTCAGCAGATAGCCATAGCCATCCAGGGAAATAATCTTAGGAATCAGCCGGTAGCCGTAATCGGTGATGGACTGCTCCGCGGAGAAGGAGATCGAGACCACCAGCACCGCCGGTATTACACAAATCAGGGCCAGAATCAGAAACATGATATTTAACAGAATATTAGCCCTCGCGGATATCCTGTTGAAGCTCTGCACGTCTGCCGCTTCCTTATTTTTTTTGGACATATTCTTCCTCCTGTCTAATGAATGAGTGATAGTAGCTTTTCAGACACGTTTTAGATCATGGCACTCTCCCGGTCAACCTTGCGCACTACGGCATTGGCCAGAAGAATGGTGATGCATCCGGCAACGGACTGGACGAATGCGGCCGCCGAGGCCATTCCCGTGGTCGATGACATGAGCTGTTTGTATACAAAGACGTCCAGTGTATACGTTACATTGTACAGGGAATTGGAGTCTCTGGGTACCTGATAGAACAGGCCGAAATCCGAATAAAAGATACGGCCCACCGCCATGATGAACATCATGATAATGACAGTGCGCATGAGCGGAAGCGTCACCCACTTCATCTGCTGCCATACGCTGGCCCCGTCAATGCAGGCGGCCTCGTAATACGTCTTGTCGATTCCGGTAATGGTAGCCAGATACACGACCATACTGTAGCCCAGATTTTTCCAGAGATACATAAATATTAAAAAGCCCGGCCACAGCTTGGGAACCATGTACCATTGTTTGGGATCCTGGCCGAGGCCTTCCATCAGATTGTTTAACATCCCTTTGTCAAAGCTTAAGAAGGCCCATACCAGAGCGGTTACCACCACCCATGACAAGAAATACGGCAGAAACATGGCCGTCTGAAATACCTTCGCCATGCGCTGGTTGTGAATCTGCCCGATTAAAAGCGCCATGGTTACAGGAACCACAATGTTTAAGATAATGAAGGTGATATTATAGAGAATGGTGTTTCTGAGTATCAGCCAGATATCGCCGGACGAAAACAGGAACTTGAAGTTGTCCAGTCCGCACCACGCGCTGGTAAGAATGCTGTGTAGAAATCCCCCGTTGATGGTATACTTTTTAAACGCAATAATAATACCAAACATGGGCAAAAACGAGAAGAGCAGGTACCAGACCGCGGTTGGAAATGCCAGTATGGTCAATTCCGTGTCATCCCTGTTCCACTTCCGCTTTTTCCCCGGCTTCTTTTTCAAATCTGCCATAAAATATGCCTCCTTTTTCTTTTTCATTGTTCTTTTTCATATCTAAAAAATATTATAATCTATGCATTTTTACTTTTCTATCTATGATTTCTTATATAGTATCCTGTAAATGTTAGGTATATCCGAAATTTTACCGCTTAGTTTTTGTGCATTATGCACAATCATTTCTCTTCTATTCCCTCTCTGTCACAGTTTTTTATCTCACTTTTTTGCAGGTATATCTAACGTTTATGAGATAGACAACCTTCTCCGTATTTTTTATACTGAACTCAGAAATGAAACCGACGCGGTACTCAAAGAGAGAGGAAGAAACCATTATGAATGCACAGCAAGAAATGCAGCCAAACACGAAAGACAATATTCTGCTGATCACCACGGACCAGCAGCGTTTTGATACCATCAACGCCTTGGGAAAATAGAAGAGATTCACACCGCATTTAAATTATATGGCAGCCATGGGAACCAGCTTTACCGGCTGTTACGCCTCATGCCCGATCTGTGTCCCCTCCAGGACCACCATCATGACGGGAATCGAGGGATACGAAAGCGGTGTCGTATCCAACGCGGACCACAGAGCATTTATGGAAGCGCGGACAGCAAAGCGGCTGACGCTTCCCGCCATGCTTACGGACGCCGGTTATCAGACATGTGCAAAAGGAAAGATGCATTTTGAGCCGGCCAGGGCCTGCTACGGCTTCGAGCATATGACCCTGCCGCTGGATTACATGCGCGCCTGTGACAAAAGGGGCGACCGGGTAAGGCCCAAGGTCCACGGCATCGGTGAATGCCTCATGGAGCCTGTGATTTCCACGGTGGAGGTCAGGGACAGCATGACCACCTGGATCGGGGATGAAGCCATTGATTTTATCGAGACCAGAGATCCCCTGCGCCCGTTCTTTCTGTGGACCAGCTTCACAAAGCCGCATCCACCGTTCGATCCATGCCGTGATTTCTGGGAACTGTACCAGCAGATATCCATGCCGGAACCGGTATACGGAGACTGGTCCCACTCCCTCGAAGACACCCCCCAGGGCTTTCTGGCCGGTTCCTACGAAAATACGGATATGCATCTCTTCGGTCCCGAACAGATAGCGGCCAGCCGCAGGGCATACTATGCCTGCATCACCCAGGTGGATTACCAGCTCGGGCGGCTGTTCGGTGCGTTGAGAGAACACGGTCTCTTTGAAAACACCTGGATTCTCTTTACCTCCGACCACGGAGAGATGCTGGGCGACCATTACATGTCACAGAAGAACCTCTTTTTTGAGGGCTCCGCCCATGTGCCGTTCATCCTTGTTCCTCCAGCCGGGCGCGCCATCCCCCATAACAACCAGGTGGATGGCGTCATCACGCTGGCCGACGTATTTCCCACCATACTGGCTATGGCCGGACTCACCCCTCCGGAGGATGGAAGCGGAGAAAACCTGCTGCCATTTCTCAGTGGAAAGGGACAGAAAGAAAAGATATTCTATGGAGACAGCCTTCATACGAATTTCTGTGTGATGGAAGACCGGAAAAAGCTGATCTATACGAGAATTGGCAGCAGTATGCTGCTGTTTGATTTGGAAAAGGATCCCATGGAACGCCATAATCTGGCGGACGATCCAAAATACTGGGAAGTCAGAGAGCGGTTGTGGAACTTATTAATCAGCCACGTAAAGAAAACCGCTCCCCAGGTATTAAAACCGGGAAGCGGCACAGACAATTCCGATACTTTTATTTCCATTCCCGCCCCCCGTTTCCCCGGAGACATGCCCGGACGGTGGCTGGGATTCCATTACCATGATTATACGGTAGATACGTTTCATTGAACAGGAGGGGAACCAAAATTCTTATCTTGTGTTTCTATCCGGAAAAGTATATAATTCTTATATGATTTCGGAAGGAGGCTTTCAATTATGATAAGACCATTACCCGTAGGAATTGATGATTTTGAAGAAATCATAACAAAAGGATACTATTATGTGGATAAGACCCTATTCATCAGGGATCTGCTTGATAAAAAAGGAAAAGTGAATCTTTTTACGCGTCCGCGCCGTTTCGGGAAGACACTGACGCTCAGTATGATTCGATATTTCTTTGAAGATACCGGGACTGAGGCGGCAAACAAAGGAAACCGGACCCTTTTTAACGGGCTGAAAATCAGGAAGCAGGGAGAACTGTATACGCAGGAAATGTGTGGCTATCCTGTCATAAGCTTATCACTGAAGTCTTCGAAACAGCCTGACTGGGAGCTGGCATACGGCTGTCTGAAAGAAGAGATCGGCCGAGAATATCTAAGGCACCGTGATGTAACGGACTCTCTGGACACGGCTGAACAACAGAGACGGTTTGAGGATATTATGAACCTGCGGGGAAGCCGGCAGGACTTTATTACTTCGATTCGCTTTCTCTCAGACTGTCTGTATCTCCATTGGAAAAAGAAAGTGATTATTTTGATTGACGAATACGATGTACCTCTGGAGAATTCTTATTTTTCCGGTTTCTACAACGAGATGGCCGGTTTTATCCGCTCGATCTTTGAATCCGCTTTAAAAACAAATCCGTACCTGGAGTTTGCAGTGGTTACCGGCTGCTTAAGAATCACGAAAGAATCCATTTTTACCGGGCTGAATAATCTTGAAATGATTTCTATACTAAATCCTGCTTATGATGAATACTTTGGGTTTACACAGGAGGAAGTCAACGAAATGCTGCAATTCTATGGCTTATCTGAAAAGCGGGACCGGATCAGAGAGTGGTATGACGGCTATCTGTTCGGCAATACAGAAGTATACAATCCATGGAGTGTCATGAATGATGTAAAAATGATGACAACGGATGTCAATGCCCTGCCATCGCCCTATTGGGCAAATACAAGTTCTAACAGCATTGTACACAACCTGGTTGAGAATGCGGATACCTCTGTAAAGAGTGAATTAGAAGACCTTTTAGCGGGAGGCACGATTGAAAAACAGGTTCATGAGGATATAACGTATGACAGTGTGTACGACTCAGAGGATAACTTATGGAATTTCCTTTTCTTTACAGGCTATTTAAAATTAGTATCCCGCAGGCTGGAACAGGAAAAACAGTATATAACTATGGGCATACCAAATCTTGAAGTCAAATATATTTACAGTAATACGATAGAAAACTGGTTCCGCGTTAAAATCAAAGCAAGAGACTTATCCGCCCTGTATCGGGCCATGCAGGATGGGAATGTGGAAGTCTTTGAGAGAGAGCTGTCCAGGCTGCTAAAGGAAAGTATCAGTTATATGGATGCGAAGGAAGCCTTCTATCACGGCTTTTTGCTCGGAGTTCTGAGCAATATGAATGACTACATCGTAAAATCAAACCGCGAGAGTGGAAATGGCCGTCTTGACATTACAGCAAAGAGCCTTGATGACAGCAAGTCTCCGATTATCATAGAACTTAAGGCCGCCGAGACCTTTCAGGAAATGGAGGCGGCATGTGACAGGGCCGTGATGCAGATTGAGGAAAAGGAATACGATTCCTGGGCGTTGGAAGAAGGATATACAGAAGCACTGGATTATGGAATTGCATTCTTCCGGAAACGCTGTAAGGTAAAATTGAAACGCCATAGATTTTAAGCAGAATCGAGGTATTACCATGAAAAAACCATTGATTGGTCTTACGCCCTCCCACAACACGGACAACAACGACATACAGATGCGCCCCACCTACATAAAGGCTCTGACGGCCGCGGGCGCCATTCCTGTCGTGCTTCCGCTGACTTCGTCTGAGGACGACTTAAGGCAGCTTGTGGACACGCTGGACGGCTTTCTCTTCACCGGAGGCCCCGACGTCCACCCCTTCCTGTTCGGAGAAGAAACTTTAGACCGCTGCGGCAGCGTTTCCGCCGAGAGGGATCAGATGGAACTGGCTCTCCTCCCCCTGGTGATGGAGACCGGCAAGCCTGTTCTCGGCATCTGCCGCGGGATACAGCTTTTAAACATCGGCCTGGGCGGCACCATCTGGCAGGATATTCCCAGCCAGGTAAAGAGTGATTTCCCGCTGGCCCACACCCAGCCCTTCGCCTACGCGCTCCCCTCCCACACCGTGACCTTGCAGCCCGACAGCCGTCTGGCCAGGATCGCGGAAGCGGAGACACTGTCCGTCAACAGCATGCATCACCAGGCAGTCAGGGATGTGGCCCCCAGTCTCGTCGCCTCGGCCCGTTCCTCCGACCAGCTGGTGGAGGCGGTGGAGATGCCGGATTACCCGTTCTTCATCGGCGTCCAGTGGCATCGGGAGTATCTATGGGAGAAAAATGAAGCCGCCGCCAGACTCTTTTCCGAGTTTGTCAAGGCGGCGGCTGGTAGTGCATAGCGTAATTAACCGCAATGCACTACAGGAACTTAGCGCTTCTTCCCAGCAGCTGCAATCAGCACCACACTGAGCAGGATGCACAGACATCCCGCGATCTTTCTCGCGGTGAACAGTTCGCCGAGGACCAGCACTCCCAGGATCACGCTGGTGATCGGCTCCAGCGTGGACAGTATGG
>OBXC01001052.1_pt1 | contig 15047 bp, 19 predicted proteins | sample 1538111 | NCBI WGS metagenome assembly OBXC01 (sample SAMEA2580137, study PRJEB22360) | human gut metagenome | biome: human gut; feature: human-associated habitat; material: faeces | place: Denmark | collected 2008/2010 | reverse complement strand
TTTGTTTTTAAAACAATACTTTTTTCATCAATATTAATTATTTTACCTTGTATAACTGAATTGTCGATTGGCTTTGGCCAATTAATCAAACAAGAAAAAATTATTGTAAAAATTAAAATTGCCATAAAATTAAACATTTTTAAGCGATATATAATAAACATCCCATAAACAAATAAAAATAGCCAAAAAATTGGATGTACCAATAAACTAATAATCACCAGCAAACAACTGATACCATAATAGATCAAGTGATATCTTATAAACATAACAAACTACGTATCCTTAAATATGTTTTATCACCAATACCAGAAATATTCTTAATATCTTCAATCATATTAAAACGTTGCTTTTGTCGATACTCAATTATTTTATCAGCAGTTTTATCACCAATCCCTTTAATTGTCATTAATTGCTCTTTAGAAGCATTATTTAAAGAAATTAAATTTTCGCCCTCAGGAATATAAAAAACTGTTCTTGTTGCAAGAACAGTTTTATTATCAAACCCATAAACATTTTCGACATTAAGTTTTTTAAACACTTCTTCGATAGTTGGAACCCGATCAAAAATAAGTTCTTGATGATATTTTCCTTCTACACTAATAACAACCTTAAGATCATTTTCAATTTTATCAACTGTAGTCTCTGGCATTGAAAACGAATAGAGAGTAGAAATAACCATCAATAAAAACAATCCTATTATTTCATATTTTTTCATTATATCACCCCTCAAAAAAAGACTAGTTATCTAGTCTTTAAATTCAATATTTAAATGTTTATACGCTTCATAAGTAGCAATTCTTCCTCTTGGTGTTCGTTTAATTAATCCAATTTGTAATAAATATGGTTCATAAACATCTTCTAAAGTCCTAGGTTCTTCACCAATTGAAACAGCCAATGATTCTAAGCCAACAGGTCCTCCTTTAAAACGATGAATGATTCCTAATAAATACTTATGATCTACTTCATCTAGCCCCAAACGGTCAACTTTCAAGCGATCAAGGGCGTCAACAGTCCTTTCTTTACTAATAGTTTCTTCACCATTAAATTGAGCAAAATCACGAACTCGTCTAAATAAACGATTAGCAATTCGTGGCGTTCCTCTTGAGCGAATTGCTAAAGCAGTTTTAGCATCATCATCCATTGGCATTTGATATACCCTACTGGTACGATCAATAATCACTTTTAATTCATCTTCACTATAATATTCTAGCTTAGAAACAATTCCAAATCGATCACGTAAAGGTGATGATAAATCTCCAGCTCTGGTAGTTGCACCAACTAAAGTAAATGGCGGCAAATCAATTCGTACCGACCTAGTTGATGCCTCTTTACCAATTACTACATCTACACAAAAATCTTCCATTGCAGGATATAAAATTTCTTCTACTACTTTATTTAAACGATGAATTTCATCGATAAACAACACATCTCCAGGCTCCAAAGCAGTTAAAATTGCTACCAAATCACCAGTTTTTTCAATACTTGGCCCTGTAGTAATTTTAATATTAGTTCCCATTTCATTAGCAATAATCATTGACATTGTTGTTTTTCCCAGACCAGGAGGCCCATACAAAAGTACATGATCTAATGGTTCATCACGTAATTTTGCAGCACCGACAAAAACTTTTAAATTTTCTTTTAAACTTGTTTGCCCAACATATTCATCAAAAGAACTTGGACGCAATCCACTTTCTTCCTCTTCAGATATATTAGCATCTAAAACTTCATTTCTTGCCATCTCATTTCTCCTACTTTACCAATAAACTAAGCGCCCTTTTTACATAACCATTTGTATCCAAGTTTTCATTAGCCAAAATTTTTAGTGCTTTATCTACCTCAACTTTTCTATAACCTAATGCGATTAATACTTCTAACGCTTCTTGCAAATCATCATTAGTTTTGATTGCAATTGGGACATCATTAAATTTCCCTTGTAAATCTAAAATAATCTGTTTTGCTGCTTTAGGACCAATCCCAGGAATCTTTTTTAAATAATTGACATCATTCGTTTCAATTGCACTAATTATTCTTTCCAAATCCCCAGTTGCTAAAATTCCAATTGCTGTTTTACAACCAATCCCTTTAACCAAAATTAACTTTAAAAACATTTCTTTTTCTTCAATAGTTTTAAACCCATATAATAATATTACATCTTCTTTTACATATTGATATAAATAAATTTTAATTTCTTTGCCTTTCACGAATTCATATGGGTTACTAACATATATTAAATATCCAATTCCATTATTTTCTACAACTATATGATCAATATTTATCGCAACTATTTTTCCAATTATATAGCTATACATGACATACTCCTTTATATTATTATACTATGTATTTCCATACATTTTATCTTTACTTTGTATCAAAAGTTTCTCAACAATTATAGCATTGAACCAAAAAAAAGGAAAGCCATTAAAGCTTTCCTATTCATAATAATCAAATTCAAAATCCGCAATTGTTACATTATCGCCATCTTTAGCCCCAGCATTTCTAAGAGCTTCATCAACACCCATATTTCTTAATTTAATTAATAAACGTTTTAATGAATCATCACTTACTAAAGATGTCATTGCAACCATTCTTTCGATTTTCTTACCTGTAATATTCCAATTACCATTACCTAAATTATGTAATTCAAATGGTTTCTCTTCCTCATCACCCATTGTGTATACAACCACATTTTCTTCATCATCTTCCAATTCAAATGAAGGTGTAGTTTGCAATGTATCAGCAATTGCATACAACACTTGATCAACACCATCATGAATAATTGCACTAATTGGGAAAATTTTAACATCCTCACCAACTCGCTCTTTAAAACGTGCAAGATTTTCTTCTGCACCTTCTTCATCCATCTTATTAGCAACAACAATTTGTGGTCGCTCTAATAAACGATATTGATACTCACCTAATTCTTTATTAATTGTTACATAATCTTCATATGGATCTCGACCATCAACTGCTCCCATATCAATAATATGAACAATTACTCGACAGCGCTCAATATGTCTTAAAAATTGGTGTCCAAGCCCTTTACCTTGTGCAGCTCCTTCAATTAACCCAGGTAAATCAGCCATAACAAAACTACGTCCATCTTTAACCTGAACTACTCCTAAATTAGGTACAATCGTAGTAAAATGATAATCAGCTATTTCCGGTCTTGCTCTAGAAACAACTGAAAGCAATGTTGATTTACCAACTGATGGAAAACCAACCAAACCGACATCTGCTAATAATTTTAGTTCACATTGTAAATCAAATTTTTCACCTGGTTCACCACGTTCACAAATTTGCGGTGCAGGATTTCTAGATGTTGCAAAACGAGCATTTCCACGTCCACCACGTCCACCTTTAGCAATCACTATGCGCTGTTTATCTTCTGTTAAATCTGCCATAATTTTATTAGTTTCTTCGTTAATAATAACGGTTCCTACCGGAACTTTGATCAAGACATCGATTGCATCTTTTCCATGCATTTTTTTAGCCATTCCATTTTGTCCTGATGGAGCTTTATATAAGCGATTATATTTTAAATCCAATAGAGTTGAAAGTGATGTAGTAGCTTCAAAAATAACACTACCACCTTTTCCACCATCACCACCAGCTGGTCCTCCTTTAGGTACATGAGCTTCACGTCTAAACGCAACTGTTCCATCACCACCTTTTCCGGCTTCTACTCTTATTTTAGCTTTATCAATAAATTGCACAATTCCACCTCTTTTCTATATCATATCAAAAAAATCCCTTTTCAGGGATTAATTATGCAGCTGGATAAACTGAAACTTGTTTTCTATCTCTTCCAAGTCTTTCGAATTTTACAACTCCATCAACTGTAGCAAATAAAGTATCATCTCCACCTTTTCCTACATTGTTACCTGGATGAATTTTAGTTCCTCTTTGTCTATAAATAATAGATCCTGCTGTACAGAATTGCCCATCTGCTAATTTAGCTCCTAATCTTTTTGATCTAGAATCACGACCATTTTTAGTTGACCCTACCCCTTTTTTAGAAGCGAATAATTGTAAATCTAATTTGAACATCATACGTTACACCTCCACTTTAGATATCTTTATAAATTGTCCATAGTCTTCAACCATAGTCTCCAATGTCGTTTCAAGTGTCTCTAGCACCACTTGACAAACATCATCACTACAATCAACAACTATATTTATATAACCTTCATCAATTTCAATTTTACCTAAATGGTTAGTTAAAAAATCTTTTTTAACTAACATATTCAACACCCCTATACAAGCTGTTGAAACTCCAGCACATACTAAATCCTTACCATATTCATCACTATTAGCATGCCCTATTACTTTAAGGTTAATAATTTGATTTTCTTTTTTTTTAATTAATACATTAATCATTATCCATTAATAGTATCGATTACTAATTTTGTATAAGGTTGTCTATGACCTTGTTTTTTATGATAATGTTTTTTAGGATTATATTTGTAAACAACAACTTTCTTTTCTTTACCTTGTTTTTCAACAGTAGCTTCTACAGTTGCACCTTCTACATAAGGAGCACCTAATTTAACTGTCTTATCACCTACAAATAATACTTTATCAAAAACAACTTTTTCTCCTGCTTCAACATCTAATTTTTCTACAAAAATAGTATCTCCAGCTTCTACTTTAATTTGTTTTCCACCTGTTTCAATAATTGCGTACATATCGCACCTCCTATAAAATTATTCTAAGACTCGCCAACCAAGGCAGCTTTGCTTTAATACCTCTTATGTGCGGTTGTAGCTAGAGGTCTACAACATTTTTTATTATATTGAATATAGTTGGTAAAGTCAATTAGTTTTTAAATTTTTTATTAATTTTTTTAACATTTTTTCTTCATTAAAAACATTACCATCAATTACATAAATATTATTGTACGGTCGATAAAAACACATCCTTTTATTTATTTTATAACGTTTATATTCATTGCCATCTAACCTTTTTAAAAACAAACGAATAATCATAAATCTAAATTCCTTAATATACTTATAATTACCATACAATAAATAAAAATAAACAAATAAATAACCTATCTCATTATATAATACAATCAATATCGATAATGTTAACAACGATATTTTTATTTGTAATTTAACAGCATGATAATAATCTTTAAAAAGCGATAATAGTAATAATATTATTTTAGATCCATCTAAAGGATATATCGGTAATATATTAAATACAAATACTAATTTATTAATTTCTAACAAGTAAGAACTACCAATAAATATTTTAATAACAATATAAAGTGGTAAATGAACTGCCAAACCACCCAATAACATAATTAATTCTTGGCAAATATGATGCAAGCCAAAATCATTTAGACTTAAAAACGCTCCAAATGGAAATATCTCAACTTTATCAATTTCAAATTTGAATTTTTTTGCAAAATAATAATGTCCATACTCATGAATACACACAATTACTAATGCACTAAAATATCGATAAAAATCATTATTTAAAACACTTACAAAAAGATAGACCAAAGTAAAAGGATGGACATCCCAATCACGCCATCCTTTGATACTCTTCATAACTAATCTCTCTACCCAAGTATTCAAACTTTAAAACAAATTTCTCATTATAACTACCCAGTACCATCCCTTCATCAATTTCATCATACAAACCTACCATCACATTATTAATTTCATTATAAGTAATTTCTACACCTTTTTTAGTTAAAACAATCACATATTTTCCATTACTATCTATTTCAATAACTCTACCCGCTTCAAGATTTAAAACCTGATTACTATTATTAGTATAATAATTTCCATCAAGATGTTCATAATTTATTTCACTAGATGTAGTAATTGTATCATCTGGTAAAAATGATAATAACGAATCAGATAACCAACTAGTAACTTTTTTATAGTTTGCATCATTTAGCACTAAATCTTTAATTTTAGTATTAGGATTTAATTTTACATACGACATTGACACTAACACAACTAAAATTACCACCATAAACTTAATCATAAAATTATAAAAACGTTTAAAATTATCATCATTTAATGGATATTTGGTTTCTTTTCTTTTTTGCATTCGCTTCCTTATCTCATCAAGATCACTCATTTTATCACCTAATTCATTATATGAAGCTCATTAAATTAAAGACATAAATTATGTATTAAAAATTCGACGAATAAAACTCTTTTTACGATATTTTAAATATGGAACTTGCTTACCTAACAAACGATTAGCAATATTTAAAAAACATTGATGCAACATATGATGTTCATTTAAAAAAATTGGTACCCCGCGATTATTTGCTTCAATCATATCATGACTATCATAAACAATTCCAAGCAACGGTAACGATAACATCTCTTTAGCATCTTCAATCATTAAAGAACGATTACTATCAATATCATCAAGATTGACCTTATTAACTATCATATTAATTGTATTGATACCTTTTTTCATCAATAGACCAACTACACGATCAGCATCCCGTAAAGAAGAAACATCAAGATTTACAACAACAATCGCTTCACTAGCTAAAGCTGACGAATATTCAAAACCTTTTTCAACCCCAGCCGGACTATCAACAATAATAAAATCAAAATCCTTACTCAATCTTTCTATTAAAGCATTCATTATCTCGGTATCTAAATTTTCAAATGACAACGATTTACAAGAAGGCAACAAACTAAGTCCTGCAATTCGCTTATCTTTAACCAATACCTGCTCAATTGTACAACGTCCCTCCACAACATCATTTAAATCATATACAACCCGATTTTCTAAACCCATCATTACATCAAGATTTTTCAATCCAAAATCACCATCAATTAAACAAACTTTAAATTTACCAAAAGCTAAAGCACTAGCAACATTAACACTAACACTACTTTTACCTACCCCACCTTTACCAGAAGTAACTACAATAACTCTAGACATAAATCATGTCCCCCTTATCTAAAAATATTTCACTATCCCTATAATAAACCATTGTAAGTTCAAAACTTGTATAACTATGTCGAGAAACCCCATTAATTCTAATATGAGCATTTTTAAAACATTGACCACTAATCCTTGAACTAGATGTCATCCCTTCTATAAAACCACTTACACGACCCATAACATATAATTTACCACTAAAGCGAACAACCGCCCCTGGATTAATCTGACCAATAATTAAAGCATCTTGATCAATTTGTAATACCTCTCCTGAATGAATTGTTTTATTAATTATTTTGATTTTATTTTTAACTTCTTTTTTAATCATATTAACCCCATCAAACAACAATACTTGTTTTTCAAACAATAAATCTAATAAACACGTTAACTCTTGAACACTCAAAATTCGACTTTTAAAATCAAAAAAAGCCTTTGGATAAAAACCATTGTTTTTAAACAATGGTGAATCCAAGAGACTTTTTAGTTCCTTCATTAAATTATTAAATTCTTGACTATCATCTAAAACAAACACTAGATGACCATTAACTCCTTTTACTTTGATATGCATTGACTTTTCCCTCGAATCCTAATTTTTCATGGATAAAATAAACTGGAGCAATCAATAATAAATTAAATATCATCGTCGGTAACATGCGATTTTTCAAAAAGATAACAATTGAAAGCTGCGTAGTATTAGTTATCCACACCAACCAATATAACACAACTTCCTGCACGATTATTGTCACAATTACGGCGATAAACATCTCTAATAGCGTAAAAGTTGCTAATTTAGTATACTTCTTTCCAAAAAAAGCATACATACAGTATAGTAAAACATAAATCAATAAACTATTTGCATAAACAACAGCATAATACAACCCTGTTACTGTTGCAAATATGTAACGATGTTCATTTCCAATCGTATTATTTAAAAGCGTAAATGTCATTAAACTAATGTATGGAATAATCGTAATTCCTGATTTATCAAAATTAAATGGAAGATAATAATTAATCACACTGTCGATGACAAAACTAAGTGCCATCACTAAATAATAACGATATAATTTTTTATTCATTACTATTTCCTCTAAAAACAACCGAAACATATGTTAAATCACTAAAATCTTCAGCCGGTTTAACTTTAAGCGTCTTTGTTGTCCCATCGCTAGAAACATCCATTCCTTCTGCAACACCAATATAAATTCCTTTAGGCGCTTTTTGGTCTCCACCTAATCCTGAAGTAATAACATTAGCATTAGCTTCTAATTTATCAATATTACTTAATAATGTTACTTCATAACACTTACTTTCAACATCATAACCTTTTAATAAGCCATATGCATTTTGATCACCATTCATAATTTGTACCGGTAAATCAGAAACAGGTTTTTCAGCTGTCAATAATTGAACCGTAGAACTCACTTCTGTAACCGAAGTAACTTTTCCAATCATTCCTTTTGAAGCAACAACAACCATATCTTCCTTTACACCTGCCATACTTCCCAAATCAATTGTAATTTCATTTGTCCAATTACTAGCATCACGTGAAATAACAGTTGCTGTTTTTACATTATAATCAGTTGTAAGCTCTTTTAAGTCCAAAGCTTTTTTTAAATCATCTATTTCATTCGATAAAACATTTGTATTTACTTCCACACTAGCATAAGCTGCTAACTGTTCTCTTAAAATCTTATTTTCATCATAAACATCTTTTAACTCATTATATTCATTAAATAAATTACTTATAAACTCAATTGGTTTTTTTATTACATAATATTCTACTACAGCTACAGAATCACTTATCATTCTTTCAATCCCCCACTGCGTTCTTGAAAAAATTAATGAAATACTTGAAAAAATAACAATCGTAACTGTAATGATTAAAATAATTCTTCTATTTTTTTGCTTCTTTCGATTATTCAAATTATCACCTCACACGTACATCCATTATAAGGCATTAATATAAAATAATCAATTATCTTTAAACTTCAATAATTTCTTTTGATGCAAAACTATAAAATTTATTTCTTCCAATAATTAAATGATCCACAATTTCGATTTCTAATTCCTCAGCCATTCGATACAACCGCTTAGTTATTTCTATATCTTCAAAAGATGGTTGCGGATTACCCGAAGGATGGTTATGAATTACCATAATTCTACTACTTCCACAAATCAATGCCTCTTTAAATATTTCTCTACCACTGATAATTGAAATATTATTACTACCAATAAAAACTGTTTTTTCTTTCATTACTTCCAATTTAGAATTTAAACATAAAATGATAACATGTTCTTGCTGTTCAAACATTAACTTATCTTTAACTAAATAATAACCATCTTTAGGTTCTTTAATTACTGCCTGATCTTTTTGAACTTTTTTAATTCTTTTAGTAAGCTCAATTACAGCAAGAATACTAATTGCTTTAGCCTTTTTTATTCCATTAATAGAAACCAATTGATGATATGTGACATCTTTTAAATACGATAATCCACCTACTTCATTAATAACACGCTGTGCTAATTCTAAAGCTGATTCTTTTTTACTGCCAGTTCTTAATATCAATGCCAACAATTCATTATTAGTCAAACTATCAATTCCATGATAATAAGCTTTTTCACGAGGCCGTTCTTCTTCAGGATAATTTTTTATCTTCATGAGCTTAATTCTTTAATAATTATTTCATAGTTTTGTTGTTCAATTTCATCCTTCAATTCATTAGAAAATTTAACTTGTTTAATTACACATGTTATCCCTTGTTCACTAATACCATTGCCCATTTTCTTTGCCTCCTCTTCATTCAAAAATACACCACTTATAACTATAAAATTATTATCTTTTTGATACTTATAATTTGGTTGTTTTAAATTTGTTAACTGCGTAATCATTTCATTAGCATTTTCTTCTTGCTTATATATCCCTACTTGAACTATATAAGCATCAATTTCACTTTTAAACGATGAACAAACCTTCAAATAAAAACCACCAAATAATATCGACAACAAAACTGCACTAACTATTGCTAATCTAATTATCTTCATATTCTACCTCCCATCAAAGAATATGCTCATAATTATAAAATATGAAAGGCTAATAGCCTTTCATATTAGCGATTTCGTGTAATAGAATAATAACTTTTAATTAATCTTGCGGTATTCAATCCTGCTACAACTGCAGCTATTGTAATAATAAACGGTAAAGCAAATCCACCATTAATCTCTTTTTGCATACTAACCGGTAATTCTTTCATACTATCTCCATTCAATCGAAATAATTCTTGGAATCGAAATTCTACCTGATGTCGATTTTACCATTTTATAAACCGCTGCTCCAATTACAACACAAAACACTATTGTTCCTACTCCACCACCAGAAATCTCCATTTGACTACTTAATTGCAATTCATTCATTCTTTTCTTTCACCCTCCTTTTATTTCAAGGCCACACATCCACTAAACCTCTTATTATCTTTTACAATCAAAATATTTTTTTTACTACAAAAATTAAAAAAAAACCATTAACAAATTGTTAATGGCTTAATAAATTACATTGTATCTAATTTTTCTTTAACCGCATCATACTTTGATTGATAATCAGCTAATTTTTTTCTTTCTAATTCAACTTTTTCTTTAGGTGCTTTAGAAACAAATTTTTCATTAGCCAACATATTTTGACAACGTTTAATTTCACCTTCAAGTTTGCTTAACTGTGCTTGTAACTTTTCTTTTTCAGCATCTTTATCAATATAATCACCTAATTCTATTAATAAAGAATTACCACCTTTAACTGTAATATTTGCTACCTCACCAGTTGCTTTTAAATTATAACCTGAACAAATAGCATTACATAATTTTTTAATATATGGTAAACATTGATCCATTAAGCTTTCTAACTGACTATCCTTTGTATCAATAATATATGCAACTTCAATTGCATTTTTAATTGTATATTGACTTCTAATTTCACGAATTCCTTTAACAATATCAATTAAATAAGTAAATTGATCATTAATATATTCATCACTAAAATCATCATTTACTTCTGGCCATGAAGCAATACAAATAGATTCTTCAAGATGTGGAATTGCTTGGAAAATTTCTTCAGTTACAAACGGCATAAATGGATGTAACATTTTTACAATCGCATTTAAAACATACACTAAAGTATTCAAACTAGCTTGTTTTTCAGCTACATTTTCACTATTTAAATGCACTTTAGTTAATTCAATATACCAAGAACAAAAATCATCCCAAATAAATTTATATAACTCTGATCCTACATTAACAAATTCAAATTTATCCATATTAATATCTACTTCTCTAATCACTTCATTTAAGCGATTTAAAATCCATTTATCACATAAATTTAAATTGTCAAATGTTAAATCTTCATACTTCATTGACTCATCAATATTCATTAAAACAAATCTAGCACTATTCCAAATTTTATTAATAAAATTCCATGAAGATTCTAACTTTTCTGGAATATAACGTAAATCCATTCCTGGTGCTGAATTTGTTGTTAAAAAGAATCTAAGTGTATCAGCCCCATATTCATCAATAACATCCATTGGATCAACACCATTACCTAATGATTTAGACATTTTACGTCCTTGTTCATCACGAATCAACCCATGAATCAGTACATTTTCAAATGGTCTTTGTTTTGTAAAATGTAATGATTGGAAAATCATTCTACTTACCCAGAAAAAGATAATATCATAACCAGTAACTAAAGTATTAGTTGGGAAATAACGTTTAAATAACTCACTATCCTCATTTGGCCAACCCAAAGTTGAAAATGGCCAAAGTGCACTTGAAAACCAAGTATCTAAAACATCTTCATCTTGTTTCCAATTTTCAATATCTTCAGGAGCTTGTTTACCAACATAAACTTCTCCAGTTTCTTTATGGTACCATGCCGGTACTTGATGCCCCCACCATAATTGACGAGAAATACACCAATCTTCAATATTTTCCATCCATTGATTAAATGTTTTTTCAAAACGTTCTGGAACAAAGTTTACTTTAGAATCTTTTAATTGATTGTCTAAAGCAGCTTTAGCTAAAGGTTTCATTTTTACAAACCATTGCTTAGATAAATATGGTTCAACAATAGCATTACTTCTTTCAGAATGTCCAACTTGATGCATATGTTTTTCAATATGATCAACAACCCCATTAGCTTCAAAATCAGCAACTAATGCTTTACGACATTCAAAACGATCCATTCCTTGATATTTATGCGCCAATTCATTCATTGTTCCATCATCATTCATACAAATTGGCATATCTAAATCATATTTTTTTGCTAAAGCAAAATCATTAGGATCATGAGCCGGTGTACATTTCATAACTGCTGTTCCAAATGACATATCAATATAACTATCAGCCATAATTGGTAACGGTTCTCCATTAGCAGGGTTAATTGCTTTTTTACCTACTAAATGTGTATATCTTGCATCATCAGGATGAACAAAAATTGCTTGATCTGCAAACATTGTTTCCGGACGAGTTGTTGCAATAACTAATTCTTCATCACTATCAACAATTTTATATTTAAAATAATACATTGCCCCTTCAATTTCTTTATGAATAACTTCAATATTACTTAAAGCTGTTCGTTGCACAGGATCCCAGTTGATAATTCTTTTACCTTGGTAAATCAATCCTTCATTATATAATTTAACAAATACCTCTTTAACTGCTTCACTTAAACCCTCATCCAAGGTAAAACGTTCTTTAGAATAATCAAGAGATAAACCTAATTTTTCCCACTGGCTACGAATAATTGAGGCATATTCTTCTTTCCAAGACCAAGCCTTTTTCAAAAATCCTTCTCTTCCTAAATCATAACGAGAAACACCCTCTTCTCGCATTCTTGCCTCTACTTTTGCCTGTGTAGCAATTCCAGCATGATCCATCCCTGGAAGCCATAAAGCATCATAGCCTTGCATTCTTTTATAACGAATAATCATATCCTGTAATGTAGTATCCCAAGCATGACCTAAATGTAATTTACCAGTTACATTAGGTGGGGGAATAACAATAGAATATGGTCTTTTACTTGTATCACCTGCTTCAAAATATTTTTTTTCAATCCATTTACGATATTTTCCTTCTTCTACTTTATGATGATCATATTTTGGTTCTAATTGCTTTTTCATCATTTTTACCTCCATTTTTCAATAAATAAAAAAGCATCGTCATAAGGACGAATGCTCGTGGTACCACCTTACTTTGCATAATATTTATGCCTCAAAAACTTTAACGCAGTTATACGTGTTTACCTACTTAGTTTCAATAAACATGCTCCTAGGCTACCTTCAATTTTTTATTTTATCCTATTTCCACCAACAAGGACTCTCTATCAAACATCAAAACCTACTCTTCCTAATCATTGCTAAAGACATTTTAACAAAAACCATTCCACTAGTCAATTGAAAGCTTTTTATTTAACGAAGAAATAGAATCCAAATAATATAACAAACGAGACATAACAATAATATTATTAATTTCATCATGTTCCAATTTAATAATTGGTACAACATGCAACAAACATCTAAGCAACAATTTTTCTTCTTTCAAAAATTTCAATTTACAAAAATAACTATCTAAAATCACATCAAAATCAAAAATAAGTTCTGGTATCTTTTGATACATATTATAGATATCATAAATACACAAATTAATCTTAATATGATCGAATGAAATCAACTTGCCTTCTTTCATCATAATATGAGCATAATTAAAATTATTGTAAGTCAAACATAATCTAATTGTATCTAAATTACATACATAATCTCGATAACATTCTAATATTTCCATTGCATTTTTTAAACAACATTCAATCTTATGATAATTCAAAACAAACATCCATCCTGTTGGACTTTTATAAAGCATCGTCTCAAAATTAGTCATCAACTCATCATAATAATCTTTTCGTTCATGAATAATTCTTTCAAGATCTTCAATTTGCTGCTTAAAAAAGCTTTTAGATGCACTATAATTAAAAAAAGTTTTTGAATGCAAATATGCTAAACATTCATAATAAAATTTCAATTTCAACTCTTTTACAATCGCATTATCCTCTTTTACCCATCTACTTAAATAAAACAGCTTATCTTCATAGATTGTAATTGGTTGATGATTTACATTTTTTATTACTTTTAAAAAACATTCTAAATGTAAGCTTTCGATATGATCAAAAACAACTGTCAAACTACTATTTTCAATAAACTTTAAACAAAAAAATCCTTCATTACATTTTACTTTATAGACTTTTTGAGAAACCTTAATCAATCCAATAACCTTTAAACAATAGGCCTCTTCAATAATTTTACTTACCGACATAAGGAATAATCAAAACATTGCCAGCAACTAGAGGTTTATCTTGATTATAATCTCGAATAATACCTTCATCAATTTTATAACGACTAGCTACACTTTCATAATCATCATTTTCTTTAACAATATACAAATAATAAGTACCAATACTATCGCTAGAATCTTTAAAAATAGGACGTGATTTACTTGGATAAATTTTTTCTTGTAACTGTTCTTCAATCTCTTCAGTTACTGCCTTTTCTTTACTCACTACCTCTTTTTTTATACCGTTATAATCATCAATTGGTTTTACAACTTGACTAGCAATAATCTCACTTTCTTTTTCCAACGATTCATCAATAGTTGGATTATTTTCTAAGGGTTGTTTTTCAATTATTGGTTCTTTACGAATTAAATTTTCAATTTCATCAACCGCCTCTTTTTCAAACAATGAATCATCTTTAACATAGCGATCTTCACCATCAACTACTCCATGAATTCCAACTTCAATTTTTATTTGAATATTACCATCTTTAATATGATAATTAAAATCTTCCACTTTAATATTAAAATCACGTTGATCAACAATCTTATCAAAAGTTGCTAAAACATCCATATCAACATCATCATGAAATTTTTTACCTTCGTTATATTCCCCCTTTACAATTAAGCTTCCAATTGCCCGTACACCAACACTTTCAATCTTATAATTAATTGATTCATCAACCGATAAAGACAATAATTCTGTTAATTCATGATTCAAATCAATCCATTTTTCAAAATATATTTTTTGCATA
>OBXC01001036.1_pt1 | contig 15234 bp, 14 predicted proteins | sample 1538111 | NCBI WGS metagenome assembly OBXC01 (sample SAMEA2580137, study PRJEB22360) | human gut metagenome | biome: human gut; feature: human-associated habitat; material: faeces | place: Denmark | collected 2008/2010 | reverse complement strand
CTTTCTGGTAATCTTGTAAGTCATGGCAGAGGGCAGATGCTCCATCTCGCAGATTCTGGAGACGCTGATGAGTTCTCCGGAAGATAATGCCCGCATGATGCGGATTGCATAATCACATTCTTTTGTAAATAACATATCTGACCTCCTTGACGTTTTGTCTCATATTATAATAATGGACTAAAATAGTCAAGTATCAAAGGGAAGAAAAAATAAAATTGGAAATTTGCATAAAAAAGGACGGAAAATTCAGGAGATAGACGAGGAAAGTCAGAAGAAAACTGTACAATACCACGAAAGTACAGAAACAGAATTGACAGAAATGAAGGCCTGTGCTTATAATAAAGCCAAGATATGAAACGGGTTTCAAATTGTTTCATAGCAGCAAAAGGGAGTGGCAGAAAAGATGGCAAGTATCAGAGAAGTTGCAAGGATCGCAGGTGTTTCTCCTGCGACTGTATCAAGAGTCATGAATGGAACAGCAAATGTAGAGGAAGAAAAGAAGCAAAGAGTTCTTGACGCGATAGAAGCAACAGGTTTCAAACCGAATGAGCTGGCGAGGGCACTGTTTAAGAAGTCTTCTAAAATTATAGGTATGATCGTTCCGAATATTGAAAATCCATTTTTCAGTGAGATTGCTAAGGCGGTAGAGGAAGAAGCATTTCAAAATGGATATAAGATGCTGTTGTGCAATTCCTCAGATAATCCCAGGAAAGAACGGATGAACATTCAGATGTTGGTTCAGATGCAGGCAGACGGGATCGTGATCATGACAAACAGCGACAAGACGGGAAAGAAGCTTACAGAGTGTGGTCTTCCGGTTGTGGGAATGGACCGTAAGCTTTCGGAAGGAAAGGAAATCGCATTTATTGAAGCAGATCATTATAAAGGCGGAATGCTTGCTGCGGAGCATCTGATTGAGTGTGGATGCCGGCATATCGTATGTCTGCGGGGACCAATGAAATTTTCCAGCGGACAGCAGCGCTACCGGGCCTATGAAGACGTCTGTAAAAAGCATGGAAGAAAGCCTGTCTGGATTGACTGTGATTACGATTATGATGCGGGGCTGAAAGCGGCACAGGAGTTGATCCGCAGATATCCTGAGACAGACGGGATCCTGGCAAGCAATGATATGGCAGCAATGGCAGTATATAAAGTACTGATGCAGAATGGGCGGAGAGTTCCGGATGATGTACAGCTGGTGGGATTTGATAATATTGAATTTAGCAGAAGGATGACCCCGGAGCTGACCACCATTTCACAGCCGATTGAAGAGATGGGAAAGCTGGCAGTACAGATGATCATGCATCATGGAGACGGGAGTTCGTATCAGAAAGAAAATGTGTTTGATGTGGAATTGATCAGGCGTCAGACAACGGAAAAGAAAGGAGAACAGGAATGAAACTGGCAGTAGTGGGAAGCATTAACATGGATATGACGGTAACAGCGGAGCGGATCCCATTAAAAGGGGAGACATTGCGCGGAGACAGTCTTCACTATATTCCGGGAGGAAAAGGAGCCAATCAGGCAGTTGCCATGGCAAAGCTGGGAGCAAAAGTAGAGATGTTTGGCTGCGTGGGAGATGACGCAAACGGCACGCAGCTTTTAGAAAATTTTAAAGAGGTCGGAGTAGAAACCAGACACATTAAGGTTTTATCGGGGGTGCCGACGGGGATTGCTATGATCACAGTGGGAGAAAATGACAATACCATCATTGTGGTTCCGGGAGCAAATGGAAAGGTTGACAGAACCTATATTGATGAGATCAAAGAAGAATTGAAAACATTTGATATGGTGGTACTGCAGCAGGAGATTCCTCTGGACACCGTATATTATATAGTAGATTTTTGTGATGAACATCAGATTCCGGTAGTTTTAAATCCTGCTCCGGCATCCAATGTTCCGATGGAAGTCATTGAAAAAGTGACATATGTGACACCGAATGAACATGAAGCAGCCTTGATCTTTGGGGAAGAACATTCTGTGGAAACGTTATTAAGGCAGTATCCGGAAAAATTGATCATTACACAGGGTTCCAGAGGTGTGGTCACCTGTCTGAAAAATGGAGAGATCTTAAAGGTTCCTGCAAGAAAAGCAAACGTAGCAGACACGACAGGAGCCGGAGATACTTTAAATGGTGCATTTGCCATCCAGAGAGCAAAAGGAAAAGAAATGGAGGAAGCTCTTCGTTATGCGAATGTAGCAGCCAGTTTATCTACAGAAAAATTCGGAGCTCAAAGTGGAATGCCGACGGCACAGGAAGTGGAAAAAGAATTAAAAAAACTGGAGGGAAGAGTATGAAACGACAGGGAATCTTAAACAGTGATATTTCAAGAGTCTTATCTTATATGGGACATACGGATACAATCTGCATCGGGGATTGCGGATTGCCGATTCCGGATGAGACAGAACGAATCGATCTGGCAGTCAGATTTGGACAGCCCTCTTTCATGGAAGTGTTGAGAGAAGTGGGCGCAGATATGAAGATAGAAAAGATCGTGCTGGCAGAGGAGATCAAAAGTCAGAATCCAGAGGTATTACAGGAAATCGAACAATTTTTTGCCGAGAATGAAACGGGTTTCAAACCGAAGGTAGAATTTGTGCTGCACAGCGATCTGAAACAAATGACCAAAACATGTAAGGCAGTCATCCGAACCGGGGAGACAACGCCTTATGCAAATATTATCTTGCAGTCAGGTTGTATTTTCTAGAGAGGAGAGCAGCTCATGGAAATTGAAATGAGAGGGATCAACAAGTCTTTTGGAGACAATGCCGTATTGAAAAATGCAGGATTTGTACTCGGCAGTGGAGAAATCCATGCACTGATGGGAGAAAATGGTGCAGGAAAATCTACGCTGATGAAAATCCTGACAGGTGTTTACACAAAAGATGCGGGACAGGTGATCGTAGACGGGAAAGAAGTCTGTTATAAAAACGCCAGAGAAGCAGAAAAAGCAGGAATCGTATTTATCCATCAGGAACTCAATGTATTGTTTGATCTTACTGTAGAAGAAAATATGTTTCTGGGGAAAGAACTGAAAAAGAAGTGCGGCATCTGTGATAAAAAGTCGATGCATCGGGAAGTGAAAAAAATATTAGAGCGTCTTGGAGTGAAGATTGACCCGGGACAGCGGATGGAAGAACTTTCTGTCGGACAGCAGCAGATGATTGAAATTGCAAAGGCGCTGATGGCAGATGCCAAAGTCATCATTATGGATGAACCGACGGCAGCGCTGACGCAGAGTGAGACCAGGGTACTGTTTGAAGTGGCCAATGGGCTTCGGGAAAAAGGCGTATCCATTGTTTATATTTCGCACCGGATGGAAGAAATCTTTGAATTGTGCGACCGCATCACGATCCTGCGGGATGGAACGTACATCGATACAAAGAAAATTTCCGAGACAGATATGAACGATGTCGTCAAAATGATGATCGGAAGAGAAATCGGAGAGCGATATCCGGAAAGAAACGTGGAGATTGGAGAAAAGGTTTTGGAAGTGAAGAACTTGACCTGTACCGGAGTTTTTGAAAAGGTTTCGTTTGATGTGCGGGCAGGAGAAGTATTAGGTGTTTCCGGGCTCATGGGAGCAGGAAGAACAGAGATCATGCAGGCAATCTTCGGAAATATGCCGCATGTGACCGGGGAAATTTTCCTGAATGGAAAGCAGATTGAGAACAAAACGCCGAAACAGGCAATGGAACATGGAATCGGCTTTATTACAGAAGATCGAAAAATAGAAGGACTGATGTTGGAAGAAAGCATTATGAAAAATATTTCTCTGGCAAATTTGAAACGTATCTCAAAATGTGGAGTGATCCGAAGAGAAAAAGAACGAGAACTGGTAAAACAGGGAATCGAAGAATTACACATCCGATGCTTTGGTCCACAGCATGAATGCAACAATTTAAGCGGGGGAAATCAGCAGAAAGTTGTGTTTGCGAAATGGATGTATACAAATCCGAAAGTACTGATCCTGGATGAACCGACCAGAGGTGTTGATATCGGAGCCAAGAAAGAAATCTACAGCATCATCAATGATCTGGCGGCAAAAGGAGTGGCGATCATTATGGTATCTTCGGAACTTCCGGAAGTGCTTGGAATGTCTGACCGGGTGATGGTAGTCAGAGAGGGTCTGGTGAGAGGATTTTTAAGCAAAGAAGAGGCAAATCAGGAAAATATTATGATTCTGGCGACAGGAGGAAATCTCAATGAATAAGAAAAAAGCGGCAAATTATATACAAGATCTGGGCGCGCTGATCGCGCTTGTATTACTGATTGTTGTAATCGGGGTGATCAGTCCGGAATTTCGGACGGCAGGTAACTTTTTGTCACTGCTTCGGCAGTCTTCGATCAATGGATTCATCGCATTTGGTATGACCTGCGTGATCCTGACAGGCGGGATCGACCTTTCGGTAGGTTCGGTACTTGCTCTGACAACGGCGCTGTGTGCGGGATTTATTTCCGGTGGAATGCCGGTAGGACTGGCAATGATCCTGGCGCTGGTAATCGGAATTGGATTTGGATGCATCAGCGGACTTCTTGTAACCAAGGGAAGATTACAGCCGTTTATTGCAACATTGATCACCATGACGGTGTTCCGTGGACTGACGATGATCTATATGGATGGAAAACCGATTTCCAATCTGGGGGACAGCTTTACACTAAAAGTAATCGGAAAAGGAAACTTTTATCATATTCCGATTCCGGTCATTTTGTTTATTCTGATTTTTGTAATCTTTTTATTTGTATTGCAGAAAACAACATTCGGACGTCATATTTATGCGACAGGAAGCAATGCAAAAGCGGCAAAGCTGGCAGGTGTGAATATTGACCGCACCAAACTGGCTGCATATGCAATCTCCGGTGGTATGGCAGCGCTGTCCGGGCTGATTTTGTTATCCCGTCTTGGTTCTGCACAGCCGACACTGGGAGAAGGATATGAACTGGATGCGATTGCAGCCGTAGCGCTTGGCGGAACGAGTATGAACGGAGGACGCGGAAAAATCTGGGGAACATTCATCGGTGTTTTGATCATTGCAGTGTTAAATAACGGATTGAATATCCTGGGAGTATCTTCTTATTATCAGGATGTGGTAAAAGGAATTGTAATTTTGATCGCGGTATTGTCTGACAGAAGACGATAAGAGAGGAGAGTGCGGTATGAGAATGAAGAGAGTTGTAAGCATACTGGCAGCGGCAGTTCTGGTGTTTGGATTGACAGGATGCAATGCCATTACGATTGACGGAGAAACGGAAAACGCATCAGGTGAGATGTCCGGAAACGGCAGTATTGGATTTTCCGTTTCCACCTTGAATAACCCATTCTTTGTCACATTAAGTGAAGGTGCAAAAGAAAAGGCAAAAACAGAAGGGGAAAAACTGATCGTGGTAGACGCCGGGGATGACGCGGCAAAACAGACCAGCGATATCGAAGATCTGATCTCAAAAAATATCAGTGTCCTGATCGTAAATCCGGTGGATTCTGATGCAGTTGCACCGGCAGTGAAGGACGCGGTTTCAAGAGGAATTAAAGTGATTTCAGTAGACCGTGGTGTAAACGGAGTAGACGTAGACTGTGCCATTGCTTCCGACAATGTGGAAGGTGCGAAAATGGCAACAGAATATATGGTATCTCTTCTTGGGGAACAGGCAAAAGTGGCAGAACTGGAGGGCGTTTCCGGCGCCAGTGCAACGATCGAGCGAGGAAAAGGCTTCCATTTGGTGGCAGATGAAAAGCTGGATGTTGTTTCCAAACAGACCGCGAATTTTAACCGTTCCGAGGGAATGAGCGTGATGGAAAATATGCTGCAGGCAAATTCTGCAATTCAGGGTGTATTTGCACATAATGATGAGATGGCACTTGGAGCAGTGGAAGCAATTGGAAACAAAAAGATCCTGGTGGTTGGCTTCGATGCGACAGACGATGCAGTCGCAGCAGTCAAAGCCGGAAAAATGGCGGCAACCGTGGCACAGAAACCGAATCTGATGGGAGAGACAGCAGTTGAGACCGCGATTCAGATTTTGCAGGGTGAAACAGTGGAAAAAACCATCCCGGTGGAAGTGGAGCTGATTACAAAGGATACTGCACAATAGAAGAAAATCGTAAAAATCGTCTTTTGCTTGAGGAAAGTGAAAGGCGATTTTGGGATTGGGATTTTGCATAAAAAAGCTGGCAGTGTTTGTGTAAGGAGAACGATCGGTTGAATTAAAATTGATTTTTATAAGAAGATGTTTGAGTAAATGCAGACTATTAGAGAAGGGCTGCACGGGCAACAGGGAATTGAAATATCAGTAAGAATATGATAACACTTCAAGTAGAACAACCGTGTTACAGGGTGGATGACCTCTATTTTACATAGAATGGGGGGTGCTGATGAACGATAATAAAAATCACTTTGATTTTAAAGACCTTATGGCCGTTGGAATGTTCATTTTATCACTACTGACATTCATTTACATGATTTGTCACTGATGATTTAAGGCATAGAAAAACCACCCTCAGAATGATATGATACTTTGGCGAGTGAGGGTGGTATTTTCTATGTACATTCTTTAATTGGTCAACCCCTTGTGGGCGGTTGTTCTTTTTGCATTTTCAATATAGTACATCTGCATCAATTCTGTAAGGCAATAGGTTACAATTTACATGATTTCTTCGATATATTTCTACTGATTCTGCAGAAATGTCATAGAACATCTTCGTGCAATTCTCCATTATCCATTTTCAAAACTGCTGAATATTTTTTCATATTTTCACGAGAGAGTCTGTGAGTCACGCTGATACATGTGATATTTTCCAATGATAAAATGCTGTTTTCTACATCATTTGCGGTTTGTTCATCCAATGCCGATGTTGCTTCGTCCATTAGCAGGATATCTTTTCCACTCAGTAATGCTCTGGCGATAGCAAGCCGTTGACATTCCCCTCCTGAAAAATTACTACCATTGTCTTCAATTATTGTATCAAGTCCTTGGGGTAAATGTTCCATTACTTCCTTTAATCCAGCTTTTTTAATAACTTCTGAAATTTCGTTTTCTGTGTATGATTTCCATAGAGTAAGGTTATTTCGAACACTATCATTGAATAAAAAAGTTTTTTGATGAATCATAACCAGTCTGTCTGGAAGAGCTGCGATTTCATCTGTACAAATCTCTCCTTCGAATTCCGGATAATATCCTGCAAGGAGTTTTAATAGTGTGCTTTTTCCGCTTCCGCTTTTTCCGAGAATCGCGTATTTCTTTCCTTTTTCAAAAGTGGCCGATACATTTTTCAAGATAGTTCTGTCATCGTACTTGAAACTTACATTTCGTAGTGAAATATGTTTTTTGAGTTTGCGTCCTGTTTTTTTCTCATGGATTTCAGGATGAATTATCCAATACAGGTCTGGCAGACTTTAGTTCGCTAATCTTTGCAGAAAGCTCGAAGGCAGGAGAAATCACTTGTCCGGTAAGCTGAGTGACTGCGACAATACTGCCAATCGTAATATATCCTTTGACTGCGAAAAATCCAGCCAACCCCATAATAAAGAATTGCACAACGACAGATGAAAGCGTAGTTACCCCATATACACCAGCCATCAAAGATGAAAAATGCTCTTTTCTACGTTCTAATTTTTGAGCTGCAATAGAAAACTTATGAAGCATCTGCTCTTCTGCATGGTACGTCTTTACCACTTCATAACCATTAAGAAGGTCTGAGACTGTTTTATTGTAGGCTGTTGTAGATTCCATGACCATTTGTTGTGTTTTTCCAAGTACTTTATTGAAAAAATTTGGCAATAAGCTGGGTATTGACATAGCTATAATGGAAACAACAGCAATAATAGGATTCATGTATAAAAGGAGAATAACAGCAAATACAATACAAATAATAGAGTCTAAAATGGAAATACGGTTTTGTAGCACTTTTTCTTCAATGATAGAAAAATTTTGGTTGAATGTGGTAACATAGGATGCATTTCCTGTATTTTCATAATCAGAGATATTTGCTTGTAAAGTACCTCTTGCTAATATATTACGCATCTCGAGCAAACATTTTCTGATATAGTAAGCTTTGTACCGATTGGATAAAAAGATCAGTATGCCTAAACATACAGCGTAAAGAATGCTGATCAGTAAAGTCTTTTGCAAATAGTAGGTATTTCCACTAGTAGTAGAAATTTGTGCTGCATCAATTAACGCATTTAATAAAATCGCGACGCCTACAGTTGCTATATTTACTAACAATTCTAAAAAAAACAGCAGGATGTTTTCCCATTTTATTTTTTTCATCATCTTGATACCTCCCTTCGACAAGTAAATTGTAAAGGGAAGAATGCGGCATTTCCATATCGAGCCATGTATAGTTTTAATTTACATCATTTGTTAAGTTTTTCTCTAAATATTCTTGAACTAAATCTGCCATTTCTTTTTTTCCAATCAGGCGCATATAGGGAATCAGCGCTTCCATACGCATACGACTTTCCTGCCTTTTTTTCATATTGTTAAGAATTTGTGCAATACTAAATTCAATTTCCGGAAGGAGAAACTGTTCTGTTCCACAAATGCTGAGATTCTCTGCTTTTTTTGCATAGAGAAGCGCTTCTTGATACCGTCCCTCATCTTGCAGAATTTGGCTTAGATTATGCGCTAAATTGATCTGAAGGACCTTATAGTCAGAAAGACGACTATGGTTGCGTTCCAAGGCAAACAGAGTTTCCTCACCAATGCGAATCGCTTCTAAATTTTTACCTGTCATATATTTTGCAGCTGTCAGCATGACAAGAATATTAGCCTCCGTAGGGGAAAACAACTCCCTGCGAAAATCGTTGAAGTCGATATTTGGTTTCGTCAGATGGAGTGCGCTTGTTAATTCATCTTCCATTTGCTTGTCTGCAGCACCATCATGCATACGAATTGCCACATGAATCATTTTGGTGTACTGGAGATTAGCGATGTCCATTTTTTCAGTAGAAAGCTGCTGTAATGTCTTTTTTGCCTGAATAAACTCACCTGCGGATACTTGTTCACTGATTTCATCTAAAGTTTGGCGTAAGGATGACTGACACTCGTTTTCATAATAAATATTGCAGAGCTGATAAGTACTTGTGCCAAGGCGTGCAAGGAGTTGTTCTAAAACTTTTCCCGATGGCATTTGTTTTCCGTTTTCTATCCTTGAGATAGAAACAGGGGAGCAAATACCATCCGCCAATGCCTCTTGTGTCAGTCCAGATTTTTTACGTAAATGATAGATTGTTTCACCTAATGTATTTTTTTCCATAAGTTTCTGTATTGCTCCTAATAATTTATTCTAATGGATAGAATTGTATCATTGAAATATTCACTGTTCAATGATGTATTTGTTGTTCAATTTTCCATATTGAATTGTAAATATCTTGTTCCTTGAAATGTCAATTTTCCTTCATCGCCCTCTGTAAGCTTTCCGTACTCTGAGCCGGATACAGACATCTCTATTCTGTCACCGCTTTCCACTTGAAAAGTGACATAATAAGTAGTACTGGATGTTGTATGATATCCATGAGCTCCTGAGGTATCTCCAGCGTTTGGATGATTTTGATACGTGGTATTCTGGCGTTTTGCAACGATTCTTGCTGATACAGTTAAACGGGGAGAATTATTGTTTTTATGCCAAGTAGAAATCCCCTTTGCAAAAGTGAATATAATCATTATAAAGATTAGTATGAAGATCACAGGAAATAACAATTCTATTATATTGAACATATTTTTTCTCCTTATTGTAATTTTGATTTATCAGTTCCATTTATAAAAATATCTGTGACTATTTTTCCGGCGGCAAGTGCAGATCCAGCATTCGCACACCCAATGGATTTCCTCTCTGACATACAACAAATTCTGTTCCGGACTCTTCCATTTCATACAATTCTTCGGTAACAGGAAATTCAAAAGCTGTTCCGTCATCCAACTGCACAGTCAAAGAATATTCCAGAGAATCATCGTCATCGTCTTGTTCTATATTTCGTTCCAGTACTTTTGCCGGATAGTGGGTTTCCTCTCCACACAGGGCAAAATTACCGGCATACACCATCGGTTCTGCCACCAACAGGAGTGACAGACCGATCATGAAAAGCCCTTCTCCACGCAGACGTTTTGGAGTGCGAAGAACAAAGGCGATGATAAAGATTGCGCCAAGTCCAAACCAGAATGCCAGTGTGTACCATTTTTCTTCCATAATCAGTACTTGCTCTAGACCGTAGTGAAATACTGACATCAGCCACAATGCAGGAAGCAAAACCAGAGGGAGAGAAATGCGGATATGGTGAGACTGCCATTCTGCAGTGGCGCCTTTTTGCTTTCCGTTTAGTGTCAGGACAGGCGCAAACGCCAGATAATATACAATCAATGGAAGGGGAGAAGCTGCCATCAGGTAGATGGTCTGGCTGAACTTCAAGGCTCCTGTGGTGAAAAGGAAAAGCGGAATGATACTGCCGGTCCAGAAGAGCGCCAGTACCAGCCATTTCCCAAGTCGGATTTCTTTCAGGTGGCTGTGAAGTCTGGTTGTATATTCTTCCCGCCATTGAATGACAGGTTCGATTCCTTCTTCCTGCTGAATCTGTTGTTCTTTTAGCTTTGTTATCTCAAGCGGAATCTCTCTGGATTCGATCCAGTTCGCCAGTTTGTCTACGCCGCGCATATTGTATTCGATCGAGAAAATTTTCTTTTTGTCCGCATTTAAAAACTGAATGGAGTCATTGGCTCCGAAGCGGAGGGAAAATCGCTGTCCGGGAAGAAGTTCACGTTTACGTCCCCAGCTTGTCATATAAGTCAGACTTCCGTTTTCAAAAACGTACAATCTGCGGTTTTTTCCGGCCAGCAGCATCCAGATCCCGCAGATGAGAAGTCCCAGTCCAATCAGAAACATGATCAGACCAAATGAAACATCCAGAGGAGGCTGGACGCAGTATCCGAAAGCGATCAACAAAAGAAAAAGTGCCGGTGGCCATACAATAAACGCTAAAACAGAAACAAAAATCCGCTCCTGGATACAAATGACAGGACGGGAATGTTCCGGCAGCTTTGGAGCACGACAAACCAGCAAGGCGATACCTGCCAGAAGAATGCTCACATGCATCACAATTCCCAGTGCAATCCCGACAGAAGGGGCATTCCCCATATAAAACAGTGTCATAAACAGTCCGAGGAGACTGTACAAAATGATCACAATACCGGAAAGGAGTGCCGGCCATTTACAAGGCGGTTTGACCACTCCTTCTGGATTCGGGGAGAACGTCATGGACTGATCTGCTGTATCGGATATTTTTCCATCCTCATCGTCTGTCTCCGGAATTTCCGATGGAAGTGACTCTGTCTCCAGATTTGCTCCGCAAGCAGGGCAGGAAGCTACGTATTCAATGATAACTGAAAAAGGAGAACAGGTCAAAGGAAGCCGGGAGCCACAATTCGGACAGATCCAGATCCGGGCGAGGATCTTTTTGCGCACAAAGGCAATCAGAGCCAGTGAAAAAATCGGCCAGATCAGCAATGGCAGTAAAAAGAAAAGCAGTTGATCCTGACGGAAACAAAACGCCAAAAGCAGAAGTTCTGCACCGCCTGCGATCAATAAAATACGACCGGCAATTTTGCCGGAACGTGTAAATGCATTGTGATAAGCAGGGTTTTTCAGCATTTTTAATTCATCCGATTGTGCGGCATCTGCTCCGCCTTCCTGCAGATAAAGGATAAATCGTTCCATTTCTTCATAGAGATCATCATCGTTTTTTTTCAAAAGCTCCTGTACGGTCTTTCCATCTTCGAGAAAGCAGGTACGAAAACCGTCTGCCCGGATTTCACCGTTTTTGCACTTTACAGTCAAAAGCCCGGGAGCGTATGTGATATCACAATTGCTATAATTAGACTGCAGACGCTGATAAATAGAATTCAGGTGATTCATATAGTGTGCCCTCCTTTGTTCGGTTGTTTGTTTTTGTATTGTATCATATTGCAATAAAAAAGTGGGGAAATGGATATAAAATTGGTAAAAATGACGGAGAAATAGTTGCTGTTGTCCAGTCCATAAAAAGCGTGTTAAAATAAACTGGTTAGAAATGTTTTACACGATAAAGGAGCATTTATGAGACGTAATGTAGATTTAAATGAAATTTCAGATGGAAAATTATATACTTCCAACGACATGGTAAAAGCGGACTGTTATGATTGCCAGGGCTGTTCGGCATGCTGTCGGGGAATGGGGAAATCCATTATTCTGGATCCCATCGATCTGTTTCATTTGAAACAGGCAACCGGGAAGGACTTTGCCGGTCTTCTGAATCAGGAGATCGAGTTAAATGTAGTAGATGGTATGATCCTTCCAAATTTAAAAATGGATCCTAAGACGGATGCCTGTCCGTTTCTGGATGAGAACGAAAGATGTGGGATTCATGCGTTTCGGTCGGGAATCTGCCGACTGTTTCCTCTTGGAAGGCTGTATGAAGAAGAGGGATTTCGATATTTTCTTCTGACAAAAGAATGCAGAAAAGAGAACCGCGGAAAAGTGAAAGTGAAAAAATGGCTTGGCATTACCAACCTGAAAGCTTATGAGCAGTACATTTCAGACTGGCACCAATTTCTTCTGACTTGCGAAGAGTCAATAGGAGAACTGGAAAAAGAGAATATCCAGATCCTTACGACGTATATTCTGCGATTGTTTTATCAGACTCCATACGAAGCAGAGGATGACGAGTCATTTTATCAGGAGTTTTATGAGAGAAGAGAGCAAGTGCGAAAGACGCTTGGAATTTAGAAAGAGAGGATATCTGGCAGTGGAAGCGGAAAAACTACAGATTTTAAAAACATATTTTGGATACGATTCATTTCGTCCGGGACAGGAGGAGATCATCGATCAGATTTTGGCGGGAAGAGATGCGCTTGCCATTATGCCGACCGGGGCAGGAAAATCTCTTTGCTATCAGGTGCCGGCGCTGATGCTTTCGGGAATCACCATTGTAATCTCACCGTTAATTTCTCTGATGATGGATCAGGTAAAAGCATTGAACGAAGCAGGGATCCATGCAGCGTATATCAATAGTTCGCTGACAGAAAACCAGGTTGCAAAGGCTTTGGAGTTTGCAAAAGCGGGACGATACAAAATCGTCTATGTGGCGCCGGAGCGTCTGGAGACTCCCCGTTTTCTTGATTTTGCCTGTCATGCCGAAATTTCTATGGTGACTGTAGATGAGGCTCACTGCATTTCCCAGTGGGGACAGGATTTCAGACCGAGTTATGTGCGGATTGTTTCATTTATCCGCCAGCTTCCTGTCCGTCCGATCGTGACAGCCTTTACTGCCACGGCAACAAAGCGTGTACAGACAGACATCCGGGAAGTACTGAAGCTGCAGAATCCTTATGTGGCAGTGACAGGATTTGACCGGGAGAATCTGTATTTTGAGGTGCAGAGAACAAAAGAGAAAAAAGAAAGAATCCGGGAGTATCTGGAAAAACATTCGGATGAAAGCGGAATTATTTACTGTGCCACAAGAAAGAATGTGGATGAACTTTACCTGTTTCTGGAAAGTGCGGGATTTTCCGTGGGCAGATATCATGCGGGAATGGGCAATGAAGCAAGAAAGAGCAGTCAGGAGGATTTTATTTACGATCGGATCCAGGTGATGATCGCAACCAATGCGTTTGGAATGGGGATCGATAAGTCCAATGTGCGGTATGTCCTGCATTACAATATGCCCCAAAGTCTGGAAAATTATTATCAGGAAGCGGGAAGAGCCGGACGGGATTCGGAGCCGGCAGAATGCATTATTTACTATTCGCCTCAGGACGTCGTTATCAATCAGTTTCTGCTGGAAAGCAAGGAAAACTATGGAGAATACACACCGGAAGAGATGCAGAATATCCAGGTGCAGGATCGGGAGCGGCTTCAGAAGATGACAACCTACTGTACGACCACGGGATGCCTGCGCAATTATATTCTCGGCTATTTTGGGGAACAGGCAAAAGAGCCCTGTGGAAACTGCTCCAACTGTCTGGAGGAACTGGAAGAGATGGACGCAACAGAAGCGGCAGCAGATGTGATTGAATGCGTCCGTGAGTCCGGGCAGAGATTCGGGGTGAACATGATCGCAGGCACGCTGCTTGGCGAAAATACTGCAAAAATCCGGAATTACCGGATGAACGACAATCTTTGTTATGGAAAACAAAGCAAAATCGGACAGGAACGCATCAAAGAGATCATTCAGGCGATGCTGGAGCGAGGCTATCTGTGCCAGACAAAAGATAAATACGCATTACTGAAGCTCACAGATACATCAGAACAATTGCTTCAAGGGACGGATCCGTTTGTGATCGCATACAGAAAAGCGGAAGTACAGAAAACATCTGCAAGGCGAGGTGTGAAAGGACTGGGAGACCTGAGTGAAAAAGCACAGCATCTGTTTGAAGAACTCCGAAAGCTGCGCAGCGAACTGGCAAAAGAAAAATCCATTCCGCCGTATATGGTGGCATCTGATAAGACGCTTCATGATATGTGCGTGAAAATCCCTCTCACAAAAGAAGAAATGCTGACAGTTAACGGGATGGGCGCCAGAAAACTGGAACAGTATGGGGAGGCATTTTTATACTGCATTCGTGATATTACGAATGGAGATAAGGCGGCATACAAAGCAGAGGAGACGAACTATGATGCTTCAGAGATTCCGCTGACAGAGAGGGCAAAAAAGGGAAGAAAAGAGGAATTTCATCTGACAGAGGAAATGGAACAGCAGATCGATTTTGTCACGGAGACGACAATCAGCGAATTCGTGGCATCCATCAACGGACTGCGGGATGAAAAGACGATGAAGCGTCTGACGATCAAATCCATCACCGAAGAGCTTCTGGCAGAAGGGTATCTGGAGCAGAAGTTCTGGAACGGATACAGCAGAACCTTTCTGACAGAAAAAGGAGAAGCGCTCGGCATCCGGGCAGAAGAGAGGGAAAGTCAGAACGGAAATCTGTACGATGTCTTTTTATACGGGGAAAAAGCTCAGAGGTATGTGGTAGAGTTATTAAAAAGAAACACTACAGCGGACTGATCCCGGCAAATCCGTTCCAGATACAGGACAGTGTAAATAAAATTCCAAAAATGGAAGTAAAATATAAAAATAACAGTTTCCCAGTATTGTGAGACTCACTGCTGCAGATGCCAGGAATGGAGCGGTATTTTCGAAGCAGGAGCACAATTCCAAGGATGACGAGCAGATTGGTGATCACATTGTACAGGATATTTCCAC
>OBXC01001032.1_pt1 | contig 15305 bp, 10 predicted proteins | sample 1538111 | NCBI WGS metagenome assembly OBXC01 (sample SAMEA2580137, study PRJEB22360) | human gut metagenome | biome: human gut; feature: human-associated habitat; material: faeces | place: Denmark | collected 2008/2010 | reverse complement strand
TGTATAAATATTATAGGGATATTAAGTTTATAGAGAGTAAAATAGATGATGAGGGGGGTAAACACTTGTATGTATGGGCGTTGCCAACAATGAGGAGGGATGATATAATTGGAATATAGGATGAGGGGGAGGGTAAGAAATTATGGGAATGTATTTCTATGGAGTAGTTAAACCTGGAGAATATGGTGATGATGATCCAGGAGATGTTGACTGCCAATGCAAAGAATGTGGGAAATTAATATTCGCTGAGTATGAAGACTTCAAAGAATTTCATGAAGATTATATAGTATTACGTGATGGGGTTCTGTTGGAATGCCCTCAATGTAAAACCCCTATAGATAGGATAGTAACGCTTCGTCCAGAACATTTAGAACCACAACCCACAAACCAATATGTCCCTAAATGTCCTATATGTCATTCACCCAATATACATAAAATCACAACTGGAACTAAGGTAGCAAGAGCTGCAATATTTGGGATTTTTGCATTGCCCAAGGCTGGTAAGCAGTGGAAATGTGATAATTGTGGGACTGAGTTTTAATAAGGATACAACTGAATATTACAAGAGTACCGAACAGCTTGTAATCCACAGGCTGTTTTTTGTTACACGAAATTAATTTATGGAGGAAATAGTACATGAATAATTTTACTTTAAAGATAATAGCAGGACTTGACAAGGCATTATCGAAACGTATGATAAAGAGTGATTTGAAATCTTTTGATGGTCAATTTACCGTAAAAGTTATCGCAAATCTCAACAAAATTTTATCACAAAGAGCATTGAAACAGACCCTCAAAGAACTGACAAATTTAAATGTTAATGTAAATGCCAAGCTGAATAAATCGTCAAGCGAAGCACAACTAAGACAACAGTTAAAGACATTACAGGCCAAAATAGAAGATTTAGATATAAGGTTAAAGGCAAATACGGAACAGCTGAATGCAACAGTGAGACAGGCTGCAAGCAACGCCCAGAGAGTTGCTGACCAGGTTCCCATTGAGTATAAAGTATCGATAAAGAAAGATAAGCTTATAAGCGATTTATCACTATTAGCAAAACAGAATAGTAAATTGTTTTCAAATTCAGCAGCAACACAAAAATATGGTAAGTTATTGGATGATGCATATGGTGCAACTACAGGCGGTGATGTTCAGGAGTTAACATTACGGATGGCAGCTTTTAAGAGTGAATTAAAAGCTACAAATCTCAGTGGATTAACTTTGGCTGATACTTTTAAGAAGACGGTTGGACGTGCTGGTGAGTTGATAAGTGCTACTTCAATGGTCATGGTTGCTTACAGTCAGGCCAGGAAAGCATATACGGAAGTTAAGGCATTAGATGATTCCATGACTGGCTTGTATAAGGTCGCAGATGAAATTCGTTCCCGTGACGATTTTCCTGCATATCTTGACAAGTCCATTGCGAAAGCGAAACAATTATCTGTAGAAACAAAATCGTTAATATCTTCGGTTACTGATTGGAAGAAGATTGGTTTTGGACTTGGATTAAGTGAGAAGCTGTCAGAAGTGTCCACCAAACTTGAAAAGACTGGGGACATGAGTATTGATAAAGCAACAAGCACGCTGATCTCCACTTTACAGGCATTTAAGGAGATTGATGGACTTACAGAAGACCAATATAGTGAAAGAGCTTTAGCAATCGCTGATAAAATCAATCATATTTCCAATACTAGGAGCATTGATGCAGAGGGTATCAGTGATGCACTACAAAATAGTGTAGCTACTTTACAAGAGGCAAACAATGATTTAAACCAGTCTATCGCAATGATTTCAGCGGGCAATAAAATTTTCCAAAGTCCAAGTGAGGTTGGGAATATGCTGAAAATCGTAAGCATGAGACTTCGCGGAGTTTCAGAGGACGGTGAAGAGGCAGAAGAATCTGTTGCAAAACTTCGAGATACAATCTTAAATCTGACAAATGATAAAGTTGACATCATGCTTGATGAAAACACTTTTAAATCTACTTATGATATCTTATTAGAAATTTCTAAAGTCTATGAATCCCTTAGCGATAAATCCCAGTCCCTTTTGCTCGAAAAGATAGCCGGAAAGCAGCGCGGCGCATCTACAGCGGCATTATTACAGAACATGTCAGAGGCAGAAGCTATATATCAAGATGCATTAAATTCTACAGGCAGTGTGAATAAAGAATTTGAGAGATATCAAGAATCAGCTTCAGCAGCAGTGATTAGATTTAAGGAAACACTGGTTGATACTTATACAGGTATTCTTAGTGGAGATATGATAAAAGGTACAGCTGATACGGGAAGTGCCATTCTGGATTTGGCGAATAAGTTTAATCTGCTTCAATCATCCATTATTGGTATTACAGCAGTTGGTACAGTTAAGGGAATTACAGCAATAGGAAGTGCTTGTATTTCCTCTGCTAAACAAATGAGCACTTTGGGCGATGCAATCAATAGAGTTAATTCATTGCCTACAAGTAAAAAGGAACGTATTTCTGAACTGAAAAGTATAGGTGAGAATACTAAATCCTTAACCGATAAGCAATTGAAATTATTACTATCCAATGATGCATTAGAAGAATCTGACCGAATTAGAATTTTGAGGGCGCAAAACTTATCACCTGAGCTTGCTAAAGAGAAACTTGCCACCCTTGGTCTTACCCAGGCAACTGATGCCCAGGCAGCAGCAAATGTTAAAGCGACAACCAGTACATTCAGTCTTAAAGCAGCAATTATAGGTTTAGGCGCAAACATGAAAGCCGCATTTATGTCTAATCCTGTAGGAATTTCTTTAATGGCATTGAGCGTTACCATAGGTGCTTTTGTTGGTCAATATCAGAAATACAGACAGGAACTCGAAGAAACCCGTCAGAAGAATATAGAAGCTGCGGAGTCTGTCTCTGCACAGTCTAAGAAACTCAATGAGCTTTATACCCAATATACCAAATTATCAAGTTTAACAGACCGGACATCTTCACAAGAACAGGAATTACAAAAATCAGTTGAAGACATTACGGTTGCACTTGGTGATAAAGCGAAAGTTCTGGAAGGTCTTACTATAGGTACAGATGAATATGCCCAGGCATTACGCAATGCGACAAAGGCAGAGATAGAAAGCCAGTATGCGGCGGCAGTGAGAGGGAGGAAAGCGGCAGAAGAAAATTTGTCTGAGGATGTATGGAGCAACTGGGATGGAAGCCAGGTAGATGTACCGCTCAATGTAAATATGACAGGAATAGAAAACCATGTCAAGGCATTAGGGACTGTACGTGACATGCTTAGTGAATTTGAAAAGGAAACAAGCAGGGGTATTAATTGGGCACCAGAGAATTACGAAGACATGGATAGCGTGGTGGAATATTACCATGCACTTATTGAAGCAAGAGAACGCCTTACGTTACAGTCAAAGGAATTAAACGATGATTCAATTCTTGATTCTGATATTTACAACAACATGGATAACGCTATTTCTCAGATGTCGGAGAGTGTAGATACTTATACCAAGAGACGATATGAAGAACTAAAAATGGAATATGAATTCCATAATGGCATTCCTGCTACGGTTGATGGTTTTAATAGCATGAAAAATGCAATTCTGAGTGCAAGTGGCGCAGGTGAAGGTCTGAAAAAGGTATTCAATGATTTATTAACTGAAGACTTTAGTTCTCTATCAGTTCAAGCACAGCAAATAGCTGGTTCAGGTTCTAAGGATATCGTACTCTTTGATTTACAGAATAAGGATACAGCAAAGATCATAGATGAATTCCAAAAGAAGATGTCAACCTTATCCGCATCCATTGAAAAGATAAGGGAGAGCAAACTAACAAGTTCGGATTTACTTGATTTGCAGCAGGAATTTCCTGAGTTGATTCATCACACAGATGATCTAAGTTCAGCTCTTACAAATTTAGTGGATCAATCTTTATCCAATATGGTTGATTACCTGCAAGCAGCTGGTGCTTCGGAGGAATTCATACAGACACTTAAGAATTTAGCTAGTGAAGTTAAAGGGATGAATCATGTTAGTGACTCTGCAATAGATTTATCCAAGAACATTCAGGAGTCTTATGACCTTCTGGGCAAAGTCAGAAAAGAAGTAGCCAAAACGAAACTGGTCAGTCTTGATTCCTTAACATCAATTGCAAAACAGTTCCCATCTCTATCAGCAGCAACTGCTGAATACACCCAAGGTTTAATATCTACGGCCGACCTAATGACTCTGTTAGAGCAGGCATATAATGATGATGCTGACGCATTCAGAACTGCTATGGCATATAAGTTATCTGATAATGAAGATTTCTTTACAACAATCAGAAGCAACAATGAAGGACTCTTTACATCCCTTGCGGAAGCATACGGGGATGATATTAAAAACTGGAACTCATTGGCGAAGGCAAAAGCCTCGATTGATGAAACACTGATTCAACAGTTGAGCAAAGCGTGGGGAGAGTATTATGGAGTTGTCATTGACCAAGCTACAGGCATGGCCTCTCTGGTAAATAAAACACCTACTACTGGCTTAACGGCGGAAGAAAGCGTGGCTTTGATTGTTGCCCGTACAAATGCAGAGTCATTGATAAACTCAGCCAATGAAGCAAAGAAAGCCTTAGACCGGGCTGCACAGATTGAAATCTCTCTGCCTGATTTTGGAGGGATAGGATCTTCTGGAGCTGGTGGCTCCAAAGACAAATCACCCAAGGAAAATTCTGATATCGACTGGATTGATCAGCGCACAAAGCTCCTTAAGAATAAACAGACAGAGTTAGAAAATCAGCTATCCGACACCTATACTGCTTATACCGGACTATCTAAAGCAGAGATTGAGCGTGTAAATGATCTGATGAACACAAGCAGTATCCCCTCCGAGGATGCATGGAATCAATTGATTGCGTTAGCTTCCAAAGCTGACATGACCGTCACAGAACTGACCGAGAAGGTCAAAAATGGAACTGGGCTGGAAAATAAGCAAAGTATCCTTGAACGTCTCATGCAACTGGATAATGAGATCATCAAAAATGCCGAAGGTTCTATTGATGATTATAAACGTTCATATGAGGATTTGGTAGCTCTTGTCCCCGAATACAGAGACAAGATTGAAAATGGCGGCGTGGACATTGAATTAGTTTCCGGCAATCTAAAGACACAGCTGACGAATGCAATGGATGCTTATAACAAATTGTATGATGCGCAGCAGAGTGTTAATGAAGCAAAAGAGAAGCGCAGGGAGCATAAGGAAGGATATCTTTCAGCAGAACTTGACAGCCTGGATGCTGAGAATTCCAAATTGGAAAAAATGAATAGCCTGGTAGATGAACAGATCAATTACATAAAGGCTTCTGGTAGTGTTGTTGACACAGATGCCTACCAGCAGCAGATAGATAATTTTGAACGTCTGGTACAAAACTATAACCGTCTGATCAAACTTGCCAAAAACAAACGTGATAAGCTTGATCCAATTGAGGACAGCGCAAAGTATGCAGAACTGACCGAACAGGTGGATGATTATGAATCCGCACGGCTACAGGCTCTTGAAACAATTGCGAAGAAGAAATTTGAAGTAGCACAGATACCGATTGACAATCTCACTAAAATAATTGGTATGTACAATGATATCACCTCTACGATTGAAAACTGGGGCGCAGAACTGGAATCATCTGGGAAGAAGCTGGATGCTGGTTATTACCAAAGCTTAATTGAGAATGGCACTACGATTATAGACCAGTATAAGGAACAGGCGGATTTGATTCAGGATCTAATGTCTGAATATGATACTGGAAGCGATAACTGGAATGAACTTTATAGCCAGTTACAAAGTGTGAATGGTGAAATGTCATCCATGGTACAGAATCTTCATAAGTGGAACGAAGAACTGCTGAAAATGCCTATGGAGAATATTTCTTCCTTTAGTTCTGAACTACAGAAGGTTGTTTCAGGACTGAATGGTGTCAAAGGTGATCTGGATACTGTAATTAGTTCCGTAACTGGTGCAATAAAAGCACAGATGGATGCGCTGGGAACTGAAAACTCACTCACAAATGATTCCTATAACGAAAGGATCAAACTTCTTCAAAAACAGCTTGACTTACTGGAGAAAACTAATACCGAAAGGAATCTACAGTATAATCTTGAAAAAGCCCAGTTTGAGTTAGAACGTGCCAGAAATCAGAAGACCACAAAAGTAGTGAGAGAAGGCGAAGTGACCTGGGAGAAAGATTCGGAGGCAGAAAGGGATGCCCAAAAAGCTGTCCAGGATGCTGAGTATGATATCACAAAGAATAATCTACAAACTGAAATGGACGGACTGAATGATACCCTTGATGATATCAATGAAAAATACAACGACCAGGTAGATGCATTACAGAAGCAGTCCGATAAATGGTCAGAAATTGCAGAGAAAATCAAACAGGCGCAGGATGAACTGAAAGCCAATGAACTTCTTGGTAAGGGATGGAAGGATAAAGTAACCTCTGGTAATGATACGGATATCTATAACATGTTCAAGAATCTTTATCAGACAAATGCTGACCAGATCCAGAAATATGAGGAGCAGATTGAATCTACAGACAACATCTACTCTCTCCTTCAAGATTATATCACATCCTACAAAGAAGGAGCCATTACCTATGAGCAAGCACAATCTGGTATCAAGGATTTATTATCCCAGATGAATGGTAAAATGTCTGCAACTGACAATCTCCAGAATATCTATGACTATCTTGGAACAGTCAATGGTACTGCTGCTAATGCGGACGCTGTGCTTAAAGGAATTCAGAGTGCGTTGGAGAAATCTTCGGATGAACTAATCAAATCTCTGGAACAGTATAATGAAAATGCAGGGTTAATATCCGAGTATACGACCAGTTGGCAGCAGCTTACTAATAATGTGGCTGATATGAAAGATATACTGGAAGATGTCAAAGATGCACTGGAAGATGCAGCTGATCGTGATGATGACGACAGAGGAAGTTCTAGTGGCTCAGGCAGCGGTGGACATTGGGATTCCAGTGATTCAAGTCATGGACCAGGGGTGGCGAAGTATAAAAAGGGTGTAGAAAATGGGCCTGTCGGAAAAACCAAGTCAAAGGCGTTTGATACAGTCCAAACCCTTGGCACCAAAACAATGGAAAATGGAGAAGTCCTTGCTATTGTACATGAGGGTGAGGCTATCCTTAATATAAATCAGCAGGAGAAGCTAATTGAAAATTTAAAAGTAATGGGATTAGAGCGCTGGACCAAAACGCCTAGCTGGCTTGTTCCGGATTATTCAAATATGAATTATGGTGATGATTATTCAACTCCATCAAAGAATACAAATGTAGAAATCAATATCGGAGATATTACGATTGAAGAATGCAATGATGCTAAACAATTCCTTGAGGGAATACAAAAGGGAAAGTTAAGGAGTGCGATAATCCAAGAATTAGGTAAACGATAACTTTATAGAGCGCTCAGAAATGGGCGCTTATTATAATGATACAGGAGGCACTAATTGCTTAAATGAGAGGAAAATGGAGGCATGAAATACAATAAAACATTTTGTGCACAAATCACAGGAATATTAGATAATGGAAAATATGAAACGCTGTATAAAGGCAAAAAATATACAGTTACATGCAATCGTGCGTTAACCGTAGGAACATGGGTATGGGTGTGTGCACCGCAGAATAATTGGAGTGATTTATTTGTAGCTGGGATTTAGATGTGTGATTTTCCATAATTGCTATATAGACTATAATATAGGGATACATGAGTAATTTACTAGCAAGGGAAAAATGAAATAAGGGCGTCTCTGCAAGATGAGGCGCTCTTTTGATGTGATGAAAAGGATAATTGAATATAAGTATAATAATAAAGGGGTGCTAGAGTATTACAGAAATAATAAGCATTGGTGATTACCAGAAGAAATCGCCTTTATATAGAGAAAAAATGATGAAAGCTTATGCTGACAGTGTGAAATATGGCCTAATAGCTGTATCGGAAAAGGAATGGAATAATTTAGTAGAACGTGGTATAATCAATCCGGATACGGTACTATCACAAATCACTATGATGAAAGAAGAAGCTGTATTAGCAGTACATCGTTACAAAATCAGCACTCTTTCCGATGGTCGTGTAGGGACTTATGTGCCAGATGATACTAAACCAAGAAAATGTAGGAATATCAAGGAATCAAGTTATAATAAGATGATAGACCGATTATATGCTTTTTACAACTTGGGTCAGGATACAAATAACATAAGGCTATGCGATATATTTGACGAGTGGTTGGTGTATAAGTCAAAGAAGAAGCAGAATTCAGAGCAAACAAAAAAACAGAATAAAGCAAGTTATGAAAAATACGTAAAGGGAACAAAGATCGACACAATTCCAATAAAAAGGATAATGACCATTGATCTTGAGGATTGGGCAATAAATGTCCTTTCTATGAAAGGGATGACAGCGAAGGGGTTCAACACTCATAAAATAACTGTCACAGGCCCGCTTAAATACGCTAAAAGAAAAGGTTATATCTCGGAGAATCCGTGGCAAAAAGATGAGATGGAGTATACTCATCTCTTCAAATCTGAGCGAATTAAACCTTCTGCTGAGATGGTATTTTATCCGGACGAAATAGACGACCTCTGTCAAGAGTTTGAAAGAGGATATGCCTTAAATGGAAATATTGCTAATATAGGATTAATGGCTAATTTTGAATTGGGATTGCGAGTAGGAGAATTATCTGCATTGAGATGGCCGGATATTAATTTTGTTAATGAGACTGTTTTTATACAGCGAATGGAGGATAGTTCTGGGAATGTAGTGGATTATGTCAAGTCAGATTCAGAGGCAGGATATAGGGAGCTGGACCTAAGCGATGAACTAATTCAAATATTTAAACGAATAAAACGGGAAAGCCGTGTATTATCGGAATATGTATTCGTTAATGCTGATGGAAGCAGAGCAAACAAAATGCAATTTATCCACAGACTGACTAAGGCCGAAATCGCGCTAGGCTGGGAAAAGTTTAAATACTCACACTGCATAAGGAGAACTGTTGCGTCCAGAATGAATGCAGAGGGATGGGTGTTGGATGAAATTAGAAGATGGTTAGGTCATACAAGTAAGGAAACGACACTTAAGTATCTATACAATCCATACAGGGAGAGTGAGACTAAGTGCCGTGTTAAGAAGACATCTATTTTACATACAAATAATAGTTGTCTCAAGCTGTCTCAAGAAAATACCGCTTCAATCGGGTATAAAAAAATGCCAGAAGCCTTGTAAAATAAAGCCTCTGACACATTTTAAAGGAATCGGAGTAACAGGATTTGAACCTGCGACCTCTCGGCCCCCAGCCGAGCGCGCTACCAAGCTACGCCATACTCCGTTCTCGAACCTCTATGATTATAGCAAAGATTTTTCATTTTGAAAAGCCCTAATTTTAATTTATTCAGGAGAAAATAAGAATGACACAGGAAAATGCAGTAAAAAAGCGGATTTTCAGCTTCGATCTTGACATGACGTTACTGGATCACAAGACATGGGAGGTCCCTCCCAGCGCAATGGAGGCCCTGGAGCATATTAGGAAGGATTCCGTGATCGTCATTGCCAGCGGAAGAAACATGGACCACGAAATGAGTTCCATGTACTGCGATATCATCAAACCGGACGGGGTCATTCATATGAACGGCACCCGGGTGGTAGCAGGAGGAAATGTCCTGTTTGAGCATCAGATGGACAAGGACCGGCTGAGGTCTTTGCTGTCCTATGCGGATGAGCATGGCTATTCCATGGGGATCAGCACGGGAGGATATGATTATTATATTCATCCGGAAGGGGTTACCCGCATGGATGAGATCCGCTGGGGAGTGTCGGAGCGCAATTACAGGGATGGCTGGGAGCTGATGGAGCTGCCGGTGAGGACCCTGGCATACATAGGAGGGCCCCAGGGGGCCAAGGAGATGGAGGAGCATTTTCCGGATTTTAAATTCCCCATGTTTTCTGGAAATATGGGAGCTGATGTGGTGGAACGGGAGGCGTCCAAGGCAAAAGGGCTTATGCGTATCTGCGAGTTTTACGGGATCGGTATGGAGCACACCATTGCATTTGGAGACAGCATGAATGATTATGAGATTGTCCGGGAGGCGGGGATCGGGATCGCCATGGGAAACTCAGTGGATGAGCTGAAGGCAGTGGCTGACTATGTTACGGACGATATTGACAGGGATGGGGTCTGGAAAGCCTGCAGGCATTTTGGATGGATCTAAAATAAAAGGGTAACAGTTCAGGACGGCGGGAAAATGGGGGCAAAAGCGGGCGTTAAGCTTGCTTATAAGTCCGTTTTCGTCCCCATTTTCACATCGGATGGACATCCGATGCTTCTTGACCGGTTTTCCGGTCAAGAAGATGAGCCGCCCTGAACAGTTACATAAAAGAAATGGAGATTTGATATGGCAAGAAATTTTGACGTGGTAATCATTGGGGCAGGACCAGGCGGATATACAGCGGCACAAAAGGCATCGCAGTTTGGCCTTTCGGTGGCGCTGGTTGAGGCAAAGAAAATAGGCGGTACCTGCGTCAACAGGGGCTGTATCCCCACAAAAGCATTGCTTCATGCATCCAACATGTTCCATATGATGCAGAACTGCGATGTGTTTGGCGTATCAACGGACTTTATTGCCTTTGATTTCGGAAAGATGCAGAAATACAAAAAGCAGGCCGTGGCAAAATACCGCGAAGGCATAGAGGCCGGATTTGACCGGGAGAAAGTGGAGATCATACACGGGACAGCCACCCTGCGCAGGGACAGGACCGTGGAGGTAGAACTGGCGGAAGGCGGACGCGAATTTCTTCAGGGAAATGCAGTCATAATAGCAACAGGAGCCGTCCCCATAATGAACGACCTACCCGGGGAAAGCCTGCCGGGAGTGTGGAACAGCGACAGGCTTCTGGCAGCGGAAAACTGGAATTTTGACCGCCTGACCATTATGGGCGGAGGCGTGATCGCAGTGGAATTTGCAACCATGTTCAGCAATCTCTGCTCCAGCGTGACCATTGTGGAAAAGCAGAAGCACCTGATGGCTCCCATGGATGACGTCATGTCGGCGGAACTGGAAAAGGAGCTTCGGCGCAAAGGTATCCAGGTATACTGCGATGCCACGGTCACTGAGATCATGGAGGAAGAGGGAAGCCTCAGCTGTGTGATCACGCCCAACCATGGGGGTGAACCCATAAAGACAAGGGCAGGACAGGTGCTGATGGCCATTGGGCGGCGCCCGGATGTGGATAAGCTTTTTGGCAAGGACATTTCCCTGGAAATGCAGAATGGAAAGATTGCAGTGAACAGTGATTTTGAGACCAGTGAGCCGGGCGTATTTGCCATAGGGGATGTGGCTGCCAGGACACAGCTGGCCCATGTGGCGGCGGCCCAGGGCACGTACGTAGTGGAAAAGATCGCGGGAAGGGCTCACAGCGTCAAGCTGGAGGTAGTGCCCAACGGCATGTTTGTGTCCCTTCCCATTGTGCCAAACTGTATTTACACGGATCCGGAGATTGCCACGGTTGGAATTACGGAGGAGCGGGCAAAACAGGGCGGGCTAAAGGTGCGCTGCGGACATTTTTCCATGAGGGACAATGGAAAGTCCATCATATCCGGTGAGGAGAACGGATTTATCCGCCTGGTTTTCGAGGCGTACTCCAATACCATTGTGGGCGCTCAGATGATGTGTCCCCGTGCAACGGACATGATCGGGGAGATTGCCACTGCTATCGCCAATGGGCTCACTGCGGAAGAAATGTCCTTTGCCATGAGGGCGCAGCCCACTTATAATGAAGGGATTGGAGCCGCCATTGAGGATGCGATGAGGCGTGAGCCGGTGTAGGGAACCATGGGTGAGGTTAGATTAGATGACGCAGGTTAGATGGAGCGGGTTACATGGCACGGGTTAGACGACCCGCGCAGGTGCGGGAGATAGATGGGCTGAAGGTTTGGACAGCACTGTTTGGGAAAAAGTGTTAATCAAGAGAAAGAGAGGAATAGATGATGGGTGTGATTCAGGAAAGACTGTGTGCACTTCGTGCTTTGATGAAGGAGCAGGGGATGGACGCATATCTGGTTCCAACAGCAGATTTTCATGAGTCTGAATATGTGGGAGAGCATTTTAAATGCAGGGAATATATCACAGGATTCACAGGCTCGGCAGGAACGGCCGTGGTGACCATGGATGAGGCCTGCCTGTGGGTGGACGGTCGCTATTTTGTCCAGGCTTCCCATGAACTGGAGGGAACCTCGGTGACCATGATGAAAATGGGACGGGAGGGCGTACCTGATGTAGAGGAATATCTGGAGCAGACGCTTCCCTCAAAGGGGTGCCTTGGATTTGACGGCCGGGTGGTTAATGCGGCGGCCGGGTTAAATCTGGAGGATGTGCTGGAAGACAAGAACGTCAGGATATCCTATGGACTGGATCTGATCGGAAGCATATGGGATCACCGGCCCGAGTTGTCGGCAAAGCCGGCCTGGGTTCTGGCCCAGCAGTATGCAGGAAAATGCAGCGAAGATAAAATACAGGATGTGAGAGAGGCCATGAAGAAAGCTCATGCCTCGGTCCATGTGCTCACATCCATGGATGACATTGCATGGCTTTTAAATATCCGGGGTGGCGATATACGCCATAATCCCGTGGTATTGTCCTATGTGGTGGTTACCATGGAACAGCTGTATCTGTTTGTAAATGAGGAGGTACTGGAGCATCGGGCATATCCGTATATGGATAATGGAGAGGACATTACCACCAGGCAGTATCTGGAAGATATTGGGGTTACGGTGCTGCCTTATGACCAACTTTATGATATGGTGGAAGGTTTCAGGAATGAGAAGGTGCTGTTGGAGAAAAGCCGCGTCAATTATGCGATCTACCGTTTGCTGGACAGCTCCAATAAGATCATTGACAGGATGAACCCCACCGCGCTGATGAAGTCTGTTAAGAATGATGTGGAGATTGAAAATGAGAGGAATGCCCATATCAAGGACGGCGTGGCGGTGACCAAATTCATTTACTGGCTGAAGAAAAACATTGGCAGGATTCCCATGGATGAAATCAGTGTGTCTGATTACCTGGAAAAACTGCGGATGGAACAGGAGGGCTGCATAGGACTCAGCTTTTCAACCATATCCGCATATGGGGAACATGGGGCAATGTGTCATTACTCAGCTACGGAAGAGACCAATATCCCCCTGGAGCCAAAGGGGCTGTATCTGGTGGACTCCGGCGGCCAGTATTATGAGGGAACCACGGATATCACCAGGACCATTGCGCTGGGACCGGTGACAGACGAGGAAAAGGAGCATTTTACACTGGTACTTATGAGCATGCTGCGCCTGGGAGCGGTGAAGTTCCTTCACGGCTGCAGAGGACTGAGTATTGATTATGTGGCCAGGGAACCATTGTGGAGCAGGGGGCTTAACTTTGAACATGGTACAGGCCATGGCGTCAGCTACTTGTCTAACTGCCATGAAAGGCCTAACGGGATCCGGTTTAAAATGGTGCCTGAGCGCCAGGATAACGGGGTTCTGGAGCCCGGTATGATCACATCCGATGAACCGGGACTTTATATAGAGGGAAGCCACGGTATCAGGACAGAGAACCTGACCGTATGCGTAAAGGATGAAAAAAATGATTATGGGCAGTTCCTGAAGTTTGAATTTCTCACATTTGCCCCCATTGACCTGGAAGTGGTTGACAAAACGCTGATGACAGAACGTGATGTGGAGCTTTTAAATGAGTATCACAGACAGGTATATGAGAAGATCGGCCCCCATTTGAATGAGGATGAGAGGGCGTGGCTGAAGGATGTGACAGCGGCGATCTAAGGCGGAGATTATAAGGAAAATTGGTGAAAAAGAAACCGGAGTACCATCAGGCGGAGCATGTGATATGGGAGCATATCAATGACTGTCTTTGATGGCTCCGGTTTTTGAGTGGTGTGGCTGCCAATAGGGGGAGTGTTTGTTACGCACCTGGAAGGTCTACCACGATATAGGAATGGCCCATGGCCGGAAGGAGTTTCTCCAACAGATCCCGGGTACGGAATTTGATACTGGATGTATTGACATAGGGATGGCAGGGGAAATATTCCGGTTTTTGCATTGCATCCCTGTCAATAAGCAGCTGGATATGATAATCTGCATCATTCATAAGGGCAGGGATACTGACGAAACCGGGCGTGATATCCAGATGCATTTTCATATATTCCGGTTTCGCAAATGATAGGTGAGAACTGCTGTCTGGATAAAACAGTAAATTTTTTATTGCCGGGAAGCATAAGCAGGTAGAAACCGGTCTTTTGAGCATTTCGCAGAAATAAGTTTTTGTATACCTTCAGTTCTAGCAGTTTGTCGATCTCCTGGCATGCCTCTACGGTCGGCATGGCATCGTGGTCCAGGCGAATGTAGGGAATGAGGAGGGAGCCCAAAAGTTCGTAGGAGCGGATCTCCTGAGAAATGCGTCCGGTGGGATCGGATGGCCTTCCAATGTATCGGGTGGGGTCGATCTTGTATGGGGGATCGGGAGCAGATGTGGGATTATATGTGAGATTATGTGTGGAATTGTATGTGGATGGAACGGCGGAGACTGTGTGGGAATGTGTGATCATGTCTGTATCCGTTCTTGGGTGATAACTTGGGTGATAATTGCAGGCAGCTGGTGGTGATGTGGGAGGGGATTGGGCGGATATATGATAAAATTACACATTATATTAAATATATGGTAAAATGTCGATAGGGTTTTTAGCGGGATCAAGCGCCCCAAAAACCGACATGAAGTGATGATGACAAATATGTTATAGCAGAGGAGAGCGGGGATCAAGCCGCTGTCTGTACTGTTTTTAAGTAAAAACAGCTGTCAGAATGGGAGAATAAGACAATGAGCCGAATTGGTGGAAATGAAAGCGGGAACAGAACGGAGAAGAGGAACGGGGGGAAAGCAGAGAAGCGGTGGGAGCAGAGACCGGTGAAAAAGGCGGAAGTTGGCGGTACTCGTGGCAGGGGGGACGGTAAATATATGGACAAACATAGTGATAAATATGACGATAAATATAGTGATAAATATACCGATAGACATACCGGTAAATATACGGACAAGGATACTGATAAACATCCTGGTAAGGATTTGGATAAAATGTCCAGGAGAAATCACGGGGGAAAACAGGATGCAGCGGCCAAGAGAGGGGATAGAGGGCCGCAGCGTGATGACCGGCGTAAGGATAAGAGGGATGAACGGGAACTGCGCAGCGGCAGGGATGACCGGGGATTTAGAATGGGTAAGTGCCACCTGCTTC
>OBXC01001016.1_pt1 | contig 15489 bp, 13 predicted proteins | sample 1538111 | NCBI WGS metagenome assembly OBXC01 (sample SAMEA2580137, study PRJEB22360) | human gut metagenome | biome: human gut; feature: human-associated habitat; material: faeces | place: Denmark | collected 2008/2010 | reverse complement strand
AATATTTTTTTCAATATACACATCAGTTTATAAAAATTTAAGTCTTCATACAATTATATTCCAATAAAATCAATAATAACTACACACTTTCTTCTATAAAATGCTATAAAAATAATTATATTATGACAAACTTATGCTAATTTATTGTGTTTTTTATTGCTTATGTAACAAATTTTTAATATAATTAACTATGTGTAATTAAAAAATTTAGAAAGTAGGGGATATTATTGTCAGGACTCAAAAAGTTCGTTATATTTCTAGCCCTTTTAGTTATAGCATTTCCTGTTAGTATATATGGATATGTTTTTACTAAATTAAAAACTATACAAGATGATAGTATAAATACAGAGGCGCTTAGTAGTAATGACTATAAAAACGAAGAAAATATCACAAACATATTATTGTTAGGTACAGATGCAAGACCAGGAGAAGAAGTTTCTCGTTCTGATGCCATGATGATACTTACTATTGATAATAAAAATAAAAGTCTTAAGCTAACTTCATTAAATAGAGATACTTATGTTAATATACCAGGACATGGAGAACAAAAATTAACACATGCCTACGTATATGGACAAGCTAACTTATTAATAGAAACTATAGAAGAAAACTTCCAACTTGATATACAAAACTACGCCGTAGTTGACTTTTTCTCTTTTATGGATATAGTTGATGCTTTAGGTGGAGTTACTGTTACTGTTGATAAGAGTGAAATAAGAGAATTAAATAAATTTATTCCTGAAACTTATAAATGGAATAAAAATGACAATAAAGGTTCTCTTAAATATATAAGAAATTCTGGTGAGCAAAAATTAAATGGATATCAGACACTTGCATTTTCTCGTATAAGAAAAAATGATAGTACAGATGAAAGAGATAGAAGACAAAGAAGTGTTATACAGAGTTTAATAAATGGTGTTAAGGATTTACCAGTCACTAAATATCCTAATCTAGTTAACACAATACTTCCGTATGTAAAAACTAATATGAATCCTAATGAAATAATATCTTTAGGAAAAGAACTTTTAAGTATAGGATTTGAAATCTATGGAGTTTCCTCTTTCTACTGAAAATGGTAGAAAAATAGGTAATGCAGGCTATGTAATACCTTTTGAGGAATATGAACTAGATGCAATGCATGATTTCATATTTAAAGATATTATGGTTGAAGATTAGAAATTCCAAAACAAACCAATAATTTGATGATAAATACATACCTCTTAAATGCAAATTACTTTGTATTTATGGGGTGTGTTTTTATTTTAAAATATAAATTACTTTTAAAAAATATATTATATATACTTTTAACTATATATATAGGTCGATAAATTTTCTTATAAATTATATCATTGTCTTTTTTTTGTAACTGAAACAAGTATTGAATATATCTCAATACTTTAATATAATTAAGTGTATGCTATTAAAAAATATACAGGAAAAAGAAGAAAGAAGGGGTACTTTTGTCAAAATTAAAGAAATTTGTTATACTACTGGCTTTCTTGGTAGTAATATTCCCTATAAGTGTCTATGGATATTTTTATTATAAATTATCTGCTATTCATGACTCGAGCATAAGTAGTGATTTATTGGATAACAATGACCATAAAAATGAAGATGGGATAATTAACATACTACTTATGGGAACAGATGCTAGACCAAATGAAGATTCTTCAAGGTCAGATGCTATGATGATACTTACTATTGATAACAAACACAATGATATCAAACTTACATCATTAGCTCGTGATAGCTATGTAGACATCCCTGGTCATGGTAAACAAAAACTTACTCATGCTTATGCTTATGGACAAGCTGATTTATTAATACAAACAATTGAAGAGAATTTTAATATTGATATTCAAAATTATGCTTGTGTTAATTTCGAATCATTTATGTATATAATTGATGCTATTGGTGGCGTTGAGGTTACTGTTGAAAAAGGAGAAATACGAGAACTAAATAAATTTATTCCTGAAACTTATAAATGGAATAAAAGTGATGATAAAGGTAGCATACAATACATTAGAAACTCTGGAAAGCAGACTCTAAATGGATATCAGGCACTATCTTTTGCACGTATCAGACACAACGATACAGCCTTTGCTAGAGATGGCAGACAGAGACAGATTATACAAGCTATAATCAAGAAAACGGAAACTTTACCTGTTACTAAATATCCAGGTTTATTAGATGCAGTTCTTCCATATGTTAAAACTAACATGAAGCCTAATGCAATACTTTCTTTAGGAGCTCAAGTTTTAAAAATGGGCGACTTAAATATTAAGCAATTTGAATTTCCTATTGATGATGAAATTCATAGTACAGGTGGTATATATGGAAAAGCTGGATGGGTTCTTAGATTTGACCCAGATACTTTAGACATATTACACGATTTTATATTTAATGACATAGAGTTTAAACAATAAAAAATTCAACATAAAGTTTATTAAAAAGTATAAGATTAATTACTAAAAAAGAACTATATCGCATAATTATTTTCAAGTTGCTGTGTACACTTGATTACAAAATGCATATAGTTCTTTTTTATTTTCTAATTTATCATGATAATTTTCATTTTAATCTACATTTATAAAATACTCTGTATTTTAAATTAACTTTTTTATTACTTAACTAAGTTTAAGAAAGTGTTTAATGTGTTTTGATTTATACCATCTCCAGCTTCGTATACTAGAGTAGTTTTCTTAGGCTCTAAAGCAGTTTTCTGAGCAGATGTTACACTATTTCCAAGCATAACTACTGGTGATTTTAATTTAGCTGCTAAAGGACCTGATGTTAATGCATCTACCAATTGATTACTTTTACTTACAAACATTGATGAATATTCAGCATTTGGATAGAATTTTTGTATTACTTTTCCATTTGTTTCTTCTCTATTTTCTCCAGCTATTCTATTTTTAGATACATCATTTGTAATGACCTTATCCAGCTTATTTATTACTGAATCAGATATACTTAGATTACCACCTATAAAATAAGCATCTTTTACTTTTAAATCTGATATCCAATTGTAAACTTCATCACTTACATTATCTTTTGATACTAATACTATTGGTTGCTTTTCTTCTCCTGCTTTTGAAGCTATAGAAAGAGAATCTGCTTCACCTGTACCACTTGTTATATATAGTTTTTCTACTGGATTAGTTTTTACTAATTCTTTTGCTATCATTAAAGATGTACTATATCTATCTGAACCACCAACTCTATTTATTGATACATTTGACAATGTATCTTTTATCTCACTCTCAACTTTATCTCCAATAGAGTTATTTCCTCCAATTAAAATAACTTTACTTGGATTAAGTCTTTTTAACTCATTCTTAGTGGATGTAGGTATATTATCCTTATTTACCAATAGTATAGGAGCATCATTTGATGTAGCAAGTGGTGTTGATGTTATACCATCAACTATAGAGTACCCATTTACTAATACTACTGTATCTGAATTTGTAGCCCAACCTTTTTTACTTATTGCTACTGCTGTGTCATATCTTTCGTCGCCTCTTAATTTCTCCACTTTAACATTAGATGGTGGAGTAACTGGTTCTTCACTACTAGAATATAAACTCTTTAAATCCTTTTGTATAGAAGTACTATTTGCTATATCTTTAGCTGAGAAATACATACTACCTTTTATTTCACTATACTTTCTATTTAATGTTACTTGTTGTACTATTTCTTTTGCTATATTTTGTCCACCATAACTCGATTGACCTTGCTTATATATACCTTGTCCTATGTATAAGTCTACATTTGTTCCTTTTACTTCATTAGCCCACCATGCCACTAATTTAGAATAATCTGCTGCTTTAAGACCAATTGGCCAGTAAAGTTGTGGAACTACATAGTCAATCAATCCTTGTTTTATCCATGCTCTTGTATCTGCATATGTACCTACATAACTTTCATTACCTGATGTATCTGAACCTGTTGGGTCACTACTCTTATTTCTCCATATACCTGCTGGGCTTACACCAAATACAACATTAGGCTTTATACTCTTTATAGACGCTTTTACATCTCTAAGTAGAGTATTTACATTTTCTCTTCTCCAATCATCCTTATTTTGTCCTTTTCCATATTTTTGGTATGTTGCAGTATCATTGAAACTTACTCCTGGATAGAAGTAATCATCAAAATGAACTCCATCTATATCGTAATTTTGAACTACTTCTGCTATACTATCCACTATGTACTTTCTAACTTCTGGTAAACCTGGGTCGTAGTAATACTTATTTCCATGTTTAACTACCCAGCTTGGATTTTTCTTTGCTGGATGGTTTGCTGGCAATTTATCTATGCTCTCATCTGCCATAGTTATTCTATATGGATTAAACCATGCATGAAATTCCATTCCTCTTTTATGTGCTTCTTCTATTAAAAATGGTAATGGGTCATATCCAGGGTCTTTACCTTGTGTACCGGTAAGATATTCAGACCATGGGTTTATATTTGATTTATATAAAGCATCTGATTTTGGTCTTACTTGAACCACTGCTGTATTTATTCCTACACTTTTTAATTTGTCCAATAAATCTGTGTATTCCTTTTTTTGCTTGGCTTCATTATTCTTAGTCTTAGGCCAGTCTAAATTATAAACTGTAGATATCCAAGCAGCTCTCATTTCCTTATCATTTGATGAATCAGCAAATGAACTTACACTACACATAGTAAGTGTCATTATCAATGATAATACTAATATACTTATTTTTTTCATTTCATCCCCCTTAATTTTTTAAATTTATTTTTTCTACAATATACTTCTTATTAAGTATATCTAAAATTCATATTATCTGTCAAATATTGAATAATATAGTTAAAATTTATATTTGATATTTGATTATAATATGAAATAATTTATTATAAAAAAAACAGCAAAGAAATTTATCTTCTTTGCTGTTTTTATAACGTTCATCACTATTTTAATATTACTAAACTCTTAAATCTCTATGTAAAACATTAAATGTAATTATATATTTAATGTTAATATTCAATCCTATGTAAATCAATATCTATTATTATTGTAAAACACGTGTAGCAGTTATAAGTCTTTTTGCATAATTAGTTCCTGGAGCCATGCTAGTAACTTTTACTACATCTCCTGTTTGTGGTGAATGTATGAATTTAGAATCTCCTACATACAATCCAACGTGATTTATTGAACCACCTGAACCAAAGAAAACTAAATCTCCTGGTTTTAATTCTGCTCTTGATACTTTCTTTCCTACTGTTGCTTGTGATCTTGATACTCTTGGTAAATTAACTCCTGCTCCATTTTTATAGACATAAGAAGTGAACCCAGAACAATCAAAAGAATTTGGTCCAGTTGCTCCCCATTTATATGGCTTACCTTGTTGCTTAAATGCTAAGTTTAAAACATTTTGTACCTTTGCATCTACATTTCCACCTTGAATAGTTAAATAATCTCCATTTACCCATCCTGTAACATTGTCAACACTTTTTATTTTAATCCATCCATTTGAATGTAATTCTAAAACTTCAACTTTGTCTCCTGTGTTTATCTTTCCTACTACTGCATCATTTGCACTAGCTCCACTTCTTACATTTAAAAAATCACACTGGTCTACTGTTGCACTCATAGGTTAATTCGTTGCTTCTGCTGCTTTAGCCGTTATTGCTCCTGCTTCTACTGTGACAACTCCTGCTATTAACACCATAGCTATAAATTTTTTCAATATATGTTTTTTATTTTTAATATTCATCATAATCTCAAATACCTAATCCTTTCGAAAATTTAACATTTTGTTCCTTCGTTTCCAATTCCTAATTAACATTCTATCTTACATCAAAATAAATTGCAACCTTTTTTGTAATCTTTTTGTAATCTTTTTGTAATCTTTTGTTTCTTTTTAGTATATATTTGTTTCTTTTTGCTCCCCCTGGTTACAAATTAGAAATATATTCTACTTTTCTCTAGTTGTTGCAATTTCTTTGATATTAGCATCTTCTGGTTTAATATAAGTTGGTACTAATTCCCTCATAATACCATCTATTTTTTCAACCTCTTCATTGTTAGTAATTTCTCTTAAAAGTTTTAAGTATTTTGTTATTTTTTCTCTATCAACATCTATTGGTCTACCAATAAAAATCTTTTTATGCTCTGTATCCAATAGACCTTCTTCTGACATAAGTAGTTCTTCATACAACTTTTCTCCTGGTCTAAGACCAGAAAATTCAATTTTTATATCAACATCTGGCTCAAATCCACTGAATTTAATTAAGTTTTTTGCTAAATCCAATATTCTTACAGGTTCTCCCATATCAAGCACAAATATTTCTCCACCTTTAGCCATAGCCCCAGCTTGTATAACTAAGCCTACTGCTTCTGGTATTGTCATAAAATATCTAATAATATCTGGATGAGTAACTGTCACTGGTCCGCCATCTTCAATTTGCTTCTTAAAAAGTGGAATTACACTACCATTACTACCAAGCACATTTCCAAATCTAACAGCAACAAATTCAGTCTGGCTTTCAGCATTCATAGTCTGTATAATCATTTCAGCAGCTCTTTTAGTAGCTCCCATTATGTTAGTAGGGTTTACAGCCTTATCTGTAGATATAAGGACAAATTTCTTAGCTCTATATTTTGAAGACAAGCCAGCTATGTTTAAAGTTCCAAATATATTATTCTTTATAGCTTCGCCAGGGCTCGATTCCATAAGAGGAACATGTTTATGTGCTGCTGCATGAAATACCACTTCTGGTTTATATTTATTAAATATTTCATCCATTCTTTTTTCTTCTCTTATTGATGCTATTACTGTCTTCAAATCTAATTTATTTTTATATTTTCTAAGTAATTCTTGTTGTATTGAGTAAGCATTATTTTCATAATTATCAACTATAATAAGCTCTTTAGGATTAAATCCTGCAATCTGTCTACAAAGCTCTGAACCAATTGAGCCTCCTCCTCCAGTTATTAGGATTACTTTTCCCTCAATGTAATTACTTATCTCTCTTAAATTTGTTTTTATAGGCTCTCTACCCAACAAGTCTTCTATCTCTACTTCTCTAATCTGTTTTATATCAACTTTTCCATCTATAATTTCGTAAATTCCTGGTATTGTCTTTATTTTACAGTTAGTGTTTTTACATATATCAATAATATCTTTTTTTCTACGTTTCTCTATGTTTGCTATTGAAAAGATTATCTCATCTACATTGTACTTTTCTACCACATCTTTTATATCTGAAGTTGTTCCTACAATTTTCACATTATGGATTATTCTTCCAATTTTATTTTTATCATCATCAATTATAGCCACTGCTACTTTCTTAAGTTCTGGATTTCTTTTTAGTTCCTGTATAACCATTTCTCCTGCATCTCCTGCACCAATTATAAGGATATTTGAAACCTTTCCTCTAGAATATGTCTTGTTCATGACTATTCTTATAGCTCTATAGGCTATTCTTGCACCACTTGTAAACATTATAATAAATATTGTATTTAATACATAAAACATTATAGGATAATCAAACCCTAATAATTTATTTATTATATAAATCGGAATTAAATAAGCTAAAGTTGCCACAAAAATAGATATAATTTCTTCTTCTCCTGCATATCTCCATAATGTGTTGTAGCACTTAAACAATCTAAATGATACTATATGAAGTACTATATATATACACGCTGAAATTATTATATCATTAGTGGTAAATGCATTTAAATTACCTGTCAAGCTTAAAGACATTCGAAACGCTACTAGTACGCTACAAATATCTAGAATTAATAGTGTTAAATGTCTAAATTTATATTTTTTAAAAAGCCTATTAAAAAAGCTTTCTTTCTCTAAATCTATACTTTCTCGCATAACTAGAAGCCCTCCTTTAAACAGCAAAAGCTACGCACCTAAGCATAGCCAACAACATCTATCTTTTGCTGTATTTTTTCATTTTATTTTTTATATTTATCAAATATAGAATCATAAATTTTTTCTATATCATTAAAGTTTAAATTAACCTCATAATTTTCTCTAACAAATTGACGCCCTTTCTTACCCATATTAAGTCTAAGTTCATCATTTTCCATTAGTTTTATTATAGCATTTTTTATTTCTTCTGGTTGTTTTGGTTCTACAATTAAGCCAGTTTCATTTTCCCATACAGATTCTGGATGTCCTCCTACATTTGTAACTATAACAGGTACTTCACATGCTTCTGATTCTATAGCTGCCACTCCAAATCCCTCTCTTAAAGAAGGAAATACAGTTACATCAAAAGAATTAAAAGTCTTGCTTACATTTTCTGGAGATATTCTTCCTAAAAACTGAACATCATTTTCTATACCCAATTCTTTAGCTAAATTTATTAGGTTGTCCATCTGACTTCCAGAGCCACCTATTTTAAGAATTATTTTCTTATCTTTATATTCATCTTTAAGCATCTTAAATGCTTGTATTAAATATTCTATTCCATATTTTTTTTCTAAACTCTTTATAATTCCTATTACAAAAGCGTCTTCTTTTTCTACTTCCATAGGCTTAAACCTATCCATATCTACTCCAAAAAAGGTTACATCTACATGTTTAGCTGTATATTTATTAGCCTCTTTAGCCATATCTCTACTATTTGAAAAGATATAGTCTGCTTTTCTAAAGTTATGTTTTATAATTTGTTTTTGTATAAAACCATTATTAGGGAAATCATAAATATCAGTACCCCAAACAGAAATAATATATGGATGATACCCAAGTAGACTTCCTATAAATCCATAACTACTTGCATACTGTGCATGCAATATATCTGGCTTTATTTCATTTACTAGCTTCTTTATCTGCTTTATTGAACCTAAGTATCCCGTTTTTTTAGAAATATTTTCATTTTTTAGTTCTTCTACATTAGAACCAAAATTATAAATTTTTATTCCTTCCATGTGACCTCCATTTAAAGAGATTACATGAATGTCATATCCTTTATTTTTAAAAAAACTACACCATTTTAAAGTATGAGGATTTGACCCATCAGCTAAATAACAAACAGTCTTCATAATATTTACCTTCCTATCGAATAATACTCAATTCCTAACTCTTCCATATCTTTAATTTTATAACAATTTCTTCCATCAAGGACTAAAGGATTTTTCATCTTTTCCTTATACTTATGTATATCATAATTTAATACATCTTTCCATTCTGTCATTATAAAACATATCTCTGCATCTTCTATCGCATCATCTACAGAATCAGCATAAAGTATAGAGTCACCAAATATTTTCTTAGTATTATTTACACCAATTGGGTCGTATACAGTAACTCTTGCCCCTCTTTCGAGCAAATATTTTATATTTGGTATAGATGGTGCTTCTCTTATATCATCAGTGTCTGGCTTAAAAGTCAAACCTAAAACAGCAACCTTCATATCTTGAAAGCTCTCTACTAACTTAGATGCCTTTCTAACTAATTTAAGTTTTTGACTTTCATTAACTTCTATTGCAGCTTTTACTGTTTTTAATTCATAACCATTATGTTCAGATAACCAGTGAAGAGCTTTTGTGTCTTTTGGAAAGCAAGAACCACCATATCCTATTCCCGCCTTTAAAAACTTACTTCCTATTCTATCATCATAACTCATTCCTAAAGCTACATCTTCTATGTTAGCTCCTGCTATTTCACAAAGATTTGCAATATCATTCATAAATGATATTTTAAGAGCTAAGAAGTTATTTGATGCGTATTTTATCATCTCAGCACTATTTCTATTTGTAACTATTATAGGTTGATTAAAAGGCTTATAGATTTCCTCTAATATTTCTCTAGCCCATTCACTTTCTACACCTATAACGATTCTTGAAGCATGTAGAGTATCTTTTACTGCTGTTCCTTGTGATAAAAACTCTGGATTAGATGCAAGTTCTACTTTTACATCATTTTTTAGGTTTCTATTTATATAATCTTCTATCTCTTCATTTGTACCAATTGGAACTGTAGATTTTATTACTACTAGAGTATCTTTTGTCACAGTTTCAGCTATTTGCTTTGCAACTGCCTTTATATAATCTAGGTTGGCTGAACCATCACTTCTCTCAGGTGTACCTACAGCTATTAATATTACATCTACATCTTCATAAGCTTTTTTATAGTCTGTAGTGTAATCTATTCTTCCTCTGTTGTAATTTTTAACCATAAGTTCTTCTAGGCCTTCTTCATATATAGGTGCTATTCCAAGTTTCATTGATTTAACTTTTTGTTCATCTACATCAACACAGACTACATTTTCATTGCCTACCTCTGCTAGACAAACACCTGTAACCAAACCTACATATCCCGTCCCAGCTATAGCTATTTTCATTTTTTTACCTCCAAGTATATAAAACTTATACTCTTTTTTTAATGGCATTAAAAACATAGAAACAAAATACATATAGACTTTTTGGTAAACTTAAATTTTCAACATTTCTATAAGTATTCCAAGTTCGTTTTAATGCTTTTATCTTGTTACTTGATATAGAATTTCCAACTAATCTGTAATTCACTAAATCTTCTTGAATCCCATATGCATATTTTTCCTTTTTAAGTAACTGTAACCAGGTTGCAGTATCTTGTCCTCTTCTTACCAAAGGCATGCTGAACTCTCCTACAATCTCCTTATCAATGACCACTGTAGAACATCCTATTATAGTATTTCTAAGTAATCCTTCATAGTCAATTTTCTTAGGAGCTCTTGCAACCTTATTCGTTTTTGACCCATCTTGTCTCATATATCTATAAGATGTAAAAGAAAAACCTACATTTTCTTTTAACATATATTCTATCTGAATCTCTAATTTTCTACTATCCCATAAATCATCACTATCTACAAATGCAATAAATCGACCTTCCGCATTCTTAATACCAACATTTCTAGATACTGCAGCTCCAGAATTTTTTTCAAGCTTTATATATTTTATTCTAGCATCTTCTTTTCGAAAACTTTTTATAATTTCACTTGAATTGTCCTTAGAACAATCATCCACTAATAAAAGCTGCCAATTTTTATAAGTTTGATTTTGGATTGACTTTATCGTCTCTGATAAAAACTCTTCTGAATTATAAACAGGAGTAATTATCGATACTAAAGGCTCATTCATATTTTTACTCTCCTTATATAGCAACTAGCAGTACTATACCAACAAGTTTACTTAGATACTAATTTTCTTTGTCCAATATATTTGTAATATCCTAATGGGAATAATGCTAAATACAACAATTTATCAGATACTTTTCTTAATTCACCAAAATAATGACTATCAGACAACAATGAGTATCTGGCTAAATTTATGTAATTTTTTATCCACATATATGGATATCTACTTAATGGATATGTATTTTGATTTATTAAATATAAAAACTCTAATGCTCTACCTCTTAATGCATTTTTACTTAATATATTCTTAGTCAAACCATCATCCAAATAATCTCTTATTATCATAGGTTTATTTACACATATAACTTTATAGTATTTAGACATTTCATTCCATACTACACTTTCTGGTAAAAATCTCACTTCTTTTCTTTCTGGAAAAGGAAATTTTATAAGCTCATCAGTTACAAATACTATGCTTTTATCTCCCTTAACGCCATACTTAAAATATAGGTCTGCAAAGTGACATATTTTCTTATCTTCAGGCATTTCTGTCCCTATCAAATCTCCACTTGGATATACACAAAGTCCAACAACTCCACTAAATCCTTCTTTATTCTCTAAAGAATCCCACTCATCATTAGCAATTTCAAGAGAATCTTTAATTAAACCATCATCACTATCTACAATGAAAAATAGCTCTCCATCTGCATTTTTTACACCTAGATTTATTGCAGTATGTTTTCCTCCATTTTCTTTGTATATATATCTTATATTTAATTTATTTTCTGATATAAATTTTTCAACTAACTCTTTAGTACTGTCGCTACTTCCATCATCAACAATCAACCATTCAAAATCATTGAAATCATAAGTTTGAGCTTTTAAATCATTGTACAAATTTTCAAGTAAATGAGCTCTGTTATACGTCGGAGTAAATACAGTAAATTTATATTTATACATTAATTAAATCTTCCTCTCTGTCTAACTTTTTTTGATTCCGTTTATTCCATAATTAATAAAGTAGTATATAGCTTTGTATAAAGGTATTTTTTCTATATTTCTATATATATTCCAAGTCCACATAGCAGCTTTTATTTTATTACCACTTAGGGAATTGCTAGATTTTCTATATAATGCTAGAACTTCATTTATTCCATGAGCAATATGCCCTTTTTTCAATATCGATAACCATAAAACATAATCTTCATGTCTTACACCACTCATTCTTATTTCAAAATCCAATTTAGACTTATCAATCACAACAGTAAGACATCCTAAGATATTTCCTTTTAATAATCTTCTATAATCTACATTAGGTGGAACTTTTATTACTTTGTTTAATTTTTTATCATTTTCATCCATCAGTTCATATGAAGTAAATGAAATTACATAGTCATTTTCTAACATAAAATTTACTTGTTTTTCTAACTTACTACTATTCCATTGGTCATCACTATCTAAAAAAGCTATAAATTGTCCTGTTGCCTTACTTAGTGCTAAATTTCTAGCATTAGAGACACCCTTATTAGTCTCAGTCTTTATACATTTTATTCTACTATCCTGTTGCATATAAGATTTGACTATATTAGGACTATTATCTGTTGAGCAATCATCAATAATTAACATTTCCCATTCTTGATAAGTTTGGTTTAATACTGATTTTATGGTTGCTTCAATAAATTTTTCAGAATTATACATGGGAGTAATTATAGATACTAAATTCTTCTTCATATTACCTTCCTCATCATTTATAAAATATTTATTTAATTTTACTTAATACACAATCATATATCCTCTTGCAGTTCTTATTATCATTATATCTGAAAAACTTATTTCTTTCATTTTTTTGGTTATCCATAACCTCAAAATTATTTTCAATAATATCAATAAGTTTATTCACGGCTTCATCATTATTATAAGCCAAAGACCCAAACATTTCACTTTTTAAATCTATATATGAATCAACTTTTTCCATATATTCATCCAAATCGAATTGGTAAAACAAGATAGGTCTATTCATATACAAAAAGTCTATGGCTACACTTGAATAATCAGTTATATTTGCAGCTGATTTTCTGATTTCATTTGCTAGAGTTACCCCTTTATCTAAAAACACAATTCGTTTTCCTGTTATATTTTCTTTTATATCATCTATAAACTCATGCATAAGATGATGCATATAAATTTTTACATTTATATCTTTCTCATCTAATATTTTATTTAATTTGTCATCATTTAAAAAATTCATTATATTTTTAAAATAATCTGTATCCGTAAATTTTCCTGAACTAAATTTTATCCAATCTCTCCATGTAGGAGTATATAATATATCTCGAGTTTGTGCAACTTCATTTGTTGGTAAATTGTCATATCTTGCATTTCCAATTATATAAACTGAGTCATCTAACATTCCCCAATCATTTACCATAACATTTCTTTCAAATTCAGAACTTGCTGTAACTATATTATAGCTTTTATATAGGTTATCTATAATATTTTTGAACTTTTTGTTCATAGGTTTTCTTTTTTTAAAACTTATAGTCCCATGATTTAAAAACACTTTTATCGTTTTTTTATGAAAATAATTAAGAACAGGTACAGCAAAATTGTATGGTGCTATATCTGCTGATGGTGCATGTGAAAATACTATAGCTTTTGAATTGTAATAATACAGATAGTTTTCTACACTTCCTCTTATTAATTTTTTGCCTGGAATTTTATCAAATACTTTACTGTCTTTATTTACTACCCAATAAGTTTCTACATCATTATGTTCTTTTAGCATATACTCATAAAAAAACTTTGAATTATCATTGTATATATCCCCTGAATGTCCACCTATAAGCCAGATATCTCTACCATTAAACTTATGCTTATTAAATGGATATATAAAAAAAGCCAAAAGCATATTTATTAAAAATTTAACCTTGTCCATAAACACCATCCTCATTATAACTTGTACTGTCTAAATCCATTAATTCTTCCTTTTATAGTGGCACTATGATAATCTCTATTGGAACTCAATATAAGACCTCCTATATTTCTTACAAGTTTTGATACCATAACTTTTGCAAACTTATAATTTTTTCTATAGACTATTTCCTTTTTGCAAAGCGCTCCAAAGCCTCTTCCATAGTTATAATCTTTTTGATACTTTTCTTTAGATTTAGAATGTTTTTTTGCAGGATGGTAAATTATATCATTTCCAAAGTATTTTCCTTTAAAACCTAAACTCAATAAGTTTAAAACATAATCTATCTCTTCACCAGCACCAAACTCTCCACCAACACCCAATTTCTCATCAAATCTTGTATAGTCTTTACCTTCAAAATCAATAAAAAAAGTTATGGATGTTATAGTATCCAAAACGTTGGAACTTGTGATATCACAAGTTCCATCATACATTTTCTTAAATGCATCAACTTTATTTGAATCCATAGTTTTGCAACTGTATATTTTATAATCTTTATTTTTATTAAAGAAATTTATAACTTTTTCTAATGTATCATTTTCGTAGACACAATCATCATCAGGGAAACCTATAATTTGCCCTACAGCATTGTCTATGCCTACATTTCTGTTATAACTCAATCCTTTTTTAGAGCTTTTTATATACTTTATATCTAACTTATCAATGTATTTATCAACTATTTCTTTAACTTTGCTATTATCATTTTGGTCTACTACTATAAGTTCAAAGTTTTTGTAAGTTTGATTTTCTAAGCTGTCCATAAGTAAGTATATATCATCATATCTATTTAATGTTGGCATTATTAATGATATTAACATTACTACCTCCTACTTTTCATCTTCCACAAATCTATTTCCCTTTTATCATTTAATATCACTTCTTTTATTAGTAATACTACTGCAAAACTAAATGAAGCTTCTAATAATAAATTTTCTGCAAAAGAGTATAGTAAAAATATAAATAAAGCTACTAAATATGCTTTTTTATCTTTTTCTATAAAGCTTTCTATTCCTTTATACATCAAATACATAAATAATATACAAGCAACTACTCCTAGTACACTAATTATATATACATAAGAACTATCTAATGGATTAGTTGCTTTTATAGCAGGACTATATGAATTTCCAAAAGGTTTTAGAAAGTTCCCCTTTTCAGCCAAGTATACATTCCAGTCTACTTGCTAATAATCTATTTAATAAAGTGCTTTTATCAAATACTGTACCAATAATTACACTAAATAAAGTAAGTATTACCGGTAATGTCTTTAGGAGCATTGGTAGTCCTTTTATTTTTTTTATATCTATCCATCTTATTATTTCTACAAATATTAATCCTGCTAATATAGTGAAAAATCCAGTTCTACTATATGTGGTTTGATAAACAAAAAATGCAGAACCAAATAAAATTAT
>OBXC01001015.1_pt1 | contig 15502 bp, 12 predicted proteins | sample 1538111 | NCBI WGS metagenome assembly OBXC01 (sample SAMEA2580137, study PRJEB22360) | human gut metagenome | biome: human gut; feature: human-associated habitat; material: faeces | place: Denmark | collected 2008/2010 | reverse complement strand
CAGTGAACATAAAAATCTAAAGGACTGTATAGAGTATGTTACTCGCTATGTAGGCAGGCCAGTCATGACTCAGAGTCGTATCATTGATTATAATTCTGATATGGATCATGTCATTTGGTGGTACGAAGATCATGAAACGAAAGAGTATGTTGAAGTATATGATTCTATTTTAGCTTTTATGAAGAAACTTATTCGTCATATCCCTGACGAGCATTTCAAAATGGTTCGCTACATCGGAGGTTATGCAGCGAAGAAAAAAAAGTTAACAAAAATGATTAAAAAAATGGTATCCTGTAAATACGCAGGATTAGCGAAAAAGAACTATGCGCATCGTCAATATTTAATGGATACTTTCCGCATTGACCCTCTCTTGTGTAAATGCGGTCATGAAATGCAGTTTGTTGAAGCTTTTTTTCCTGGAGGATTGGAGGAACAGATAAATGAAACGTGGAAATTCTATGACTGGAGATCCGTCTGTGATCCATATGGTATGTATTAAATGTGGTTATGTCATACCTATGGATGTTGATATTGCTTATGAAGTCATGCGTACAAAGATGTATAAAGGAAAAAGAGTGTTATATGGATACTGTATGAAATGTGAACATATCATGTATCCGGAAAGTATTTTAGACAAACTGGAGAAATAAACTTTTTATCATCGATATCTCTGTATCCCCTATAAGGGGATTTTTGTGTTTTCTTTCCTCTTCATATAACCATTTATAACTAAGACTCATATAATATGCAAATACCTACAATATAGAAAAACCCGCCTATTCTATATTTCCATTTAGAATAGGCGGGTTCTGCCTTACGTTATTTCCGGTTTTGCAGTTAAACCATAGCCGATTGTCTCGCTTCAATATACAGCTCAATATCTTCCACAATGTACCTTTCTCCGGTTGTATGCAGGGCTTCAAAGCAGGAATAAATGTATTCCCATATGCGGTATTTTGTGAACAATTCAGAAACCTGTCTGCCAGTTAAGCCTTTTGCCGATTTATACTGTTCAGTACAATAGATTAAAAAATTGCCTTCCTTACTCATAATCACGTCTCCTCCGGGAATGTGAATGTACTTATCTTTTTTTTCTTCATCGAACATATTAAAAAGGGTTAGTGCGCTCAAATGCCACAGCTTTGTATTTTTTTGCTCCAAAAAGGAATATACTTTAGAATCGTAAAACTCTTTCGAGGCAGTCACCTCATCATACGGATAATTCTCAGTAATTAGATGGATTGCCTGCGGTACAAAAAGCATAAGCATAGCTTCAAATTTCTGTTTCTCCATTAAAATTCCCCCTCCGGCACTGTGCCAATAAACTTTAAATAGCTTAACGCCTTTTCTGAGGTATGCACTAACTGGTTATGCAGCTTTTTGATTTTAAGAGCTTCCAATAGCTGCTCCTTAGTTAATACTCAGGCAGTATAAAGGGTAAATAAGGTGTAAACATCATCATTAGCAACAGGACCAAAAATAAAATCAAATGTTTTGCCCTCATAGTTTAGGGCTTTATTTGACTATTGGTGACGCGTACGCTTTGGTTTTATACCCTGTACCTTATACGTTTGTTTATAACGGCATATCATATAAAATAATGTGATGTTTATATGCTCAAAAAAACAATTTTGTATATTCTGTTCTCGTATCCGCGATATGATAAATGTAAACTGTATTTTCTATTAAGCGGTAAATAGCAACATGATGCTTAACAATTACCATTCGATAACCACGTGCATTTAACCATTTATCTGGCGTTAACGTTCCTGTATCTGGAAATTCTTCTAGTCGTTCCACAGTATCAAGAATATGATCAACGACCTTAACTGCAGTATTTATATCAAATTGGAAAGCATAATAATGCTCAATTTGTTTTAAATCCTCTAGTGCGGTAGGCAAAATTTTAATATTATATTTCATTCATTCGATTCCTTAAGATTGACCTTACTTCGGATATGCTCTTTCCATTTTCACCATCTAACCTCTCTTGTTCTGCTTGTAATACACGAGCCCGAAGTTCAAGTAGTTGTTCTCTCTTTTCAAATGCTTCAATGCTCATTAATACTAGATCACCTTCACCGTTTTTCGTTATATAAATAGGTTCTTTTGTTTCTTTTGCAAGCTTTGAAATCGCAGAGTAATCATTTCTCAATGACGCGGATGCTTTTATATACATAAAACCACGCTCCTTCTTATATCATTATTATATCTAAATTATATCAATATTATTCAGTATTTACAACACTTATTATTTTAATATCTAACAAGGCTTAATATCTATCAGTTATATATTTATTATAAAGATACACGTAACTTACCTATGAAGTTGAGGATGTTGTGGTATCATTTTATCGTGACCTTGTAATTAAATACAAGAAAAATCATAATAAACTGATGTTTAGACAACAATACGCAGAATGAGCCTAAGTAACATCATAAGGCTCGTTTTGTATGTTTAAAAAAGTAAAGAATAGAAATCATGTATTATCCCAACCCGTACGCAAGCATATAAAAAAGCACACTACGCAAAAGATGGTTCTTAATCATCCATACAGAGTGTGCCTTTTATATACAACAAATAAAAACTCACACAAATTCATGTGTGAGGTATGGTTTAAATGGTGACGCGTACGGGATTCGAACCCGTGAATGCTTGCGTGAAAGGCAAGTGAGTTAACCGTTTCTCCAACGCGCCATACTTCTAACTGCCTGTATAGTATAACAAATAATATTCCCTTACGTCAAGCATTTTCTTCATTTTTTAGAAAAAAAATATTCCCCATCAGGATTCTCTCAGAAAATCCATGTATGACGTCTCTCATGAGAAACACCCACCAAATTTATAAATGACCTATTATGTTATCATGTTTTGTAAGCTCCATATCGTAACGTAAATCCTGCAATCACTATCTGCATTGGAATTTCTGCAAAGCAGCATAAAGAAAGACCGGTAGATCATACGATTCCCGGTCTTAGCTTTCATTTACTTGTTAATGATATTCATGATGTTCTGGTAGTACGTATAACGTCCGTCAACATACTGCAAGGATTCATAGGCAAGTGCCTTCGCCTTGTTGAAGTCGATGTCTTCATACACAGAAGCAAAACGGTAATAAATATAGTCCTTAATCTGGTTGTCACGCAGGATATAGCCATAGCATTCATCACCATGACCGAAATCACCATGCTTGATGTAAAGGTCTGCAACATCCAGCAGGATATTCAACTGATATTTCTCATACAGATCACTGTACTGGGAAAGCACGGCAAAAGCAAAGTCCTCATAGAATTTTACATCATCATACTGCCAGCCTGGTAGAATTGCATATGCAAACTGGAAGAAGTGTGCTACAAACGCATCCACATCCGCACCGATCAAATCACTGACGATCGCTGCATCTGTAATGTTTTTGCGCTGCCCGATCATCAGCAGCTTCTCACACACCTTGAATTCCTTCAGGTATTCTGCAGCATTTGCTTCCGCATCTGCTGTCATCTCAGCCTTCAGACATGCCGTGATATCCTTTTTCAGTTCTTTATAATCCATAGCCTTTACATCCATGGTATCCGCTACCTTTTCCAGAACGACAGAAATCAAATCCGTATCAAAGCCGTCCTTATCATATGTGAAGCCCTTTTCCAAAAGCGCATTTCCATCGATGATGTTTTTCGCAATTTGTTTACTGTCTGCCTCATCAAGCAGGAATCTTGTATAGTCCTCATATACATGCTGCACACCCATTGCCTGTGCCTTTTGAATTGCTTCATCCAGGGACAGTGCTGCATAAGCCTCCAGCTTTTCCTTATCTGCCTTTTTCGGTGCTGCTTTTTTCGCTGCTGCCTTTTTTGCCGCAGGCTTCTTCTCTGCCTTCTTTTCCTCAGTCTTCTTCACAGCCTTTTTCGCTGTCGGCTCTGCTTTTTTCGCTGCTGCTGTTTTCTTTGCAGCTTTCTTTACCGGTTTATCCTCTGCCTTTACTGCTTCCTCTTTGCTTTCTTCTTTTTTCGTTGTTTTCTTTGCCGCAGTTTTTTTCGCTGCCGGCTTTTTCTTAGTCTCCGCTTTTGCTTCTGTCGGCTTCTTTTCCTCAGCCTTTTCTGTAGTTTTTGCTGCACTTGTAGCCAGCTTCACAGTTTCCTTTGTTTCGATTTTCTCTGGTGCAGGTGCTGTAGTCAGCTTTTCTGCTTCCTTCGCAGTCGTGATTTTTTCAATCTTTTTCGTTGTTAGTTTTTCCGGTTCCTTCTCTGCTGTTATTTTCTTCGCTTCCGGTTCCGCTGTCAGCTTCAGCTGTTCCTGTGCTGTCTTTGATTCTGTCTTAGCTGCAGCCTTGGCTGTTGCCTTTGCTGTTTTCTTTGTTAATGTTTTCTTTTTTGTAGTTTTAGCCATGTGTTTTTACCCTCCGACATTTTCACTTTTCTTATCTTATGTTAATCGCATAATACAGACGATATTCATTTCTTTTCAGAAAATCCCTTTTCATTATAGCACAACATGTCTGTATGGTTAAGGAAGTTTCCGTGTTTTTCTTTGTAAAATCTTTTATTTTCGATTTTTTCCGGCATGTTTTCACACATTCCATCCAGAATTCATAAGAAATTCACACATTTACTATATTTTTCTGAGATAATGTTTTTGTAAAATAAGACTCGTAAAATGACTATGTCACTTGTAGTCTTATGCATAAAAGGAGGACACACATATGGAAGACTTTGAAGTATATGAAGAACATAATGAGGAAGATGTTAAACAAAATTCGTTCAATGAAAAATCAGAAAACACGGAAATGAACATGGATGATGCAGCTGCAGGGGCACCTTTGCAGAAGGAAAAAAAGCCATCGTTTATGAAGCGTCACAAAAATGCCTGCATCATCAGCGGATGTCTGCTGATTTCCATCGGAGGCGGATTTGGAGGAGCAACACTGGCATATCAGCTGAGCAAATCGAATGGAAACGGAACCGTGCTTTATCAGGCAGTTGAGAAAACGAATTCTTCCAAAAGCAATACAGCAAACGCGACCAGTATGTCAGTCAAGGATATCGCGAATGAGGCCATGGAAAGCGTTGTGGAGATAAAAACAGAATCCGTTTCCACGAATGAGTTTTTCCAACAGGCAGTTCAGTCAGGTGCCGGCAGCGGTGTCATTCTTAGCAAGGATGGATACATCGTGACAAACAATCATGTAATTGACGGTGCAAGCAAAATCAAGGTAACAACCAAGGATGGAAAGTCTTACGATGCCAAACTGATAGGCAATGATTCCTCCACCGATCTGGCTGTTATAAAGGTCGAGGCAAGCAACCTAAAGCCTGCTGTACTGGGCAACAGCTCCAAGCTGGAAGTCGGGGATACCGCAGTTGCGATTGGAAACCCACTTGGTGAACTTGGCGGTACCGTGACCAGCGGCATCATTTCCGCACTGGACCGGGAAGTGACGATAGATAATCAAACAATGCATCTTCTACAGACAAATGCTGCTATCAACCCGGGAAATTCCGGTGGCGGTTTGTTCAATGATCAGGGTGAACTGATCGGTATTGTTAATGCCAAATCCAGTGGTTCCAATATCGAAGGTCTTGGTTTTGCAATTCCTATCGACCGTGCAAAGGATGTTATCACAAATCTGATTGAAAACGGTTATGTAAAGGGACGCGCATCTCTGGGAGTTACACTGACCCTAGGTACCAGCAACAATCCATTCAGCTCCGATACCAGCACACAGGTCTATATCGCAAGTGTCGTGGAAGGTAAGGCAGCTGATAAAGCAGGACTGCAGGCCGGCGATCAGATTTTAAAAGTAGATGACAAGGATGTAGAAAGTATTTCCGATGTTAAAACCGTGGTAAATTCCCACAAGGCTGGAGAAACTATGAAAATTACCGTCCTGCGGGATCGTTCCACTAAGACCTTTACAGTCACACTTGGAGAAGCTGACAATACCACTTCCTCCTCGGATGAGGGCACTTCCCGGCAGACGCCAAACCAGAATCGCTGATGCTTATCAGCTCGCATATTTTTCCTAACGCAGCAATAAAACAAAAAGCTTTTTCATCCATGAAATCTAAAATGTATGAAAAAGCTTTTTATGCTGTATCGTTTTTGGTTCCTGCTCTACGGCCTGTTCAAAGGAATTCAGTATGTATGTAAAACGAATTGAAAACAGAGAAACAGTGAAGATATCTATCATCATAACAAAAAGGGCAATCCGGTTCTATCCATACGACAGACAGGATACCCTTTTTTCAGCTTCCATGTTCAATATATTGATTATCTCAATCAGCTGCGCCCGCCTGCTTGCATCCATTCTCCCAGCTTTGGCAGCAGTGCATAAAATTCCTTGAGGTTTTTCACCTTCCACTCCCAGTTCGGACTGCCGATTGTTCCCGGTGTATTGAGGCGCCCCTCACTTTTTAAGCCAAGGATATCACTCATTGGCAGGATGACCACATCGGCGGCACTATCCAGACAATAACGAATCACCAGTTCGTGAAACATTCGGTTATCATAGCCGCAGTTATGGAAAAATCTGCGCAGGGCGATACGCCGATTCTGTGTCAATAGCTGATAAAAGCCCTCCAGTGTATCATTATCATGCGTTCCCGTATATAAAACGATATGCTCTTTCCGCGGCTTCTTCAAAAGCTTAGGCTGCAGCTCAAAGGATATGACATTCATGCCCATCAGGTTGTAATGATCACGCAGCTTGCCAACCTGTCTGCGAAGATCGCCCAAATCCTCTGCAATCAGACGGATATCCGGGAATCGGCGGAACACCTCATCAAAAAACTCATAGGATGGTCCCATGATCCATTCCCCATCCTTTGCAGTCGGACAGGATGCCGGTATTTTCCAATAGGTATCAAAGGCACGGAAATGATCCAGACGGATGATATCATACTGCTGCTGATTCCAGGCGAGCCGTTCCATCCAGAAATCATAGTGATCCTTTTTCATCTGCTTCCAGTTATAGATTGGATTTCCCCAGCGTTGTCCGTCATCACTGAAATAATCCGGCGGTACTCCTGCGATATGACTTGGATTTCCCTGCGGATCCAGCAGGAAATCCTCCTGATTCTGCCAGACATCCGCACTGTCCAGTCCGACATAAAACGGAAGATCGCCCATGATTTCCACACCATGTGCGTTCGCATATGCTTTTACCTGATTCCACTGCTTATAGAAGATGAACTGCAGAAACTGTTCATAACGGATTTCCTCTTCAAACTCCTTCAACGAAAAGCGGCGGTTGCGAATCCATTCACGCTGCTCCTTTGGCCACTGTGTCCAGCTTGCCATCTGATTATGCTTTTTCAGCGTTATGAAAACAGCGTATGGATACAGCCATGGAGCAGTGGAACAAAACAGCTGGTATTCCTGAGCAAAGGTATCCTGCATCTTCAAAAAGGTCTTGTATGCCTTTTTCAGATACGGTGCCTTGAAAGCACGAACCCCGTCATAATCCACCTTTTCTGAAAATTTATTATAATTGCGGATAGAGCTTTGCTTAAGCAGTCCGTAATCTGCCAGTGTATCCACACTGATGTAGATTTCATCCCCTGCGTACGATGAAAACGGCTGGTAGGGCGAATTCCCATAGCCTACAGGGTTCAGTGGCAGAATCTGCCAGATGCGGATATGCTGTTTACTGATGGCATCTATGAGCCGATAGGTGTGTTTGCCGAAATCACCGATTCCCTGATTTCCCGGCAATGACGAAATAGGCATTAAAATTCCAGTTTGTCTCTCCATAATTCCTCCTATCCTAAGTTCCAGATGTCACGGTCATAATCCTCAATCGTACGTTTGCTGGAGAAGAAGGAGCTGCATGCGATATTGTGCAGCATTTTCTGTCCCCAAAGCTTGCGGTTCTCATAATCCTTCAGCATCTGTTCCTTACATGCTATATACTCTCTGGTATCCAGCAGCGTCATGAACCAGTCCTTGTTCAGCAGCTCCTGATAAAAGCGATGCAGCGATTTTCGATCTCCTGTCGCAAGCATTTCCTCTCCGATCAGATAATCCACCAGCTCCTGCAGCAGAGCATCCTGTTCATAATAATCCCGTGAACAGTAATCTGCCTTTTCATAATGCGCAATGACCTCTTCACTGCTTTTTCCAAAGATATAAATATTGTCTTCCTCAACCAGATCGGCAATCTCCACATTGGCACCGTCCCGGGTTCCCAGCGTCAGCGCACCGTTCAGCATAAACTTCATGTTTCCTGTCCCGCTGGCTTCCTTGCTTGCCAGTGAGATCTGCTCGGATATGTCGCTTGCCGGAATAATCAGCTCCGCTTCGCTCACATTGTAATTTTCAATGAAGCAGACCTGCAGATACGGAGATACCCTGGCATCGTGTTCAATGATATCCTGCAGACAGAGCAGCACATGAATAATATCCTTGGCAATCGTATATGCAGGTGCCGCCTTGGCTCCGAAAATACAGGTGATCGGCCGCTTTGGCAGATTTCCTTTGCGAATTTCCTTCAGTTTATAAATAATCCACAGCGCATTCATCTGCTGGCGCTTGTATTCATGCAGCCGTTTGACCTGCGTATCGAAGATACTGTTGGGATTGATTGCCACCCTCTGCTTGTTGCGGATATGTGTACACCATTCCCGTTTCTTTTCCTGTTTAATGGCCTGCAGATGTGCAATGACATCCGCATCCTGTGCATAGGCATGCAGCTCTGCAAGGCGCTCATCCTGCCAGGAATCCATATGCAGCAGCTCCATCAGATACGTATACAGCTGTGTATTGCAGGCATGCAGCCAGCGTGTAAAGGTGATACCATTGGTTTTATTGTTAAATTTTTTAGGATACAGCTCATAAAAGGCATGCAGCTCGCTTTGCTTCAGTATCTCTGTGTGCAAAGCCGCAACCCCGTTGACGCTTTTTCCAAAATGTATATCCATATGTGCCATATGCATGCGATTGTCCGCATCGATCAATGCCACACCAGCTGCACTGCAGCGCTGATCTGCTGCGGTATCCAGTGCCTGCAGAATGCCGCACAAATGCGGAACTACGGTTTCCAGATAGGACATCGGCCAGGTTTCCAGAGCCTCCGCCAGAATGGTATGATTGGTATATGCACACGTTTTTTCAACAATGCGCACCGCCTCTTTCATACGGATTCCCTCCTGCATCAGCTGATATATCAGCTCCGGTATGATCAGAGATGGATGGGTATCATTGATTTGAATCACGGCATGCTCATACAGTCTGTGCAGATCATGCCCCAGCTGCTTCTGTTCCTCCAGAATCATATGCGCACCGCAGGCTACCATGAAATACTGCTGGTAAATGCGAAGCAGTCTGCCCTGCTCATCACTGTCATCCGGATACAGAAACAGCGTCAGATTCCGTCGGATATCTGTTTTATCGAACTGAATGCCCTCTTTAACGATGCCCTCCTCAACACTTTCCACATCAAACAGATGCAGACGGTTCTTTTTCCCGTCAAAGCCGATAACATCCATATCGTAGCGCACCGGCTGCAGGGTACAGCATGGAAGCTTAACCTGAAAATCAACCGGCACCCTTTCAAACCAGCTGACCGTGTCGATCCATGCGTTTGGCAGCTCTGTCTGCTTATGATTTAGAAAGCGCTGTTCAAACAGGCCGAAGTGATAATACAGACCGATCCCGTCCCCGCACAGATTCAGCTCTGCAATGGAATCCAGAAAGCATGCGGCCAGTCTTCCCAGACCGCCGTTACCAAGACTTGGCTCCTGCTCAATATCCTGTATTTCCTTCCATGTCCAGCCATATTCCCCGACAATAGTCTTTACATCCTCCAGAGCATGCAGATGAATCAGATTGCTTGTCAGCATTTTTCCCAGCAAAAACTCTGCGGAGATATAGTACAGCTTCCGCTTTGATACAACAGGCTCCAGCTTTGCCATCTGCTTGCGCACCGCACGGTTGATTGCCTTGTAAAGTGTCCCGGCAGTTGGCTTGCATCCCGCTGCATTTCGTATATCCTGAATCAGTTCCTGTCTCATGAACGTCATAAATTGCCTCCTTTACACAAATATGTAAGCGTTTATCATTTATCAATATTTTAACACAAATCACTAAGGAATACGTGAAGAATTTAAAAAAAGTACAGTTTTTTCAAATTTCTGTACTTTTTATTCATTTTTCTGTGAATTTCATGCTATCCGCATCGTATGTATACCTGTTTTGTATGATAATCACAAAGAAATGGACGGATTCGCAAGATATGCCTGCAAATATCCCTCTGCCATATGATAGATATAGTCCCGTACATTGATTTCTCCGTTTCGGATACACCAGTAATAGATTACCCCCCTGCTCATAATCAGCAGCTCCTCCAAAAGCTTTTCGATATCCGTATCCGTTTTCAGACAGCACTCCCTCACCGCACGCTGCAAAAGACAGCGCAGACCGTCGGGCAGACCGCGTGCATTGGACGCAAAAAAGGTATTTCCATTGTCGATTTGCGCCTTGTACACATTTTTGATACTGTCAATCCCCATCGTTTCCGCATAGCCGCATTGCTCACACAGGTACTGCAAAATCGCTTCCAGCGGCGGCAGCTGCCTGCAGACAGGCAGAATATCGTTCACGAAGACATCATCCACATCGCGGTACAGCTCCACAATGATGTCGGATTTCGTTTTAAAATGATGATAGAAGGCACCCACGGATATGTCCGCTTCTCTGCAGATCATGGATATGCTGAGCTCATCAAAGGTATGCTCACGCAGCAGTCCGGTGCATACAGTAAGTATATTGGAGCGCGTCTGCAATGCCTGTTCCTTCCGCGTTTGTTTTTTTTCCATCCAACTGACCTCCTGTGGGTAAAGCAAGATTCTGAAATTGCCTAATGACGATTCGCCTCAAAAGCTTTCCCCGGTATCCTCTTCACCCGATTTCCAGTTGATTATATCATACCTGACACAGACATACAAATCCTTTCAGCGAATGTATTCGGTAAGTGTTGATAACGCTTACATTGCCTGTTAGAATGAAACTAGATATTGACCGAACGTATTCGGTAAGGAGGACTTTATGACACATCATCGAGAGTTGTTTCAACCAACAGGCATTGGCTCCTGTACATTGAAAAACAGGATTTCCATGGCACCCATGGGGCCGGTCGGGTATGCGGATTCCTTCGGCGGCTTCAACCAGCGCCTGCAGGATTATTACGTAGAGCGCGCAAAAAACAACGTTGGTTTGATCATCACGGGTATCTGCTCCGTCGATATGAGTATCGAGGGCATCCCCGCAAACGGTCTGCCATGCCCGACAAGCAATCCGCTTGCTTTCATTCACAGTACCTATAGCATGAATGACCGCATTCATGCATACGGCTCCAAGATTTTTCTTCAGCTGACCGGCGGTCTGGGACGCAGTGCCCTGCCCGGCTTTACGGCAAAGCATATCGCTCCAAGTGAAAACACCAACCGCTTTGATCCGCGTATCACACATCGTGAAATGACCAAAGAGGAAATCATGAATCTGATCAGGCGCTTCATCGAATCTGCGGCGATTGCGAAAAAGGCAGGCTTTGACGGTGTGGAAATCCATGCGGTGCATGAAGGCTACCTGCTGGATCAGTTCGCCATTGCTTTATTTAATAAACGCAGCGATGAATTCGGCGGCTCTCTGGAAAACCGTCTGCGTGTTGCCACAGAGATTGTCAGGGGAATCAAAAAGGTCTGCGGACCTGACTTTCCTGTATCGCTGCGCTACAGTCTGAAAAGCTGTATGAAGGGGCTTCGGCAGGGAGGTCTGCCGCAGGAGGAATACACGGAGGTCGGAAAGGATATCGAGGAAGGCATTGCAGCTGCGAAGATCCTGGTTAATGCCGGCTATGATGCATTGAATGTGGATGCTGGAATCTATGATTCCTGGTACTGGAATCACCCGCCGATGTATTTTGAAGACGGCATGTACCGCGAATTCGGAAGAATTCTGAAAAAAGAGGTCGACGTACCGATTATCTTAGCCGGGCGGATGGATGATCCGGATATGGCAGTGGAGGCATTGAAGGATTGCTGTGATATTATCAGCTACGGACGTCCGCTGCTGGCGGATGCGGAGTTCGCAGAAAAGGTCAGAACCGGAAGAACGGATGAAATCCGGCCATGTCTGGGCTGTCATGAGGGCTGTCTGGGAAGAATTGCCAATGGTCCGATTTGCTGTGCAGTAAATCCGGCGTGCGGACGTGAGGAAATTTACGGCATTACTGCAGCCTGTACAAAGAAAACCGTACTCGTTATCGGCGGCGGTGTTGCAGGACTGGAAACAGCACGGGTGTGTGCACTCAGAGGTCATTCTGTCATTCTGTGTGAAAAAAGCGATCAGCTGGGAGGTAACCTGATTCCCGGCGGTGTTCCGCATTTTAAACGCTATGACCGCAAGCTGATTTCCTATTACAAGCGTCAGCTGGAGCTGCTGAAGGTTGATGTCCGCTATCATCATGAGGTTACTCCGGATACAATCGACAGCTATCATGCGGATGTCATCGTATGTGCCAGCGGTTCAACACCGAGACATATGGAGGTTGAAGGACCTCTGCCAGTTGCGAGCGCGGACGAGGTGCTGCTGGGACAGAAAAACATCAGTGGCAATGTTGTCATCATCGGCGGCGGACTTGTCGGCTGTGAAACAGGAATCTGGCTGACACAGCAGGGCAGCCATGTCACAGTTGTGGAAATAGCGGATGAAATTCTGGGAGGAGCCGGTGCTCTGCCGCATATGAATCATTTCATGCTGGAGGATCTGATTACCTACCACAGGATCGATGTGTACACCAAATCCAGCGTAGTGAAATCTAACGATGAGGGTGTTGTCATTTCTACGCCGCAGGGTGAAAAGCTGCTGCCTGCGGACGGCATCATCACCTCTATCGGCTATATCGCAAACAACAGGATTTATGAGGAACTGAAGGATATGGATATCCCGGTATACAATATCGGAGATTCCAACCGGGTACATAATATCATGTATGCGATCTGGGATGCCTACGAGCTTGCAAGAAATATCTGATACAGTACAAAGAAAAACGGGTCAGTGCGACCCGTTTTTGCTGTTTTTTCTTCAGGACCCTACGATAATTTAGAAATCGTTTTATCCCAAGGCAACATCCATGATCATCATAATCAGAAACCCGATCATGACACCGTAGGTCCCGGCATGGGAGTGCGCATCCAGATTTGCTTCCGGAATCAGCTCCTCCACCACCACATAAATCATTGCCCCTGCCGCAAAGGACAGCAGCCATGGCATGGCGATGGTAGCCCCGCCGACGATAGCAACCGTAGCGATTCCTGCAATCGGCTCCACGATACCGCTCAATGCGCCGTAAAGAAATGCTTTCGCACGCGAGCAGCCCTCCTTGTACAGCGGTAAGGAGATGGCGGCACCCTCCGGAAAATTCTGCAGGCCGATTCCGATCGCCAATGCGATAGCAGCAGCCAGTGTTTTAGAGGCACCCGCCGATGTTGATAAGGCAAAGGACAGACCGACTGCCATGCCCTCGGGAATGTTATGCAGCGTAACGGCAAATACCAGCATCGTCGTCCTCTTCAGGGAGCTTTTCGGTCCCTCGGGTTCATCGCTTCCCGGATGCAGATGCGGCAGCGCCTTATCCAGTGCCAGCAGAAACAGACCGCCTAACACAAAGCCGCCGCCTGCCGGAAGCCATTCCGGCATTCCCAGCTCCTTTGCCTGTTCCATGCTGGGAATCAAAAGACTCCAGACAGAAGCCGCAATCATCACACCTGCCGCAAAGCCGAGAAAGGCAGACTGCATTCCCTGCTTCATCTCCTTGCGGATCAAAAAGATTGTCGCAGCGCCCAGGGCAGTCATCAAAAATGTGAACCCGGTTCCAATCGCTGCCAGTATATATGGATTTGTAATTGTCATAAAATCACCCTCTTCTCTATTATTGTAGCTGTCTTTATTATAAAGGATACACTTTCTTTTCGCCATTCATATGTCTCGGGAATCCTGCGATTCATATCAAAATGCTTTCTTATGCCATATTTCCCGTATATCCCATAGAGCAATTGACACGAAGCAATAAAACAGCCAAGCTTGAAGGATGCGTAATTTCTTATCCGGAAATGGACAGGATACATCTCATAAAGTCAAAAAAGGAATCGATATCATCGAAAACGGTATCGATCCCTTTTGCATGTATGTTTATCCCTTCAGCGATTCCCTGACTGAACATACACGCTTCCATTGTATGAAAATATAACGCTACACCTGCTTTTCCGCCATGGCAAAGTGATAGGACAACAAATCCTTTAACAGCTCAATCGAAGCATTCATCTGATCCTCATCCATCGTCTGAATGACCTTAAAATTCTTCAGCAGCATACTCTCATCCAACTGATACTCCCTGCTTAGATATTTTGCCCATTTATCAGCATCCTCCATCTGTTTCATGGCGAGAACACCTTCACTGACGATAACACAGTGGAAATCTCCGCGCTGTACCGGTACCGCCCATTTGATGAGACCTGCATGACAGGAATACACACATTCATGATCGATTTTTCTCGCATTCTCATATGTTTCCTCTGTACATTCCTCACACTTTTTCAAAGCCTTACTGCTGGATTTCAAACACTTGCAGAAATAATTTTTCTCCGAAGCACTCTGAATTACCGTATTGTCATATACCACATAGCTGCGCAGTCCGGTAATATTCTGATAATCCTTTAAGGCATGTTTGATGATTTCTTTTGTTTCCATTATCCATACTCCCTTTTCTATTGTTTATATAGTACAATAGTAGCATACTTCAGAAAAAACTTCCACAGGAAGGTGAAGAAACCTTATACTTTTGTAAACGTTTCCAGTTCCTGGAATCCCAGCCAGAGCTGCATGGCTTCTATGTTCTGGATTTCTGAATGCTGCAGCCATGTAAAGACGGCAGTATCCTTCCAGAAATGCATCGGTACCAGAAGATCGCAGGAGGCATATTGAAGAAAAGCCCGGGCTCCTTTCAGCGCACGCTCCTTCAATCTGGGATCCACCGGTAGGAAGGCAACGTCAAAATGCATCCCTTTGATGCTTTGCAGCTCCCGGAAATAGCGCTCCTTCATCTCTGCATGTTCCTGCGGCGTATCTTCATCGCCCCAGTCCCACCAGTTGAGATCACCGGCGTGATAGATGCAATTGTCCTCAGCTGTCACCAGAAAGGCAACACCCTCATCCGTAGAAGCAAGCGTGCGCAGCTGCAGATCATTCACCGTATAGCACTTCCCTGCCTCCACCTGTATATGGGGATGCGCAGCTGCGATATCGCTGGATAAAATCCATGTAATAGACGGGTGCTTCAGCTTAAAAATCCTGGTGCTGTAGTGATCGGCATGTGCATGACTGGCAAACACATACAGTGGCTTGTCCTCTTTCATCCTCGGCAGTGTGCCCCTGTAATAGTCAAACAGCAGATAACAGCTATCCAGCTCCACCAGAAAGCAGCTGTGTGTAATATAGGTTATGTTCATAAAC
>OBXC01001005.1_pt1 | contig 15629 bp, 9 predicted proteins | sample 1538111 | NCBI WGS metagenome assembly OBXC01 (sample SAMEA2580137, study PRJEB22360) | human gut metagenome | biome: human gut; feature: human-associated habitat; material: faeces | place: Denmark | collected 2008/2010 | reverse complement strand
TATATATAAAAAAGGATATAAGAATAAAATTAATACAGTAACAAATAGTATATATATACAGATAAAGAAGACGGATTTAGAATATAAAATATAGTTACTACAGTAATAAAAGAGAGGATGATATAATGAGAATATTATGGAGAGATATTCACAACCATTGTGGTATTACATATGGATTTGGGAGTCTAGAAAATGCTCTTAAAGCTGCTAAATCACAATTAGATTTTTGTGCAGTTATAGGCCATGCTATGTGGCCTGATATGTATGAAAAAAATGAGGATACAAAGTTTGTAGTTAATTTTCATTTAGAAGGATTTAAAAAGTTAAAAGATCATTGGGAGTATATTAGGCAAACTATAGCTGATACAAATTCAGCTGAATTTGTATCATTTCAAGGATATGAGATGCACTCATGCCATTATGGAGATTATCATATTATTTCTAAGGAGGATAAATTGCCACTTATTTACCGAAATTCTCCAAGGGAATTAGTAGAAGATTGTGGATGTGAAGCTATTGTTATTCCACATCATATTGGTTATACACCAACTTATAGAGGGATTAACTGGGATGAATTTGATAATACTATTTCACCAGTAGTAGAAGTTTATTCTAAGCATGGATGTGCTATGAGTGAGTCTGCTCCATTTCCTTACTATCATAATATGGGACCAAGAGATACACGCAATACCATATATAAAGGTATTCAACAGGGAAAAAGATTTGGGTTTGTAGGTTCAACAGACCATCATGCTGGATTTCCTGGTTCTTATGGAGATGGAATGGTCGCAGTACTTGCAGAAGAAAAAACAAGAGATAGTATATTTGATGCTTTAAAAGCAAGGAGAACTTATGCTGTAACAGGTGATAAAATAGAGTGTTTATTTACTGTAAATAATGCATTTATGGGGTCGGAAATTAAAGCAGGAGAAAGAAATATTAAATATAATGTAATAACAGATTATTGGTTAGATAAAATCATTGTTTATAAAAACTTAAAGCCACTTCACATATTAAATGGAGAAATGTGTCAGGAATTATGTAATGAAGGCAAGTATAAAATTAGAGTAGAAATGGGATGGGGTAACTCAGACCATTTATTTACTTGGAATGGCAATATAAGAATAGAAGATGGTAAAATAAAAAAATATACTACGTACTTTAGAGGGCGTAATGTCTTAGCACCTTCAGAAGATGCAGACTATGATATTAATTCAATTAATGCTATTGATAATAGTACAAATAGAATAAGTGATAGAGAGATAGAATGGACTTGTCAAACGGTTAAGAACAAAACAACCTTAAGTAGTATGACAGATCATATTGTATTTGAAATACAAGGGAATTTAGAGACAAAAGTAACTATTAATATCAATGGTAAAGAAGAAATACATACTATAAGAGAATTGCTTGATGCAGGATATAGCAATCATATAAAGCCTTATCATTCACATGCTTTCAAAGTACACCAAGCAATCCCTGAAACACAATATACATTTAACTTAGAGTTAAAGGATACAGTTAAAGAGAATGAATGTGATGTATATCATATAGAAGTCGCACAAAAAAATGGGCATTATGCTTTTGTGTCCCCTATATTTGTACTTTAAGTATCTAAAACCAGTCTATTAATAATAGTAGGCTGGTTTTTACTATATTTGTTGCTTAAATCAACTTTCTTAATAATAGAATTTAAGTTAATCTCATGTGGTAATTATTGATTTTATAATATTTGGATAAATAGGGATAACATAAAGAATAAATTTATCTTATGATATATGTATGTTCATAGTTTTTCCAAGACAGTTATTGATGAAATGACAAAGATTATGAACCAAAATTTTAGTAGCAACCCTACTTTTAAAAGCATCCATAGATTTTGCTAGAACTTGGTTGATAGAAAGTTACTAAGCTAACTGAAAAAATGTAGTTTCTATACGCCTACGTAAATTACCGATTAGCTTTACAACGTGTTTTGGTAAAGGTAATTGGGTATTATTCTGTTTAATAGGAATAAAATTAATATTTTGTTCTTGTTTAAGTTCACCAGGTAAACTTTTGCTGATATAACCTTTGTCTGCTAAGATTGTAACATTACTAATACTAGCTACTAAATTCCATACAGCAAGTCTATCAACACTGTTTGCTGATATTATACAAAACCTACAGATATAGCCATCTAAATCAGTTAAAGCTTGTAGCTTAAAGTCATAGTAGGTTTTTTTAAGAGGAATAGTATCCATACTCAGCTAAATGCCTTAAAACACTTATGGAATACGCTCTTCTAAAATTGCATACAGGTATAGGCATACTATCTACAATAAAGGTTGTTCTAGTATAAGAATAAAATAAAGAAGTCATTTTTTTGGAATTAAAATAATGACTTCTTTTAAACGTCTCCTGGTACGATTAAATCTCGTTTTGCTACAAATGTTAGGGGATAAATTTGCTAATAGAAGGATTAGAAGAGTCCTTGTAACCAGTTCTTGCCTTCCAACCTGGTCCAAGAGTTTACTAAGATTTTTTAAAAGCTAGTTTACATCTACAGTAAGCTGTCCAATTGTATGATACTTGATTTTTTGTTCATAAACAATCTTCTCTTGGTCAAAAGAAAACTCTTTACTTTATTAGATGACTTTATTATAACAAAATTCACTAAGAAATTTGAGGTAGCCTGTCTAGATTTTAGGTGCCATTATATTGCGTAGCATATAAAAAATAAGATTAGAAATTAAATATTTCTATTATATTTTCATAGACTTGTTTTGAATTATTGAGTACTAGAAATTTAAAAGAATATTTAAAATTTTAACTAATAAACAATATTCCATATAATGATAAAATGAGTATAATTATAAATAGTGAATATGTACATAGATGTGTTCGGTTAATAAAATAGATATAAGTATAGTGAACATAAGGAAAGATTGGGAAGATTATAATCCAAGTAAATGTCACTATTATTAAAGGATAAAAGGAGATGATAATTTATGAACAAGCAATATAATAGGCTTATGGAAAGGATTAGTCTAGTACTTGCATGTACCATGTGTTTAAGTAATTCATTAGTTGCACTAGAACCAGATATGTCTTCATCCCACAAAATTTATGTAGTAGAAAATTTTGAGTCGTATGAAGGAATAGAGTTAAAAACAATGGAAGAGCTTGGAGGAGAATCAACACCAGAAATACCTCCAGTACAGCCTAAAGTGTATTTAGCTGAAGATTTTATAAACTATAAAGGTGCAGGGAAGGCACCAAGTGGGTTTGAGTTGACAGGCGGAACCGCTGTTAAAGCTACAACGGAAGCAGTACAAGATGAAATTTATGGTACAAGTGTAGGATTAAAAATTGAACCTAAGGTAGAAGGAGCACCAGATGTAGGGTTAGCAAAAAGATTTGGAAGTGAAGACATTACAGGGAAAATCATTATAGATCTTGATCTTAAAATATTGGATTTAGATGGAACAAGGTTCATTGAAGTACAAGATAGTACAAAAAATGGACTTACATTAGCTAATATTAGTGATGGGAAATTGACTATTAATGGTAAAGCATTTCCTTTAGAAGAAAATAGATGGTATAGAATTTCGCTTGCACTAAATTTAGATACAGTAGAATCAAAAATTACTGCATACATAGATGGAAAAGAAGTGCTAAAGGATCAAGCTATCAATATTAAATCTCTAACAGGTATTAATTACTTAAGGGTAAGAGCCAAGAGAAAAGATAGCACAGCTATCACTGGAGATAGAGATTTTAAAACATATATAGATAACATGAGAGTTTATACAGGCACAGAATTAAAGACGATGGAAGAACTTTTAAATATGAATATACCGGATTCTCTTATGAATGTAGATAATGATCTTGGAATTTCAGTAGAAGATAGATTAGCTGATGCAGTAGCTATGGTAGTAGGAAATAAGCATGCATTAGTTAATAATAAAAGGCAGATTATTAATGGTAATGGAGTTAATAATCCGCAGAAAATAGATGGAAAAATCTATATACCTTTAGAATTTGTAGGAGAGAATTTTGGACAGTCAGTTGAAATTATAGATAATAAAATAGTAATAGATGGTACTACAAGAGAAGTAACTGATGCAATCTATACTCAATCCGAAATTTTAGTAGAGATGCATGAAGCAGCAGACTTACTGGGTAAACAGGCTTATACAGACTATAAAGGGAGAGGACTTATCGTTATTGGAAATGATTCAAAACCTTTTGATGATGATAAAGATATAGTAGATGCAGCTATTAAACCTAAAAATAATGAGAAATTTTTTATTGAAGAAGCAATTAAAGAAATAGTTTATGAAAGGCCAACAGGAGCTGATGTTGTAGGTGACCTAAAAAATGCTAATAAAGATCATCCAAGGGTTTTAGCAACAAAGGCTGATTTTAATAGAGTTAAAGAACTTATTAAATCAGGAGAGCCTACTATTACTAAATGGTATAAGGATATTGAGAAACAAGGTGAAAAGCATTTAGAGATGGCATTACCAACAGATGACCTACCAGATGGAAGACGTATGATTTCATCTAGGCAGGTGGGGCCACTTGTTATTAATTTAGGTATGCTCTATCATTTAAGTGATGATGAAGCTAAAAAAGAAGCTTATAAGAATAGAATTTGGGCAGAAGTAGAAACAGTAGCTAATTTCCCAGGATGGAATGAAGAAAATGAATTCTTAAATACAGCTGAATTTATGGAGGGCTTAGCAATAGCCTATGACTGGATGTATGATGAATGGACACCGGAGCAAAGAAAAATATTAGAAGATGCAATGATTCATAAAGGGTTAATTAAATCATTAGAAGCTTATAATAAAAACGTATGGTGGATGCAAACTTATCCAAGAGCCAATAACTGGAATGCAGTATGTAATGGATCTACAATTCTTACGCTTATGGCAATTGGGGACATTGATAGAAATGTAACACTGCCTTCAAGAGAAGTTATTTCTATGGAAGCATTTTCATCTAAGTTAATAGATGTAGCGCTTAATGCTTTAGAAGACTTTATATTACTTGAGTTTACACCAGATGGTGCATGGGCTGAAGGACCAAGTTATTGGAAGTATACTTTAGAGTATCTTGTAAGATTTATGTCTTCAGTAGAGACAGCTACAGGTAAGACTTATGGATATGATCAAACACCAGGTATTAGTAAGACAGCATATTTCCCTAACTACCTAAGTGGGCCAGTAGGTTCTCTAAATTACGGAGATGCATCAAGTAATAAGATTACGTCAGCAGAAGTACTATGGGTAGCAAGAAAGTATGGAGATAGAGTTCTAAATTCAGTTAATCTAGATAACAAGACAAAATACAAATTTATGGGATCAGAATTTGAGATGCTATGGTATGAACCAGATAACTATATAGAAGGGCAAACCTTAGAATTGGACCAATACTTTAGTGGGACAGAAGTAGCTACATTTAGAAGTAAGTGGGAAGATCCTAATACAAGTTTCTTGGGCTTAAAAGCAGGAAATAATGTAGTAAGTCATGGACATTATGATTTAGGCAGTTTCGTTTTTGAAGCGCTAGGACAACAATGGGCAATTGATTTAGGAAAAGATGATTACAACTTACCAGGATACTCAAATTATGATAAAGAAAGATTAGATTATTATAGACTAAATCCACAAGGACATAATACTTTAGTTATCAACCCAAAAGTAGACGGATCAAGAGATCAGCAGCAAGATATTAATGCATTTTCAAAAATAGAACGATATCAAAGCAAACCTCTAGGCGGATTTGCAATTACTAATTTAACAGATGCTTATGACGAAAAAGGTGTTATCTTAGCTAATCGTGGAGTAATGCTTACTGATAATAGAACACGTGCAACAATTCAAGATGAAGTACAATTAGATAGTCCATCAACTATTTATTGGTTTATGCATACAGAGGCTGAGATCCAAGTAAGTGAAGATGGGAAATCTGCTATTTTAAGTAAAGGTGGAGAAAAGCTTTGGGTAGGGCTTGATAGTGATGTAGCAGATGCTAAATTTACTGTAATGGAAGCTAAACCACTACAAGGTACACCAAATCCAGCTAAACAAAATCAAAACATAGGTATTCGTAAGCTAGTGGTAGAATTAAATAATGTAGATCAATTTAGATTAACAGTTAATATGGTTCCAGTTATTGGGGATCTAGAACATGTTAATATAAATATCCCTTCAGTAAATTTAGATGAATGGAATATTCCGGATGGAGAGCTTATAGTACCCATACTTACAGAAATTCAAATAGATGAAGAGCGTTTAACTGAATTTGATCCAGAAGTGTTTAGCTATAATATTAATTTGCCTTTAGATAGGGTGGATATACCGGCTATCGATGTTATGTATGATGAAGAACTTTATACAGTAGAGATCATAGAAGCACTAGAAATACCCGGAATTACTAAGGTTGTAGTAACTTCTAAGGCAAGTCCTGGGGTTAAGAGTGTTTACTATTTTAACTATATATTAGTACCTCAAGATGGAGAAGATGAACTCCTTGAAGAGTTAATTATTGAATCAATAGATGCAAGTGCAGAACAATCTGATAAAGGCAATGTTAAGGCTAATACAACAGATGGAGATTATAATACTTATTGGGGAGCAGAGGGAGATCAATGGATTGAATTTGACCTTGGAGGAGTAAAAAATCTTAATAGTGTAGCAATAGCATTTATAAAAGGAAATGAGCGTACTTTTAAATTTGACATAGAAACTTCTCTAGATAGAGAAAATTGGTATAGAGCATTTACAGGTTCTAGCAGTGGAGAGGCTCTAGAATTAGAAAAAACTTATGTAAGACAGCATAAAGCAAGATATGTAAGGATTATAGGTCATGGAAATAGCGTTAATCAATGGAACTCTTATGCAGAGGTAAAACTCTATACATTATCAGAAAAGAACACTGAAGTACCATCTATAGAGCTTAATGGAATTAATGCACTTAATTTTACGAATAAAGATGCCATAGATGTAAGTGTAAAAGCAAAAGGAGATAAGCATTTAACAGATATTAGGGTGTATAAGGATTCTAATTTTGTAATGGATCTAAATGTATCAGCGTATGAGAGTAAAATAGAAACAACCACAGGCTCAGCTATTACATTACAGTGAGGTGGTTTTGAAAATGCTGAAGTAACTACAGGTGCTGCTATAACAGTAGTTAGCCCATCTATTTTAGGTATTCAATCAAAAGATTTCAATATTGACTTTAATGAAGTAGGTTTTGGAGATGGAGCTTATACAGTAGTAGCAAAAGATAATAATCAGAATCAATTAGAGAGACAGTTCATAGTAGATAGGACGACTCCAAGTATTATAGGTGTACAAAATAATGGAATTTACACTCATAAGGTAAATATAGAGATAGAGGATGACAATATTTCTAAGATTACTTTAAATAATGAAGCAGTTAATAAAAATTTTGTAGTCGATGAAGTTGGAACTTATATAGTAATAGCAGAAGATAAAGCAAATAATAAAGGGGAAGTTAAATTTACTATTAAGAAAAAAATATATGTAGAAGAAGATGACGCTACAAGTGAGGGTACTTCAAACGGGGATATAGATAATATACAAGATAGACCAAAACAAGAGGAATTAAATACTAAATCTGAGCAAGTTCAAATAAAAAAATTAGCCCCAGTTATAATGGACAATGGCATTAAAGTAACAATTCAAAAAGATAAAGAAAAAGTAAAGATTAGAATTCCATATGAGCTTAAATCATATGAGAATCCAGAAAAATTAACTATTTGGAAAATTAATGAACATGGTACAATTATTCCAGTGACTAATGCAAGATATAATGGTAAAGAGGGAGTATTTAGAATAAATGAATCAGGAAATTATTATGTATCTTATGTAGAAAAAACTTTTAAGGACATTAATAAGTATACATGGGCAAAAGAGAGTATAGAAATTCTTGCATCGAAAGGAATTATTAATGGTGTAGAAGAAAATATGTACGCTCCAGAGAAAAATGTAACAAGAGGTGATTTCGTTAAGTTACTAGTAGAAACACTTGACTTAGATTCAGATGAAGAAACCATAATGTTTAAATGTTTTGAATAATCGGATTATTATTATGAAGCAATACAAATAACAAAACAACTTAGGATTGCGCAGGGAAATAATAGATTATTTAGTCCTAAATCACCGACAACTAGACAAGATATGCCAGTATTAACTATAAGAGCCTTAGAAGTAAATAAATTAATTGAGCTACCAAATGAAAATGATAAGTTAGTAAGATTCAAAGATAGCAATAGTATTTCAAAATATGCAGAAGAAGCAATGAATAAATTAGTTCATTAGATGCACTAACTAGAGCAGAACTAGCAGTATTCTTACATAGATTATATAACTTATAATAAAATAAAAATAAGCCGTTCTATTTAATAAAAGATTATTAAATAGAACGGCTTGTTTTATTTTTTAAAATTTTTAAAAATTTATATAATATTCATTTCTTGTACTAACATCTAATCTTGGTAAGACTAGAATTGATGTAATTGACTGAAATAAATAATAACTAAAATAAGAATAGACATTTAAAATACTATATCAAATACTTAATATAGATAAACTCTACATACTATAACAAATATTAAAGATATACTTTTGTGTAAAATTAATATATTATCATCTTAACAGCAGTGCAACAGAAAAACTAGCACAAATAATAATAGGAGGTGACACTCTAAAATGAGCAATTTGGCAATGGATAAAACACTAAAAAAAGAAGTAAAAGCTAAAAAGGGGATGAAAAAATATTTCCATGATTTAGGAACGGATATGTATAGAGATAGATTGTTATATCTACTACTTATACCATTCTTATTATGGTTCCTAGTATTTAAGTATTTACCTATGTGGGGAATACAAATTGCATTTAAAGATTTTAGCCTATTTAGAGGTATAAGCGGAAGTGATTGGGTAGGACTTGAGCACTTTGTAGAGTTTATTAGTAGTGAATACTTCTTAAGAGTATTTAAGAACACAATTGTTATAAGCTTATATGGGCTTCTAATTTGTTTCCCAGCTCAAATCATACTTGCTATTATGATTAATGAAGTAACACATGCTAAGTTTAAGAAGACGGTACAAACACTTACTTACTTGCCACATTTCGTATCAGTAGTAGTAGTAGCAGGGATTGTAACAACTTTTTTATCACCAAGTAGTGGTTTATTCAACATTATTTTAGATAAGTTAGGTATGGAAAAAATCTATTTCTTAACAAATCCAAATTACTTTAGGGGAATTTATACAACAATGAATTTATGGAAAGAAACAGGGTTTGCTTCCATTGTATTTATTGCAGCTATAGCAGGCATTGATACACAATTATATGAAGCAGCTAAGATGGATGGAGCGAATAAGTTTAAACAAATTATCCATGTTACTTTACCAGGTATCTTACCAACAATCGTTGTTATGCTTATTATGAAGATTGGTAATTTATTAAGTGTAGGATATGAATCTATCATCTTACTTTATCAACCAGCAACATATGAAAAAGCAGATGTTATCAGTACATATGTATATCGCTCAGGACTTATAGAGGGTAGATATGACTTTGCAACAGCAGTAGGCCTATTTAATTCAATAGTAGCTTTAGTATTAGTTATTTCAGCAAATAAAATCAGCCGCAAGGTAACAGAAACTAGTTTATGGTAGGTAGGTGATATAAATGATTGAATCAAGAGGAGAAAAAATATTTAAGGTTATCAATAATATACTCTTAGGATTTATGGCACTAGTTGCATTATATCCTTTCGTATATGTATTATCTGCCTCAGTAAGTATGCCATATAACGTGGTAACGGGTAAGGTATTACTATTACCAATGGGATTCACATTAGGTGCTTATAAAGAAGTATTGGGAAACCCAGATATATGGATGGCTTATGGAAATACTATTTTCTATACAATAGTAGGAACGGCAGTGTGTATGGTAATGACAATATGTGGTGGCTATGCCTTATCTAAGAAACGTTTAAGAGGAAGAAAATTATTTACTATATTTGTAACACTTACATTATGGTTTGATGCAGGAATGATTCCTTTTTATCTAACACTAAAAAATTTAGGGTTACTTAATACAAGGACAGGTATTATCATTGCCTTTGCATGTAATGCTTTTAAAGTTATCTTACTTAGGACAAACTTTGAAGCTATACCAGAAGAGCTTGAAGAATCAGCAAAGGTTGATGGGGGAACAGATCTTCAAATTTTAACTAGAATTTACTTGCCACTTGCAAAACCAGCACTAGCAACAGTAGGGCTATTCTATGCCATTGAAAAATGGAATGGCTACTTCTGGTCAATGATTGTCTTGACAGACAAAAAGAAGATGCCACTTCAAGTCTTACTTAAAAAGATGATTGTAGAAAATGACCTTCAATCTGAATATGCAGCGGCGCTTGACTTTGCATCTAAAGTATCAGCAGAGACTGTAACCTATGCAACGATTATTGTATCTATTATACCAATCGTTATAGTTTATCCATTTATACAAAAGTACTTCGTAAAAGGCATGATGGTAGGAGCAGTAAAAGGTTAACAAATCAGTATAAAAATAAAATTTCCATATAATATGAGGAGGGATTGTTATGAAAATTAGGAAATTTCTATGTATCTTAGTAGCAACAACTGTTTTATCAGGGATATTTGTAGGATGCTCATCATCTGACAAGGCTGAAGTATCAGTATCAGGACAAACAGAGCAAAAAGAACCAACTAAAGAAGAAGTAAAAACAGAAAATTCCAATCCATATCTAGCATCAGAAAAAACAGTTAAATTAACAGTGCATATGGGGACAAAAGATTCTGGGGTATTTAATAATGATTGGTCAATCTTTAAAAAAGCAGGGGAAATGACTAACGTAACGTTAGAAGGAACTCTTCCTGACACAGTGAAAGACTTTAGTGAAACATTTAGTTTAGTTATGGCGTCAGGAGAGCTTCCAGATATTATGCAAGCATTACAAAAAGATTTCTTAGAATTTGGACCAGAAGGTGCATTTCTTCCACTTAATGATTTAATTAATGAACATGCTCCAAATCTTAAAAAATTCTTAGATGAAAATCCAGATGTAAAAAGTGCATCTTCAGATATGGAAGGAAATATCTGGTTCATTCCTTTCATTGCTGATGGGTTAGCGGAAAAAGGTTGGTTCATTAGAAAAGACTGGTTAGATAAATTAGGTCTTGAAGAGCCAAAAACAGTAGATGAATTATATGATGTATTAACTGCATTTGTTAACAATGATCCAAATGGAAATGGTCAAAAAGATGAAGTAGGATTTTTCCATAGAAATACAACACTTGGTATTGAAGGTCTTTTAGGACTATGGAATGCTTATCCAAAATTCCAAGTATTTGATGGAAAAGTTATTTATGGACCAATGGAACCAGAATACGGAACAGCTATGCAAAACTTAGCTAAATGGTACAAGGAAGGATTAATCGATAAAGAAATCTTTACGCGTGGAGGTAAAGCAAGAGATATCTTACTAGCAGATAACATAGGTGGTTTAACACATGACTTCTTTGCATCTACAGGAAACTACAATGAACAATTAAGCAGCAAAATCGAAGGATTTGCTTTTAATCCAATGTTACCACCAGCAGATGATAAGGGGGTTGTAAAAGAGCCAACAGTACGTGATAGAGCTAAAAACTATGGTTGGGGAATTAGCTATAGCAATCCAGATCCAGTAGCAACAATTAAATACTTCGATTTCTGGTTTACAGAAGAAGGTAGAAGAATGGCTAACTTTGGTATAGAAGGTGATACATACACAATGGTAGATGGGAAACCAATCTTTACTGATAAAGTATTAAAAGGAGATAGGGCACCGGTAGATGTAATCAGAGAAACAGGAGCTCAATCAAACTTTGGATTCCAGCAAGACTACTTCTATGAAGAACAATGGACAACTCCTTTAGCTGTTGAAGGAATTAACCTTTATACAGAAAACAATGTATTCATGGATAAATATCCAGTACTTAAATTTACGAAAGAAGAACAAGATACAATTGCTAAAATCCTTCCAAAGGTTGAAACTTATGTAGGGGAAGTAACACAACAATGGATTTTAGGTGCAAAGCCAGTAGATTTCCCAAGTTACCAAGCAGAACTTATTAAACTAGGAGCAGACAAACTAGTTGAAGTAAATCAAGCAGCATACGATAGATATATAGCAGAAATGGGTAAATAATTAAATAAATTTTTTTAGGCTATGGAGCAGTTAGCTCTGTAGCCTAAAAGTCTATAAGCATTAAAAGCTAGGAGGACTATTGTAAAATAAGATATAGGTGCATTGCTAGCTGGAGAAAGAAAAATAATTAGGTTAGAATGAATAAAAATTAAGAGGTAATGAAGAGGGATAGGATGAGTATAGGGTATTTATTAAAAAGTGAAATATCTACAAAAGGATTATTATCAAATCTAAGATCTAGATTAGAACCAATGGATGAAAAGATAGCATATATTTCTAGTCATATGCCAGAGCTTGTAAAAGAAACTATTGCAAATGCAGAAGAAGCCTACAAGGGGATGGTTAAGCTTCCAGGGACAGGTGGTGTAAGAGAGTTTATAGGGAATCCGCCATGTTGGCTTGAAAGAAGACATAATGACAATGAGTTCTTATGGCAACTTAACCGTATGACGTATTGGCAAGAGATGTTAGAAGCCTATTCTTTAACAAAAGATAAGAAATACGCAAAAAAAGTTATTGATGAAATGCTTAACTGGATAGAAATTATGGATATACCAGATGAAATATATGATTATCCGTTAAGCTATTTTTCAGAGTGTAATCCCATGAGAGCTTTAGAACTTGGTATTAGAAATTATAAAACATGGCCACTTATTCTTGAACATTTAGGAAGAACAGAATTCTTTACAGAGGAAGTATTAGAAAAGTATGTTGAAGTGGTACATAAACAAATTAAAATACTAAGAAAGGTGTCTCCTATTCTTTGGCCAAAAGCTGATCATAATCATTTCCTCATGGAATGTTTAGGAATTTTAACAACAGCACTTTATTTTCCAGAACTTAAAGAAGCAGATGAATGGAAAGCCTATGCTATAGATGGTATTGAAAAATGCTGTAAAGTACAACTTACAGAAGATGGTGGACAAATTGAAGGGTGTCCATCTTATCATAATGGGTGTATGTTTTGGTTTGGCTTGGCTGTAGTTCTTGCTAAACGCTTTGATTTTGAATTCTCAGATGAATATATGCAGCTTTTTAGAAAGAACTTAGATTATTCAATTTATACTCTTAGACCTACAGGAAAGTGTGTACCAGTAGGAGATTCTCATGCTAATAATTTAGCTATCATGGGGGGCGTATATGGTTACTTAGCACTAGAAGATTTAACTTGGCTAGGCCTTGCAACAAATCTTATTGACATAGAAGAAGTTTTTCATGAAGCAAGTAAACATGTATGGCGTGCTTTGGACGTGAAAAAGTTCTATGAAGATTTAAATACACTTAAAGATAAAACTTATGAGTGTGATATGCAAACAACCTTCTGGAATAGAATACTTAGCCAAGCTATTATTCGTAGTTCTTGGAAAAAAGATGCACTGAGTTTCTTATTCACATGTAGAAGTCCTATTCAAAACTTCCATGCTCACATTGATCTTATGAGTTTTGATTTTACTGCATTAGGTAAAAATATGATATGCGACCCAGGAATTTTCTGTTATAGAGATGATGCAGATAGAAAAGAATTTAAGAGTTCAGCGTATCACTCTACATTGTTAATAGATGAAAAAAATCAGTTTGAGTATGTTAAATCATTTGGATATGGCCCACAAAAATTGGGGAAAATTTATAATGTAGAGAAGAGAGAGTTCTATAGTGTAGCAAGTGCTTATCATACAAATTATGAACCTATTATACATACTAGACATATAGCACTTGTAGATGATAAGTTTGTTGTTGTTGTAGACCATGTGAATAACCTAGAAGATAATAAGGTACAAAGATATTACCATTTAGATTTTACAGAGGTAGAGATTAAGGAAGATAGAGTTATTGGAACAAGTGACATTGCAAATCTAGTTATTTATTCTTATCCAAATGAAGAAATAAAATTACTTCCAGGTAGATTGTCAGATGTTAATGATATTGCTAGGCCTGCTACAAGGGTACTTTATGAGGGAAAATATAGTGGAGAGAGAAATTATATTACTTTACTTGTCCCTTATATTGAACAAGAAGTACCAGATATAGAGATTAAAGAAATAGTAGATGAGAAGCTTCATTATGAATTTATTTATGGAGAGACTTACGAAGTAGTGATTGAAGGGAAGGAGTTGGTGATTAGGAAGAAATAGTAGAAAGAGAAAATAAAAACGAGTAGATATGATGGTAGTATAGTTTTGTAGACACATCTTAAGGAATTTTATTATATATGGCGTTCCTAAAATTTATACTGAGTTAAAAAACAAAACACCTACAAGTATCTTAGCTTAAAAAGAGGGCAAGATCATATGAAAAAGCTAGGTATTAAATCACAAGTAGTAAAAAAGTATGGACCTCATTCATAAGAGAATTTTTATGACTTAGGGGACATTTGTTAAAACAAGATTTTAGTACAATGAATATCAATCAAATTTTCATGTCAATGGTACGGGCTACTAGAAAGATTTTCCTTAAAATGTGTCTAAAATCTTGACTTAAATATAGCTTTTAAATTTCCGATTTTTCGGATACAATAATTGTTAAGCTCTAACATATGTTTAGAGCTTATTCTATTTGTAAATTTAATTAGTATAATCCATTCTGAATAATAGAAGTATAAGGATTTCTAAAACTATTTTTAGGATTTCTGATTCATCACCAAAATGTGTGCTTGATAGCTATTAGACTGCCATAAGCTCACTATTATATTCTAAATAAATACGTTATTCATAAATTCTTTTGTTTCTAAAAAAATAGTATCTACATTGCACTGCTTTGATTTTATTATTTCTACCTTTAACCGCAGCGTTTGTAAATCGACATTGATGATAGTTAGCAATCTCAATCTTCCAGTTCTTACAGCTTTTAAGGGTTTCATCGACTTCTGGCATTTGCAGTTTTTCAACTTGATCAATCCATTTTTCAAGCAAGTAGAGGGCATTACTTTTATTTGCGTAGTCATATCAATGAATAAGCTGTTCCTTGAAGAAGTATGCTTGCTTCAACTCCACTGAGATTTTGAGAATAGTATCAAGGGTGTTAACTCAGTTTTACTAAGGCAATCATGTCGCTTATCAAGCAGTTCCTTGTGTTGTTTAAGAAGTTTTCCTTGATAAGTAGAGATCTATTTAGTGATGGGTTTGCGTATCCTCTGAAGTGCATTTGTTATATAGCGATTGACGTGGAAATGGTCTGCAATACGGATAGCTTCTGGATAGACATCTTTGGCAAAGTTAGGATAACTTCTTGCTAAATCCATAACGGCTGCAATGGATGATAATGCATGAATCATTTGTAATAGTTCTTCGTTCGCTTTGATATTTAGTTTGTCAAGCACAGTTCATGGTGATATACCAAAGAAAATTTATATTTTAAGAGGTGTCTTAATGGAGAAGGGAAG